>Ga0247727_10019172_pt1 | contig 10636 bp, 11 predicted proteins | sample WisWelCaveWW1625_FD_202498 | JGI IMG/M metagenome (GOLD analysis project Ga0247727, IMG submission 202498) | Biofilm microbial communities from Wishing Well Cave, Virginia, United States - WW16-25 | ecosystem: Environmental > Aquatic > Deep subsurface > Groundwater > Cave microbial mat | place...
AAGTGAAATGGGAAGTCACCTGAACTCATGTAAGCACTGCCGCCGAAGCTACAACCGCTGCAGTCTCAGCCCGTAGCCGTCGCGGCCCGAGCGTGACGGAAATGAACCCCGCCTCTGAAGCACGATCAAGTTCCTCATCGGTGAACCCTCCCTCAGGCCCGATGCAGATGATAATGGAAGGCTGGCCCCGATGCACATCGCTGATTTGTCGCTCCACCTCTTGATGCGGAATTAGTTTCAGGCTCTCCGGAGAAACGGCAGAAACGAAGTCCGCAAAGCTCATGAGTTCTGTTATTGTTGGAAGGACACATCGAGTCGATTGCTTCATAGCCGAAATTGCCAACTTTTGCCATCGATCCCGTTTCCCGCTCCGCGGGATGGTCCTCTTTGTCAGGAGAGGAATGATCCTTCGAGTACCAAGCTCCGTCGTTTTCTCAACGAGATAGTCGAATCTCGACGGGCTTTTGAGAAGTGCAGCGGCCACAGTGAGCTCAGTAGGCGGTTCATGAAGCCTCTCCTGACGTGCGAGGATCGAGCACCTGGCCAAATGTTTGCGCACCTCGATTATGCGAACGTCGTAGACCTGTCCACACCCGTCAACCACCCGGATCGTGTCACCCACCTGCTTACGCATGACGTGCGTGAGGTGGGAGAATTCCTCACCGTCAAGAACGAGTTCATCCCCAGTGATGCAGTTCGGTGGGGTGTAAAAGTATTCCATCTGCGTGCACTTCCATCGAAGTTTTCTTGCCACTAAGGCACGAAGGCACAAAGACGACACAAAGGAAAAAAATTGGAAATATCTCGCTCAGTCCATTTTGAAGTTGTTTCTTTGTGCCTCCCTTAGTGTCTTGGTGACTTTGTGGCAAGCTCCTTGCATTCTTGGTTTCCGATCGCTTGTTTCTAGACGGAACTACAATGTCGCACGGAAATCGAGAATGAATTGTCCTTCGAAGTATTCGTTGTACGCATACTCTGTCCGGACAACGACACCATACGGTAGAAGGAACCGGATCCCTGCGCCATATCCGGAGAAGAACGAGCTGAACTGAATCTTGTCCGCGCGAATCGCGGGCTCGGGACATTCGTCTGTGCTTGATCGGCACCACACTAATCCCGCGTCTGCAAAGATCGCAACGCTGATGCCAAACCGCCACACGGAGAACTCGGGCGGAAGAGGGACTTCGGTGACATGAATGTCGAACGCCTTCACAAGAGGATAGCGGAGTTCGACGGTGGTGCCAACCATGTTCTCTCCTTCAAACACTGTTGTGAAATAACCCCTGATGCGCTCGCCGTATCCGAAGAAAACATGGCCGTATGTTGGGAGACGTCCGCCCGAAACGATCGTTCCATGGACTCGCCCGGCGAACGTAAGGCTGAGCGGGAGGGGAATATATGTTCGGAAGTCTGTCCCAAACCGAGTGTAGCTGATCGAGGATTCCCCAAATCCGCTTTTCGTCACGTAGACACTCAGGAACCTTCCTTCGGAAGGGTACTCGCGGAGATCCCTTGAGTCAAACCTGTAACTGATGCCTCCATACAAGAATCGATCGATGCCGTCTGCAGCAGTGGTTCGCCAGGGATAGGGATCGGTGACCTCGACAATTTGATAACCGAGAGTAATCCCTGCCCACTGGTAGAGCGAGAAGCGCTTTCCGATCGTTGCACTGAGGTTATAATGCAACTCATCATAGTCACCGGCCAATGTTGATTGCACTATGCTCTTGTTCCGAATTTTCGAAAACGAAAGACCGGTGTCGAAATACAAGTCGTGGTTATCATCGATGAGTGGATCGAAGAATGAGAGGGCGAGCGATGGGTTATGACCGAAGACGATCAACCCGAGTAGCTTCTGGTTTCGGCCCCGAAAGTTATTGTGCAGGAGTCCCCCTCCATAATAGGGGCGTTTCGGATCACCATCCCTGAACCCGAAAATGGGAACAGGAATAAGGTACCACCGCTCACTGACGTCAACGCGCAGGAGTCGCTGACCTTCCGAAATACCGTAGGAGATGTCGACTCGTGTAAACAACCCAAGACTGTAGATACGATTTCTGTCAAATTCAATCGCCTCGGGTGTAGCTTCTGACCCTGGCTTGAGGGTCATCTCATCCAGAATGATATAATCCTTCGTCTTCTCATTGCCGGAGATGAGAATTGTGTCAATGACACCGTACGATTCGTGAGAGTGCGAAAGGGAATCGGACTGGGCGAGAGAACGGAAGGCAAGTGAAACGAGCAGTACGAATACGGTCCAAGAAACGTTCATGGCAACCCGGTCAACATTCTCCGCTGCGAGCCGGAACGGTTCCACAAAGTTCTCAAGGGGCATAAGAAATTCTTTCGCCTATGGCAGCGTGTTCAGTGCTTCACCAGCAGCTGCTTGTTCGGCCTCTTTCTTGTTTTTCCCTGATCCTAAGCCCTTTGGAACGTTATTCAGCAGTACCTCAACGGTAAAGGTTCTGTCGTGATCCGGCCCGTGTTCTCCGACCACCACATACCGTGGAACGCCAAGCCCATGGGCTTGTGCATATTCCAGCAGTATGCTCTTGTAATTCTCATCATCGGTCACCACCGAGCCGCTCTTGAGCGCTGCGAGGACTTGGCGCTCGACAAATTTTTTTGCCGCAGCATACCCTCCGTCGAGATAGATCGCAGCGATCAAAGCTTCGTATGTATCCGAGATGATCGTGTCGCCCCCTTTCCCGGCCGTCAGTGCTGCGCTGGGACTCATCAGGACGAATTCCCCGAGCTTGATCTCCTTGGCATACGCTGCGAGCGCTTTCCGGTTCACCAGACGTGATCGGAGCTTTGTCAACTCGCCTTCCTCTGCATCGGGTGAGTGATGATACAGATATTCGCCTACGACAAGGTTGAGAACAGAGTCGCCGAGGAATTCCAATCGCTCATTTGAGCGGCTGGGATTATCCATTCGTTGTAGGGAAGAGCGGTGAAGGAGTGCCCTGAGGAATATCTCCTGGTTGCCTATCGAATACCCGATGAGGCGTTCGAGCGTGGTGAGATTGTTCCGCAGGAAGGCACGTTCACTCGCGTACTCACTCTCCTCTCTCCCCACTTCTGAAGGTCTGAAGAACTTCTTCAGAATGCGTGTAACCGACCTCATGAGTCACTCAGTTTGCCACGTACTTCTTAATCAGAATGGTCGCGTTGTGTCCACCGAATCCAAAGGTGTTGCTGATCGCATAATTGACAGTGCTCTTCGCTGCGACGTTCGGTGTATAATTCAGGTCGCACTCAGGATCCGGATGTTCATAATTAATGGTTGGAGGAATAGTATCGGTTGTGCATGCCATGACCGCGGCGATGGCTTCCACTGCACCCGCGGCACCCAGAAGATGGCCGGTCATCGATTTGGTTGAACTGATATGCAGCTTCGTTGTATGTTCTCCGAAGGTCGCCTTGATGGCGAGTGTCTCGCTGATATCCCCAAGGGGAGTAGAAGTACCGTGAACATTAATATAGTCCACTTGCTCTGGAATGATCCCAGCGTCTCTGATTGCTCGTTTCATAGCTCGGACAGCACCCTCCCCTCCGTCTGGAGGAGCGGTAATGTGATGTGCGTCTGCGGTAAAGCCGATCCCCACCACCTCCGCATAAATCATCGCACCTCGTTTCACCGCATGCTCCAGTTCCTCCAGAACAAGTGCGCCGCCTCCCTCACCCATCACAAAGCCGTCGCGTTCTGCATCAAAGGGGCGGCTTGCTTTTTCAGGTTCGTGATTGCGCGTGGAGAGGGCCTTCATCGAATTAAACCCGCCAAGCCCCATCGGGGTGATGGGAGCTTCGGAACCACCGCACACGACCGCATCCGCATCTCCGTATTGGATGATCCGATACGCATCACCGATAGCATGTGAAGCACTCGCACAGGCAGAGACGGTTGCGTAATTCGGCCCTTTGAAACCATGCTTGATCGAGATATGGCCGCATGCGATATCCGGGATGAGCATCGGAATGAAAAATGGACTTATCCGCCGTGGCCCTCCCTGCATGTAACTCGTAAACTGGGTGTCATAGCTCGCCATACCCCCAATGCCTGACCCAAAGACGACACCGATGCGATCAGGATCCATGTCATTCGCCGAGATCCCGGAGTTCCGGATTGCCATATCGGAAGAGACGACAGCATACTGGGCAAACGGATCCATGCGCTGCGCGGCTTTTCTATCGAGGTAATCTGTTGCCGTGAAATTCTTCACCTCACACGCAAAACGGGTATCGTACGCCGAAGTGTCAAATCGAGTGATCGGCGCCGCTCCGCTTTTCCCAGCGATAAGGTTGTTCCAGTATTCCTCGGTGCATAATCCAATCGGCGTTATTGCACCCATGCCGGTCACAACTACTCTACGCTTGTCGTTCATAATGACCCCGTGTAAACATCAATCTCGGGAGTTCCCGACATGTCACTGGCTTTACTGCCAATCCTCACTCACGGCGAACTCGGTTCAATCAGTCCAGCTAGAGACGTGTACGAGAACCCAGATTTTGTGTCCAATGAACTCACAAAAGAAACTTTCTCTTTTGGAAAACGACATACCATCAACTTGTCGTCCACATGTCTAGTGCTTCTCCACTGACGCAGTTTTCGTTTGGATGTATTTCACCGCATCGCCCACCGTCGAGATTTTCTCCGCATCCTCATCTGGAATTTGCAGGTTGAAGGCTTTTTCGAATTCCATCACCAGCTCGACCGTGTCGAGAGAATCTGCGCCAAGATCATTGGTGAACGAAGCCTCCGGCGTGATTTGCCCGTCATCAACGCCAAGTTTATTGATGATGATCTCCTTAACCTTTGCCGCAATATCAGCCATGACATTGACCTCCTGATTGGTGAAAGAAGTGGATGCAACGAAAAAACACTCATGCTGACGAGCTACATTGTCAGACCGCCGTCGACGCAAATGACCTGACCGGTCATATAATCGGCGTCCGGGGACGCAAGAAACTTCACCACTGCAGCAATCTCATGCGGTTGAGCAGTTCTTTTCAACGGGATGACGTCCATGAGCGTTTGCCTCTGCGCAGCTGTCAGCGTGCTCGTCATATCGGTATCAACATAGCCGGGGGCCACCGCATTGATTTGAATATTGCGAGAACCGAGCTCTTTTGCAATAGACTTTGTAAAGCCGATGATCCCTGCTTTCGAGGCGGCATAGTTCGCCTGTCCCGAATTTCCGGTGATTCCGACCACTGACGTGATATTAATGATCTTGCCACACTTCTGGCGTATCATCGCTCGGCTGGCAGCTTTCGTGAAGTTATACACACTCTTGAGATTATTCGCAATCACGCTGTCCCAATCGGACTCACTCATTCTCACCAACAAGCCGTCTCGTGCGATACCCGCGTTGTTCACTAGGATATCCAGTTTCCCACATTCGTTGATCACACGGTCGATCACCCCGGCCGCACTAGTGCTCGATGATGCATCAGACTCATATGCAAACACCCGACGCCCACTGCTGGTAAGCTGTCTCACCAGTTCCTGTGCCGCTGCGGAGGAAGTCCGATAGGTGAACGAGACGGTAGCACCATCCTCCGCCAACGCAATCACGATCGCCTTGCCGATCCCACGCGCGCCGCCAGTCACAAGCGCAACTTTTCCCTCGAGCGTTCCCATGCTTCACTCGGTAGATGATGTCTCAAGTGCTGCCGCGCGTTGCAGACATGTCTAATACTCGCGTATTGTCCTGAACCCCGCTCAACGAATGAGACGATCGAGTTCCTCTCGACATCCTTCAAAGAGAGGCGTGTCAAGAACGCCGGGTCAAATGACAACTCGGGGGATGTCCGCATACTTATCAAATCCGCCAACACGTACGCTCGTCTCGGTACGTTTCACTAATCCTTGGAGTACCTTGCCGGGGCCGAGTTCATAAAACTGGTCGACGCCGTCGCGCACCATATTGAGAACGGTTTGTTCCCAGCGGACCGGGCTTGTAATCTGCTGGAAGAGCAACTCCCGTACTTCCGATGCCTTTGTCACTGGCTCAGCTGTGACGTTTGCGTAGACAGGAATTGCAGCATCTCTGATCGTGGTGTTGTCCAGCGCTTTGCGAAGTCCGTCCTTCGCATTCTGCATAAGGCGAGAATGGAACGCGCCGCTCACAACTAATTCTTTTGCGAGTTTTGCTCCCTGTTGCTTGGCAATATCCATCGCTTTGTGGACACCTTCCGCAGAGCCGGAGATGACCACCTGGCCGGGACTATTAAAGTTTGCCGGTTGCACACTGCCAACAGAGGACGCCTCGCGGCAAATCTCCTCGACAGCATCATTCGCCAGTCCGACAACGGCAGCCATTGTTCCTCTGTGCTCTTCGCCGGCACGCTGCATCAGCTCCCCCCGCAGCCGCACAAGGCGGAGGGCGTCTTCATAGCCAATCGCTCCTGCACAGACCAGAGCCGAGTACTCTCCGAGGGAATGCCCCGCAACCACGTCTGGCTTGAGGTGGTTAATGCTTCTCACCAGAATCATGCTGTGAAGGAAAATCGCCGGCTGCGTATTCGCAGTTTGGCGCAGGATCTCTTCCGGGCCTTCGAAGCAGATCGTGCTCAGGGAAAATCCCATCACTGCATCTGCCTGTGTACAGAGATTCTTTGCGACAGGGTCGCGCTCATACCAGTCTTTCCCCATTCCAACGTACTGCGACCCCTGTCCTGGAAAAACGAAGGCGACCCGCCCCATGCTACGCTTTCACAGCATCGTCTGCCGTCCACTTGAGAAGGATGGCACCCCAGGTGTACCCAGCCCCGAAACTTGAGAGGACGACCGTCTGTCCCTTCTTCAGCTTCCCGCACTGCCACCATTCCGAAAGACACAGAGGAATTGTTGCAGCAGTAGTATTGCCAAATCGATCGATATTCACCATCACTTTCGATTTGTCCAAGCCCATTCTCTCGGCGCACGCATCAATGATGCGAAGATTCGCTTGGTGCGGAACCAGCCAGTCGATGTCTTTCCTCGTGAGATTATTGCGTTCCATAATCTCGACTGAGACATCCGCCATCTTGACGACGGCAACCTTGAACACGGTTTTGCCATCCTGGAAGAGATAATGCATCTTGTTGTCAACTGTCTCATGAGAACTCGGATACAGGCTCCCGCCTCCCCTCATGTACAGGGCGTCTTTTCCAGACCCATCAGCGTAGAGCACATGATCGACGATGCCACCAACTGAGTCCTCTGTTGGCTCAACCAGCACGGCGGCCGCGGCATCTCCGAAGAGTATCGACGTTGCGCGGTCTGTGTAATCGGTGATTACACTCATCTTGTCTGCCCCGACAACAACAACCTTCTTGTAGGCTCCCGTTTCAACAAATTGCGCACCTATGACCAGTGCATACAGGAACCCCGAGCATGCAGCGGAAATATCAAACCCCCAGGCCTTCTTTGCACCGATCTTCTCCTGAATCAGGCACGCCGTCGCGGGGAAAAACATATCCGGTGTGACGGTTGCAACAACGATGACATCGATCTCCTCGGGAGATATCCCCCGGTGGCGGAGCATCGAGACGATCGCCTGGCTTGCCATATCTGACGTCGCGCCGCTCTCAAGGATACGACGCTCCACAATGCCCGTACGAGTTCGTATCCACTCATCAGTGGTGTCAACCATTTTTGAAAGGTCCGCATTCGTGAGGACTTTCTCAGGCACGTAATGCCCGACCGCGGTTATCGTGGCTCCCATCTTTTTATGCATGGTACTGCACCATCGCCTCTTGGATACGCATAGTGAGTTGGTGCTGGACGATCTCTTCCGCGCGGTAGATCATGTTCTTGATTGCCTTCGCACTGGAACCTCCATGACCAATGATCGACACGCCGTTCACCCCCAGTAAGGGGACACCCCCGTGTTCTTGATAATCGAGTTCCTTCATGACCGTCCGCATCCCTCTCCTGGCAAAGAGAACCATGAGTCTGTTCAACACGCTTTGAGAAGAAAAATTTTTAAACTTTGTCTTAAAGAATGATGGAATGCTTTCCCCAAACTTCAACAATATGTTGCCCACAAATCCGTCACACACCACGACGTCAACCTTTCCTTTGAGGATATCTCGCCCCTCGACGTTCCCGACAAAGTTCAGCTTGCTTTTTCTCAATAGCCGGAAGGCCTCAAGACTCACTTCGTTTCCTTTGTTCTCCTCTTCCCCGATACTGAGTAGACCGATCGTCGGATGTTTCCTGCCGAGAATGTAGGCAACGTAGACGGAACCCATCAGGGCAAACTCGAACAAATGACGGGGCTTGCAGTCCACATTGGTCCCCGCGTCAACCAACATTGACCGACCGTGCTCCGTAGGAATGAGTATGCCGATCGTCGGCCTACCGACCCCCCGGAGCCTCCCAAGGATGAGTGTTGACGCCGAGAGAACCGCTCCGGTGTTCCCGGCGCTGACAAATGCATCCACCTTTCCATCACGGTGCAGACTCACGCCGACAGTGATCGATGAATCCTTTTTTACTTTCAGGGCAGCGTTGGGCGAATCGTGCATATCGATCACTTCCGTCGCATTCACAACCGAACAACTGTCTCCGGGGAACGAAAACTTCACAAGCTCACTTTTGATTCGACCTTCGTGCCCTACAAGGACGATGGAGAACCTCCCCTGTGATTCCTGCAACGCTTGAACCGCACCAGCGACGACATTTTCAGGGGCAAAATCACCCCCCATTGCATCAACAGCAATGCGTATGTGTGTCGTTTGCGAACCCAAGGGAAAGTGACGTCAAAAAGTACACGTAAGGAGATTTAGAGCCGCGTTATGACGCTTTGGGGACTTTCACGGAACGCCCATTGTAGTAACCACAATTGGGGCATGCACGATGAGGAAGTTTTTGAGTGTGACAATTGGAGCATTCTGCAACGGCCGCAGCAACTGCCTTGTAGTGCGTTCGGCGCTTTCTGCTACGAGATTTCGAATGTCGACGCTTTGGATTTGGCATTGCTCTGTGTTCCGTAGATCCTGCACATTAGTTTTGAATATCACCTTCCCTCATGATCCGCAGCTGATCCCAACGGGAGTCAACCACGGCCGTGCTGCACGTGCACACTTCTTTATTCCGATCTTTTCCACACTGCGGGCACAACCCTTTGCAATCTTCTCGACACAAGAACTTAAGCGGTACCGAAAGCAGGATCGTCTGTCGGACATCGTCTGCAATATCGATAACGGTGACCCCGTGTGGAATCACCTGAACCTCGACCGGATCACGGTGTTCATAGTCGCTCCCCTCACTCATATAGTACATCTGATATGTTGAGGACAGCGGGATCTCAAACTCACTGATACATCGATCACACTCGAACCTACCCGACGTCACAATCGAGGCCTTGAGGAACATCTGGTTCACTGTTTTATCGAGGGTCGCCCCGACACAGACCTTGTGCGAGAAATTTTTCGCCAAATTCAATTCGGAGGAGATGACCTCAAAGTCGTATTCATGAATCCCCTCCGAAAGCCCTCCGACCTGGATTTTCATTTCATCCACACCAGGGTAAATGTCACATCATGCATCTGCTCTTCGGCGAACACCCAGCAGCAACTTTGTTCAACGAGGCGCTTGTGATGTGCACAAACAAAAAACCGCTAAAATATAGGCAAAAAATAAAAGAGAGTCAAGCAACGCAATCTGACCAGTATGAAAACCCAAAAGACAAACGAACCACGCGCCGCCGTGGACGGCGGCTGGGGCGTTTTGAAGAAGTGCAGTGCGTGAGAGATGGAGGCGCTTATTTCTCTACGTTCATGTGCTCAAGTAACTGAGTCTGAACGTACTCAATCGTTTCAGCCAGTGCGTCTTTGAACTTTTCAAAATCTTCCTTGTAGAGAAAGAGCTTATGCTTTTCATATTCATCCTCACCAACGCGTTTGCTTTCCGTGATGGTGATATAGAAATCCTGTTCCGACTTTGTTGCTTTCACATCAAAGAAATACGTGCGCTTGCCGGCCCGTACCCGTTTCGTGAAGAGCTCGTCTTTGTACCCGTTGGTCTCCAAGGTCTATACCCTCCTTCGGAAAAAAGATGTTTTAGTGGATTATAAATATGTTGACGCTGAACCTCGACATTCGGCCCACTGCATATGTTCCCCAGCTACCTCCGAACGACAGCAACTTTCCCGGTGCCGACTTGATCTCCTTTTTCAGAAAATGCAACAATGATATAGATTCCAGAGGCGACATACTGACCTTTTTCATCTTTTCCATCCCAGAATCCGATCCGACCTCCCGGGGAATCGAGGTCACGGATCAATCGCCCATCAATTGAGAGGACCTTCATTCTTGAATCCTGAACCAGACCATCAATCGTCAAGAGAGTGCTGTTTGGAACGCGGTAGGGATTGGGGGAGGTAATCAATTCATCAAAAGAGGCTTTCGGGGTTGCTCCCGCTGTGGTAAGGCTTGCGAGCCCAAGCGATGTCCCGAAATAGACTGTACCTGTCTCCGCATCAATAGCAATACTTTTCACGTCGTTGTCAATGAGTTTGCCATTTGTGCTGGCCACGGTGTATTCCGCAACCTGTTGTGTGCCGTCTTGCGAAAGGACGACGACTCCTTCCGGGGTTCCCACCCATTTCTGGTTGAGCGGATCGACTGCGATGGTATTAATGAC
>Ga0247727_10019173_pt1 | contig 10635 bp, 8 predicted proteins | sample WisWelCaveWW1625_FD_202498 | JGI IMG/M metagenome (GOLD analysis project Ga0247727, IMG submission 202498) | Biofilm microbial communities from Wishing Well Cave, Virginia, United States - WW16-25 | ecosystem: Environmental > Aquatic > Deep subsurface > Groundwater > Cave microbial mat | place...
CGAACAACTGAGTAGGCCGACCGGCCTAACACCGGCGCCTGGTCGGCCTAAGACGACAGAGTACCAACGGCAGTCTCGGCAAGAGGCGTAGGGCTGTCAAGCACATATGGGTGGCTCGCCCGCTTCAGTACTCGGTGTTAGGCCGCCGCGGCGGTCGGCCTAAGACCGGCGTCCGGGACGAGTCGTCGGGGCTCGGCCGGGGTTGGATGGGCAGCCGATCGGCGGGGCTGCGGACGCCACGGCCACCGCGATTCAACACGTGGGTGTAGATCATCGTTGTGGTCAGGTCTTTATGGCCGAGCAGTTCTTGGACGGTCCGGATGTCATAGCCGTCACGGATCAGCTCTGTAGCGAACGAATGACGCAGGGTATGCGGCGTGGCGGGCTTGACGAGGCCCGCGAGCCGGACGGCTTGGGCCATCTGCTTCTGAAGGACGCTCTCGTGCAGGTGATGCCGGTGCCGGATGCCGGTGCGCGCGTCGGTGTAGTGGGAGGACGCTGGAAACACGAATTGCCAGCCCCAGTGGCGATCCGCGCTCGGGTACTTTCGCTGCAGGGCATCGGGCAGCGGCGCTCGACCGAGGCCGTTGCGCAGGTCGTTCTCGTGCAACCGCCGCACCCTCTCGAGGTGGTCGTTCAGGGCGGGCGCGCAGGTGGTGGGCAGCAGGGTCACGCGGTCCTTGCGTCCCTTGCCGTCGCGGACGGTGATCTCGTTCCGCTGGAAGTCCAGGTCCTTGACTCGTGCGCCGAGGCACTCGAGCAGACGCATGCCCGACCCATACAGGAGCCGGCAGATCAGCAGCGTCACGCCGTCGACATGGGCAAGCACCTGTTCCACCTCCTCGGGGGTCAGCACGACCGGCAGCCGTCGCGGTCGCTTGGCACGAACCACGTCGCCCAGAGGTCCAAGGTCCCTTCCGAGAACCTGTCGGTACAGGAAGAGCAGCGCCGCGAAGGCCTGGTTCTGGGTCGAGGCGCTGACCTGCCTACGTACCGCCAGGTGTGACAAGTAGGCCCGGACCTCGTCCGTGCCCAAGTCGGCGGGGTGGCGAAGCTTGTGGAAGAAGATGTAGCGGCGGATCCACTGAACATAGGCCTCCTCGGTTCGAGGGCTGTACTGCCGCATCCGAATGGCCTCCCGGACCCGGACGAGCAGCTTGGGCTTGCCCGGTGGCTGTCCAACTTCGGCGGTGGGAAGCGCCGCTGGGAGGGCAAGCGCAATGGTGGGCGCGTCCGCATGCGGCCCCTGCGCCGGCCCGGCGGTGGCTCGGGACCAGCCGATCCACCAAGGCGGAGGTGGAGTGAGGTAATGCAGCTCCTCCGAGAGCTCATAAGGGGCTGACGCTGCATGCTTCGCGAGGTCGTCCACGGAACTCCTCCTGGCGGCAACTGGATGTGCCGGGTCAGCCTAGCGCGACGACGAGTCGAACAAGGTCCATCTGCCGGCCGGGCGGCGCCTGAGCACCGGCGACTTGTCGATCACCCGTGAGGCTGCGCCCGCGTCATCCGGCTGCCGGTCGCGGGCAGGGCGTACCAGGGCGCTGGCGTAGAATCCGCCCCGGTATGGGCCGGGACGTGCGCCTCGCGTTCGTCGGCTTCGGCAACGTTGGCCGGCGCTTCGCTACGCTGCTTCGCGGACCCTACGCGCGAGTGCTGAGGGCCGCTGGCGCCCGGGTCCGAGTCACCGGTATCGCGACGGCGCGCCACGACCTCGCGATCGACTCGCGCGGGATCGACCTAGGCCGGGCGCTGCGGCTTTTGGCGCAGGGCCGCCCACTCGAACCGCTTCATCGCGGCGCCGACGTGGGCGACGTGCGGGAGTTCATCGCGCGCGTGCCCGGCGACGTGCTGGTCGAGATCACGACGCTCGACCCGCGCACCGGCCAGCCGGCCACGCGACACGTGCGGCAGGCGCTCGCGCGCGGCCTGCACGTTGTGACGGCGAACAAGGGACCCGTCGCGTTCTCGCTACGATCGCTGAAGAGCCTTGCCGCGCGCCAGAGACGGCTCTTCCTCCACGAGGGCGCGGTGATGGACGGGACCCCCGTCTTCAACCTCGTGGCGCGCTGCCTTCCTGGTGCCCGCATCGTCGGCTTCCGGGGCACACTCAACAGCACCACCAACCTCGTCCTTTCCCGCATGGAAGAGGGCCTTGGCCAGGGTGCTGCCGTGAAGGAAGCCCAAGCGCTCGGGATCGCCGAGGCCGACCCGTGGAACGACCTCGCCGGCTGGGACGCAGCGGTCAAGGGCTGCGCGCTCGCGAACGCGCTGATGGGCGCCTCGCTCCGGCCCGCGCAGGTCACGCGGCGTGGGATCGGACGGCTCACGTCGCTCGATGCGCGCCGGGCGTTGCGCGCGGGCGCGCGGCTCCGGCTCGTCGTCCGCGGTGTGCGGCAGAAGGGCCGCGTGCGGGTGAGCGTCGCCCCCGAACGCGTCCCGTTGGGCGACCCGCTCTCGGGCCCGGGTCCCGACGCCGCGCTCGTCCTCGAGACCGACCTGATGGGCGAGATCGGCGTGTTCGGGCGCGGCGCGAGCGTGGATCAGACCGCCTACGCGCTGCTTTCGGACTTGCTGGAGATCGTGCGGTGCCTGGGGGGCGTGTCCCGGCGAACCCGCCCTACCGATGCGAGAATCGCGGGCACATGAGAATCTGGCCCCGGCTGATCCCGCTGCTGCTCGTCGCCCCGTCCCTCGCATTCGCCCAGGCGGAGCCCGCGGCGCTCGCACCGGTGCTGCGCGAGGAGATCCTCGCTCCCGCCGTCGCGCTGCACGAGCTGCGCGAGCACATCGTGGCTCGCGTGGCGAAGCCGCCCGCGCCGGCCTCGGCCGCGCAGTGGACCGACACGTCGAAGCGGCTGCGCCAGCGCCTCCTCGAGGACGTCGTGTTTCACGGCTGGCCGAAGAGCTGGGTGGAGGCCGGGCCGCGCTTCGAGGAGACCGGGGTGATCGAAGGCAGCGGCTACCGCATCCGCAAGCTGCGCTACGAGATCGTGCCCGGGTTCTTCTCGGCTGCGCTCCTCTACGAGCCCGCGAGCCCTCACGGAAGGCGGCCGGCGATCCTGAACGTCAACGGCCACGTGGGCCCGCCGGGCAAGAGCGTCGAATACAAGCAGAAGCGCTGCATCACGTTCGCCCGGAACGGCATCTTGGCTCTCGACCTCGAATGGCTCGGGATGGGCGAGCTGTCCGCCCGTGGCAATTCGCACTGGTATGCAGGTCACCTCGACCTCGTCGGTATGAACGAGCTCGGCCTCTTCTACCTGGCGATGCGCAAGGGGCTCGACTACATGTACGACCATCCCGACGTCGACCGCGCGCGGATCGGCATGACCGGGCTCTCGGGCGGCGGCTGGCAGACGCTCGTTCTGAGCGCGCTCGACGAGCGCGTGCGCGCCTCGGCGCCGGTCGCCGGGTTCAACGGGATGGGCGCCAAGGCGGTCGCCCGCGCCTATGGCGACACCGGCGACATCGAGCAGTCGGCTGCCGACCTCTTCGAGTCGGTCGACTACCCGCAGCTTGCCGCCCTGGTCGCACCAAGGCCGTTGCTGCTCGCCTTCAACGCCGAGGATGAGTGCTGCTTCCGTGCCGGCATGGTGAAGCCGGTAATCGAAGAACCGGTGCGGGCGATCTTCGAGCTCTATGGCAAGGGTGCGAACCTCGTCTGGCACGAGAACCGCGATCCCGGTACGCACAACTACCAGCTCGACAATCGCGAGCAGGCCTACCGCTTCTTCGGTCGGGTGTTCAAGCTGCCCGCGATGGAGACCGACAGCCCGCAAGCCGCGTCCGAGGTACGCGGCTACGGCGAGCTGGTCGTGGGCCTGCCCGCGGACAACCTGACCATCCTTGACCTCGCGCGGGGGATCGCGACTGGCTTCAGCCGGAATCCGGCCCCGCCCGACGCGGCGCGCGCGCGCCTCACCAGGATTGTCCGCTATCGGCCCGCGCAGCTCGACGGCGCCTGGCACGTGGCCAGCACGAAGCAGCGCGGCGTCGAGACGGCGTCGTACCTCCTCCGGATGAGCGACGGCCTGAGCGCCAGCGCCGTCTGGATGAAGGCATTCTCGTCACGCCAAGGCGCGCCGGCCACGATCCTCCTCGACGACGCGGGCCGTGGCCAAGTGGCCAGCGAAACGGCCGACCGGTTGAATCGCGGCGAGCAGGTGCTCGCGCTCGACCTCGCCTTCACGGGCGAAGCCTGGAGCGATCGCGAGACGCGCCGGCTGCAGCAGAACCTCAACGGCCTGGGGGAGCGGCCGATCGGGATCGAGGCCGCCGAGCTCCTCGCCGCGGCGCGCTGGCTCGCCGCCCGCTCGTCGCCCCGGCCGCGGCTCGAGACCAAGGGCATCCGCAGCCAGCTTACAGCCCTCGTCGCCGCGGCTCTCGAGCCGAACACCTTCTCCGAGATCGTCGTACGCGACGGCATGAAAAGCCTCGGCCACGTGCTCGACAAACCGGTGGAGTACATCGACGCACCGGACCTCTTCTGCCTCGATCTCTACAAGGAGTTCGACGTCGAGGCCCTCGCCGCGCTCGCGGCGCCCACGCGAGTGCGTTGGGACTCGACCGGGACGACCGGATCCGCGCTCACGCGGCCTCGCGCTCGCCGACGACGACGGTCACGCTTCGCCCTTCCCCGGCCCGCAGCAGACGCAGGCGGAGCTCGCGGCCGACGCGGTCCGCGTCGAGCGCGGGCACGAGCGCGCCGGGGTTGGTGAGCACATCCTCTCCCGCGCGCAGCAGCACGTCTCCCAGCAGGATGCCGGCGCGCGCGGCCGGGCTGCCGGGCTGCACCGAGAGCACGATCAGGGCGGCGGCCTGGCCGGTGCTCGACCGCAGGTCAGGCGTGAGCGCGATCGTCTGGGTGCCGATGCCGAGGTAGCCTCGGCGGATGCGGCCGTGCGCAAGGAGCGCCTCGACCACGTGCCGCACCACGCGAGAGGGCACGGCCATGCTGGTCCCACGCAGCAGCCCCGCGCTGTTCACGCCGAGCACCGCGCCGTCGGCCGCGAGCAGCGGGCCGCCGGAGAAGCCCGGATGGAGAGCGATGTCGCTCTCGAGGTAGCTGTCGAAGCGGGCTCCCGACGGGCTGCGCCACTCGCCGGCCACGGCGCTCACGATCCCGAGGCGGGCGCGCGCCGACCGGCCCGGGCGGCTCAGGCTCAGGACGATCTCGCCTGGCCTGGGGCTTTTGGCCTCGGCCCAGCGTGGCGGCACGAGGCCCGTGGCCTCGGCCCGCAGCATCGCGAGGTCGCTGCCGGGGTCGCGGCCCACGACGCGGGCCGGCAGCGTCCGCCCGTCGTGCAGGCCCACGGGCACCTCGCCCTCGGAGTCGACAGCGTGGTGGCTGGCGACGATCAGACCCTCCGCGGCCCACACGACACCGCTCGACGCCGAGCGTCGCCGGCCCTCGACGCGCACGACGCTCGCGGCGGCCGCTTCGACGATTCCGGCCAGTTCTCCCGACAGGCTCTCGAGACTGGTGCTCACGGGTTTCTTCCTCCCGGCCGGCCCTCAGGGTCCGGCGTCACGACCTCAGGCTAGCTCTCCCACCCGGTTTCGCACATCGGCCGCTCGAGCAGGGGCTCCCTGCCCGTTCGAGCAGGTGCGCTCCTGCCCGACCCACGGGTCAGAGGAGCAGAAGGCCCAGGCGCGCGGCCTGGGCGATGGCCTCGCCGCGGGTCTGCGCCCCGAGCTTGCCCAGGATCGCGTTGACGTGGAACTTGGCCGTGTGCTCGCTGATCCCGAGCCGCTCGCCGAGGCGCCGGTTCGTGAGGCCTTCCGCCAGAAGCTGAAGCACCTCGGTCTCGCGCGGGGTCAGCGGCTCGATGAGAGCGTCCGCCGCGGCCCGCAGCCGGACCACGGCCTCGGCGAAGGCCTCGTCCACGACCAGCAGGCCGAGCACGGCTGCCTGCACCGCGGGCAACAGCTGCTCCTCGAGCCGCTCGCGCGAGAGCACGCCACGCGCCCCCGCGGCGAGCGCCTCGCGCGCCTGCTCCGTATTCCAGGGCAGCGCGAGGACGGGCAGTCGCGCGGCCGCGCCGCGCACGCCGTCGAGCGAGCCATGGGCGCCCGCGTCCCACGCGATCGCGTCGGCGGCGTCGATGTGCGACGGCTGCAGGTCGTCCGGCGCGACGTCGCCCGCGACGCTCAAGCCGGAGCGCTCCGCCAGCGCGCGCAGCCCGGCACGGGCGATCGCGTCCTCGGCCACGAGCAGGAGCCGAAGGGGAAGGGACACACAGTCACTCTAGGACAGCTCCGGCCGCGCGTGCAGCGCGGGGTCGCCGCCAGCGGGCCCCGGGTTCAGAACCATCCAGGGCCGGGGGCGGGCGAGGCTGCGCCGGCCGCTCCTCACGGCCGGCGCGGACTTGGCGCGATCTACTCCTCTTTCTTGTCGTTCTTCTGCTTTTTCTCGCGCTCCTTCTCCACGGGCTTCGCCCCGGGAGGCGGCGAGTCGCCCGGCTGCAGCTTGAGCTTGATCTCGGTCTTCATCCGGCGCCGCACGTCGATCTCCTCGTCGAAGACGAGGAAGCCGCCCTTGTGGACCGCCACGCGGTGTGGCCCCTCGGCCAGCCACAGGTAGCTGGGGTAGCCGTCGAGGTCGCGCGCCTCGCCTACGTAGCGGCCGTCCACCCAGACGTCCGCGCGGTTGGGCTTGGCGTTCAGCTCCACGGCTCCGAAGCCGGCCATCATCGCGACGTTCATGTCGACGCCGCCCACGGGCTGGTAGAAGGCCGGTGGGTAGAGGCCCCAGCCCCCGTAGGGGCCGAACCCGAACCACGGGTTGAAGCCGTAGAAACCGCCAATGTAGACGCCGCGTCCTCGCCCGCGTGGATGAGCGTCCGCCTCGTGCGGCGCCGCCAGCGCACCGAGCGCGATCACGGTCACCGCCAGGGCCAAGCTGCGTGCACGCCTCCAATCCCGCATGCTCTCGATCTCCTTGAAGGACGGGCGCCGATGGAAAACGCCCGTGGCTTGACGCCCGCGATCAGGCCGCCCGTCCGTTCGAGGTGACGCACGGCGTACAGCCCTGAGGACAGGCCCGTCGCCCGCGCGTCACACAAGTTGACGATTCTGATCCCGCGTTACACTCGGCGTGTGCTCGCGCGTGGACGCGCTGTCTTCAACAGCAGCGCGAAGGCCCGCGGTATCGTCGGCGCAGCGAGTCGAGGTAGAACGCCTCGCGGCTGAGCCTGGGAGCGTTCCCCGGGCGCGCGAGGTACCTCTCGTAAGCGGCGTCCCCGCTCCACTCGCGGATGCCGCGCCAGATCGCACGCAGCGCCCGTCGCACTCTCGCGCTCACGACGCTCCCTCCCCGGCCCAGCGCGTCCGGACATAGGGCGTCTCGCTGAGCTGCGCCGAACGCCTCCCGGTCAGGATGCGGTACCACTCGCTCGCGGCCTCCGCCAGCAGCAGCAGGATCAGCAGCCCGAAGAAACCCGTCACCCCCGCGTCGAGCCGGTTGTTGAAGATCACGTGGCGCGTCTCGGCGAGCTTCGCCTCGGGCACGCGTCCCTCGGCGATCTTCTGCTCGAGGGTGCGCGCCTGCGAAAGGAAGCCGATGCGCGGGTCCTCGTGGAACAGCTTCTGCGCGGCGCCGGTGAGCGTGACGCACACGAGCCACGCCATCGGAACCAGCGTCACCCACAAGTAGCGCGTGCGTCCCATCTTGATCAGGATCGTCGTCGCTACCACCAGCGCGACCGAGGCCAGGATCTGGTTGGCGATCCCGAACAGTGGCCACAGGCTATTGATGCCGCCGAGCGGATCCAGGACGCCCTGGTAGAGGAAGTAGCCCCAGGCGCCCACGATCACGCCGCTCGTCACGACCGTGCTGGTCCACGAGCCCGTGCGTGCGATCGCCGGCACGTAGCGCCCGGCCAGCTCCTGGACCATGAAGCGGCCCACGCGCGTGCCGGCGTCGAGCACGGTCAGGATGAAGAGCGCCTCGAACATGATCGCGAAGTGGTACCAGATGCCGAGCAGCCGCTCGCCGCCGATCGTGCCGCTGAAGATGTGGGCCATGCCGACGGCAAGCGAGGGCGCGCCGCCGGTGCGGTTCCACAACGTCTCCTCGCCGACGCTCGCGGCGAGGCGATCCATCGTGGCCGCCTCGAGCGGGAAGCCCCAGCCCGAGATGGTCGCCGCCGCCTGCTCCGCGGTCGCGCCCACGATGCCCGCGGGGCTGTTGATGGCGAAGAACACGCCTGGCTCGAGCGCACAGGCCGCGACCATCGCCATGATGCCGACGAACGACTCCATCAGCATCGAGCCGTAGCCGACGAGGCGCGCGTCGCTCTCGCGCATCAGCAGCTTGGGCGTCGTCCCGGAGGAGATGAGCGCATGGAAGCCCGACACGGCGCCGCAGGCGATGGTGATGAAGCAGAACGGGAACAAGGCACCCGCGAAGACGGGCCCGCTGCCGTCGATGAAGCGAGTCAGCGCCGGCATCTGGATCGTCGGCCGCACCAGCAGGATCCCGCCGGCGAGCGCAAGCACGACGCCCACCTTGATGAAGGCCGACAAGTAGTCGCGTGGCGCGAGCAGCAGCCACACCGGCAGCGCCGAGGCGGCGAAGCCGTAGCCGATCACCGCGAGCGCGAGCGCCGGGCCGCTGAGCGTGAAGACGGGCGCCCAGGCCGGCGACTGGGCGACCCACTGGCCCGCTACGACCGCGAACAGCACGAGCGCCAGGCCGATCGCCGAGGCTTCCATCACGCGGCCGGGGCGAAGGTAGCGCATGTAGACGCCCATCAGCAGCGCAATCGGGATCGTCATCGCAAGCGTGAAGGCGCCCCACGGCGAGTGCTTGAGCGCGTTCACCACCACGAGCGCCACCACCGCGAGCAGGATCACCATGATCGCGAGCACCGAGACCATCGCGAGCAGGCCCGCGCGGCGCCCCACCTCGTCGCGGGCGATCTGGCCGAGCGAGCGCCCGTCGCGGCGCAGCGAGAAGAACAGGATCACGAAATCCTGCACGCAGCCGCCGAGCACGGCCCCCGCCACGAGCCACAGCGTCCCCGGCAGGTAGCCGAACTGGGCCGCGAGCGTGGGACCGACGAGTGGCCCCGGCCCGGCGATCGCCGCGAAGTGGTGGCCGAGCACCACCCAGCGGTTCGTGGGCACGAAGTCGCGGCCGTCGTCGAGCCGCTCCGCAGGCGTCGCGCGAGTGGCGTCGAGCGCCAGCACGCGCGCGGCGATGAACGCCGAGTAGAAGCGGTAGGCCACCAGGTACGTCCCGCCGCCGGCGACCACGAAGAAGAGGCCGTTCACCGGCTCGCCGCGCGACAGCGCGATGGCGGCCAGAGCGCCCGCGCCCAGGAGCGCCACCACCAGCCATCCGAGGTTCGAGAGCAGACGATTCATCGCGACGTGGGCCTCCTGGAAGAAACGGCAGCGAGTATAGCCGGGCAGCTGCCACAGCCATCACGGGGGGTCTGGGGGGTGCACCGCACCCCCCAGAACAAGAAAAGCCGGCTGTTTCTGTCCTCCTATCCCACGTGATTGGAGAGCGAAGAACACAACAGGCCGCGACGGGTCGCCCCGTCGCGGCCCGGGACGGCTAACGGCAGTCGATCACGAGCTTCACAGCCTGCACGTAGCCCTCGGCCTTGCTCCAGCCCTCGACGTAGGCCTGGTCGCCCGCGCGGATCTGCGACGGATCGAGCGCGGTGCCGTCCGACCACTTGAACTTCGTGCCGCCGTCCGTCTTCACCTTGCGGCCACCGACGTAGAGCGCCGGGTAGTAGGGACCAGGGTTGGCCTCGACGCCCTCCGCCACGAAACCCACCGAGTCCACCTTGCCACTGAACGTGACCCAGCTCTCGCCGCCCGAACCCGAGCCCGACGTGAGCGCCGCGATCTCCTCCGCGACCACGATCGCGTCGCCGCGCAGCACGCCCCAGACCTTCACTTTCTCGCCGACCTGAAGCTCGGAGAGCTGGATCCGGCGCTCGCCGCGCCAGACCTTGCGCAGCTCGCTGACGTCCACGGTCCGTCCGGCCACGACGAGCTTGTGGCCCGCGGCCTGGTCGAGGGTGCCCGAGAAGAACGTCTGCGCCGTCGGCGTGCAGGCGGGCGTCGTCGTGAGCTCAGCACTGCCTCCCGAAACCTTCACCTCGATCGACATCACCTGTCCGTCGACGAGGCCGCTCACCGGGACCTGCGCGTTGACGCCCGGCCCCTCGATCCGCACGGTCACCGACCCCGACGGAACCGCGGCGAGGACGAAGCGGCCGTCCTGGTCGACCTCGCTCGACAACGAAGTCCCCACGATACTCACGATCCAGGCGCCGCCCGCCGCGAGCGCGCTCACGCCGGTCGCAGAGGACGAACCGCTGATGCCCGGCGCCAGGATCGCGCCTTGCAGAACGGCCGAGCCGCCCACGGGTTCGTCCGGACCGGTCACGGCGGACGAACCGCCGCAACCGGCCGCGACCACGCCGGCGATGCCGGCGAAGAACAGACACACGAAGCTCATGCGGCGCATGACGTTGGCCTCCTGGGGATCCCAGCAACCCTCGGGTCGCCGGGCCCCTGCCTTTTGGGCTCCTGGCGGCTCGGCTGGCCCGGAAGCGGGCCCCGTGGCTCTGCGCCCCCGGGTTGCCCCGGGTTTGCTCTGAGCAGGAGGTC
>Ga0247727_10019174_pt1 | contig 10635 bp, 9 predicted proteins | sample WisWelCaveWW1625_FD_202498 | JGI IMG/M metagenome (GOLD analysis project Ga0247727, IMG submission 202498) | Biofilm microbial communities from Wishing Well Cave, Virginia, United States - WW16-25 | ecosystem: Environmental > Aquatic > Deep subsurface > Groundwater > Cave microbial mat | place...
AATCATTGCGGGCCGATTTCGCCAAATGCGTGATCCCGATAAACCGGTGCAACTGCTAACGAAATGGGTTCCAACTCCCAGGCCGATCACGCGCGATGAGGTGCGGGCCGCGGTGCAACGTGCGCTCGGCCGTTTGCAAACCGGCGCGATTGATTTGCTGCAATTTCACGCGTGGAATTATGCCGATCCGCGCTGGCTGGATTGTTTGTTTTGGTTGCAGGAACTCAAAGAACAGGGACTCATTCGCCATCTCGGCCTGACCAATTTCGACACGGCGCATTTGCGGATCGTGATTCATAGCGGCATTGACATTGTTTCCAATCAAGTGTGCTTCTCGCTTATCGATCAACGCCCGCTGCAGCGCATGACAGCGTTGTGTTTGCAGCACGGCATCAAGCTGCTGTGTTACGGAACGGTCGCGGGCGGTTTTCTCTCGGAGCGCTGGCTCGGCAAACCAGAGCCGGATTTGAATGCACTCGTCACGTGGTCGCAGATGAAATATAAACGTTTTATCGATGCAGCCGGCGGCTGGCAGGTGTTTCAACATTTCCTGCGCGCCGTCAATGAAATTGCGCGTCAATACAACGTCTCAATTCCGAATATCGCCTGTCGTTACATTCTTGAGCAACCGGCGGTCGGCGGCATCATCATCGGCGCGCGGCTTGGAGAAAATGCGCATGTCCATGAGAATTTGCGCCTGTTTCAATTCACGCTTGATGAGACGAGTCGCGCCGGCATTCGCGCGGCAATGGCAATGCTTCATCCCATTCCGGGCGGCTGCGGCGACGAGTATCGCCAGCCGCCCTTTCTCACCGCTTCGGGAGATTTGAGTCATCATCTCGATTCGATGCCGCCGCCCTATGTGGCGCAAACAGCCGCGAATGGCCGCAGCAAAATTTTAAGCGGCACGGTTTGGGAAGACCTTGCCGGTTTCTGCCGCGCCGTGCGCGCCGGCAATCGCATTTGCATTTCCGGCACCACGGCAACACACGGCAGCCGCGCGATTGGCGGCGCTGATGCTGCGGCGCAATTGCATTTCGTGATTGACAAAATCGAAGGCGCGCTTCATTCTCTCGGCGCGCAACTGCAGGACGTGATTCGCACGCGGCTGTTCGTTCGGCATCTCGCGGATTGGGAAGCCGTGGCCCGCGTACACGGCGAAAGGTTTCGCGGCATTCAACCGGCGAACACGCTCGTGCAGGCTGGGTTGGTGGGAGACGAATATCTTGTTGAGATGGAGGTTGAAGCGGTTGTTGGTGGTGGGGATTGATTACTCAATAGTTTAAAAAATTCCAACGGATTAAATCCCGCCTTGCGGGAACCAACGGATAAAAATTTTAAATGAACTTCCGTCTCAAGCGCGTCTACGATCCGCCGTCGCCGGCCGACGGACAACGCATTCTCGTTGACCGGCTCTGGCCGCGAGGCCTTACAAAATCCGCCGCCAAAATCGATCTTTGGGTTAAAGAAATCGCGCCTTCAAACGCGCTGCGGACATGGTATGCGCACGACCCCAAGAAATGGCCGGAGTTCAAACGCAAATACACTGTCGAGTTAGAAGCGAATCGCGAAGCGCTCAACGCATTCCTGAAACAGACCAACAAAGGCAAGGTTACACTTCTGTTCAGTTCAAAAGAACTTCGTTTGAATAATGCGTTTGCGCTCAAAGAATATATTGAATCGCATTGATTCCGCCCAAATCTACTCATACCGGTTAAAGCCATGACTTGCGATTGGAAAATAAACTTTTGATTTGATCTCCCCATCCGACGAAGCGATCCTTGACGAGAAATTGCAACAATGTTAAATTGACATTCGGAGGTAAAATGAAAAATCGCGCTATTCAATTCACCATCTTTTTGCTGCTCGCTGGCTCTCTGCAAGTCAATCTATTTGCGCAAGAGGACGCTGCGGTCACCGCTATTCGCCAAATTCTTCAGGAGCGCATTGATAAAAATAAAAAGAGCGTCGGCATCGTCGTTGGCCTGATCGACAAAAATGGCAGCCACGTTGTTGGTTACGGCAAGCTCAGCCAGGAAAAGAATCAAGAGCCGGATGGCAGCACGGTTTATGAAATCGGCTCCATCACCAAAGTTTTTACTTCGATTTTATTGCAGGACATGGTTGAGCGCGGCGAGGTGAATAGCGATGACCGTATCTGCCGAAATCCGTCAAAGTCCCCACCAAAGACGGCAAAGAAATCACGCTGCGGCATTTGGCGACGCATACTTCCGGAGTGCCACGCTTGCCGGACAATCTTGATATGAAGAATCCCGACAATCCGTATGCCGATTACACCGTCGCGCAGATGTATGATTTTCTCTCGCGCCATCAACTCACGCGCGGCATCGGCGAGAAATACGAATATTCAAATTATGGCGCGGGTTTGTTGGGCCATCTGCTCGCGCTCAAAGCCGGCATGGATTACGAGACGCTGGTGACGAAACGAATTGGCGCGCCGCTCAAAATCAGTGCTTTAAAATTGCTTTATATTGCCAAGGCCCACAGTAAATCCGGAAGTGTCAAGTCGTTTAGTAAAATCTACCCGAAGGAACCCCAATATACCATTAACTGAAAGTCCGATCTCATGATGAAAACGAACCGGTATGTTGGGCGTGTATCTAAGCTCAGCTTGTCGCGTATCAGAAATCCAAGTGCGTCCGTGTCCGCCATGAAGAATTATTTCATAGCCGCGCTCTTTTAAGTTGTGCAAGCCTGCCAGTTCAAACGGTATAGCACGGAAATTATGCTCCCAAAAAATTGCAAGAAGTTTTTCTCCTTCATAGGGTCTGTTTCGCAATGTCTTGAGGGCGCCAAACGGCGCATAATTACCAAGACTTCCTTCCACGATGCCAAAACGTTGCACCGGCAGCTTGCCAGCAAACGTACCAGCGACTACACGAAGGTCAAGTGTATTCGCGAGGTAGCGTTGGCGTTTAAAAGTAAAGATGCGTTCATTCAGCAACATCAAAAGACGTGTAAAATCAAAATCGCTAGACAACAATTTGAGATTGCTGTGCTCAAGAGTCAGAAGTATCCTGCGACCGATATATTTGCTTGAAACAACCTTTTTGTCGTTCCACCCGATTCGCAGTTCCACCGACCGTAGATTCCCTTCGTCAATCGGCGGGTTTGGGCGTTGCACGGCATCTGAGTCGAACAATTTGTCATCGCTCGTTTTTGCCACTGTGAAATGACGCTCATGATTCAAGCTGACCCCGACTGTCGTGCTGGCTGCGCGCAAGGTGGAGTTGATTTTCACATTTATTCTTTCACTGCCGAAATAATCGAAGTAGTCTTGGCCACCAAAGAGAGCTTGAATACTAGTGTTTTTTTGCCATTCCCAATACGTATTCGATAAATCCAAGCGATTGACTGTGCGTAGTGATCTTGCAAGCGTTCCAATATCCTGGCTATAATACATTGATTGATAGCGTGTCTCAATGCCGTGATGATAGATCACCTCCAGCCCGGCATTCTGAAGTGTTGCAAACCCGAAACGGAAATTGCCTTCGTAATCCCACTTTTTTCTACCAATATCATATCCACCTTTACCTGAAATCGTGAGCTTCGGGTCAAAGTGGATCTCGGTCTGCAGGGCTAAGTGAGTTGCCTCTACACGGTTGAACCAAAGTTGCGGATTAAGGCTTAAACGCTGGAATTTTCTTAATACTCGGTCGCCTGATAATGCTTTCAGAAGATTGAAGCCGATACGGGTTACCTCGGATGTCGCGTAGTTTGCAAGAATGACCAGGCCGAGGCTGTCTTTTGGGCTAAAGCCGATGAAGCTGCTATAACCACCAGTCATGCCATTGTGCCAATATATTTTTTTACCACCGGAAGCAAGAATATGCCATCCAAGGCCGACGGCTGCGCTCTCATGCGCAGCACTGGCGTATGGCGTTATGGTGCTCCGCATTGCCTTACCAATTGCAGTCTGATCTTTAGGTGATGACAAATACCCTTCCAATAATGTAAGGAGGTCATTTGTACTGGAATGGAGCGCCCCAGCGCCTGCGAGTGTCGGTATTCGCCACAGCGAAGTATGATAATCATGTGTGTTATAACCTTGCAACAGACGTGCTCGCTGCTCGGAGTTGAGTGTGATCTTGGTATCACCGAGACCAAGTGGCTTGCAAAGACGGTCGATAATTAATGTCTCGTATGAGGTGCCACTATACGTCGCTAATATATGGCCGAGCAACCCCATGCCAAGGTTTGAATATTCATATTTTGCCCCAGGGGCGCATCGTAAGTTGTAAGATGATAAAAACGTGTTTAAGTTTTCAACCGTATATTTTGCGTATGGATCATGAAGATTGAACAAGGGCTTTAAGTTTGATGGTAGTCTAGGCAAGCCCGAGGTATGCGTGGCAAGATGCAGGAATGTAATTTGTTGTTCATTCCACTGCGGCACGGTAATAGCACCAGGGAGATATTTATAAATCGGGGCCTTTAGTTCTACCAAACCACGCTCAACCATGTCAGCCAACAATAATCCTGTGAATACTTTCGTCACTGAGCCGATTTCGAAAAGCGTCGAATCGTCCGGCGGAATTCTTGTCTTTAGCGAGGTCGAACCATATCCATAAACGTGCCGCCCTGTGGAATTGATCACACCGACGACAATGGCGCGTTGCTCCTGATCCCCCAACAATGGTGTGATAAACTCCTTCACTATATTTTGCTGCTGTCCCCAAACTAGACAGGGTCGGCTTGCAAAAAGTACAAGCAAAGCGATATAGCAAACGTAATCTTTGAAAAGGTTTAGCAGCATTTTTCACGCAAAGTGTTATTGAGCAGAAACCTCTGTGTATTCAGGTTCTTTTGGAGTACCGAATGAAATCTTGTTGAATACATTTCTCATCTTGGTTTGTAATCGACTCGCAAACGACTTTATTTCGTTATCGGTAAAAAATAACCCATAGGTCATGACGTAGAGTATTTGAAAATCATGAATCATCATAAAAATGTAGATTCCAAGGTGCAGCATAACACCGCAAAGCAAAACATAAACGCGTAGTTTTTTATACCAAACGACGAAAGCAAAGGATAATTCCCACAAAAGTGTAAAGTAGGTCGTCAGAGTCACAAAGTAGCCGTTTTTAACGATCAAGGCATTATATCGTGTTCCGGCAAATCGCTCAAGCGATAGCGTATAATATGTCGCGACCCCATTGAACCATGCATCGGCATGCGCTTTGTGTAATCCGGTAGTAAAATAAACAAGCGCTAAATGAATTATAATCGAACACACGGCTAAGTTCGTTAACATATTGGAAATCTTTTGCGTCACAGCACTTTTAAATTTTAATTTCGAAAAGGCCAGATATTGATAACTATCGCAAAACGTCATATATATCATCTGAAATTTCAGAAGATTGTCGCCGCCGTTGAGAACGTAACTGTTCATGCCCTGAAAAATTTCAACAAAGATCAGTACTATTAGCGCCGTAAAATGCTTGCCAATCCCAAATGCAAACAGTACAAGCACAATCATGTAAAGAAAGGTCAGTAGCTGATAGTTTGCCAGAAACCAATGCCAATCTACAGCTATGTGAAAAATATAAATTCCCCCCTTGCCTAAAAAACTGTCGAGGCCATATAATGTTTCCAGACTCGTCCATTGAAACAATAGCTTTTTCAACAAGTGAAACGCTATATAAACTCTAAAAACAGGGAGGTAAAGTGAGCGCTTTGGTTGTTCGTATAGTTTTGCAAAAAAACGATTTATCATGAACGTAATCTTTTTCGTTTGAATTAAAAGAAGCGAATAGTATGGAAACATGCTATTCCAATGAGAATTTAGCTGATTGAAACAAAATCTTCTCCACCCTTGCAGTATCTTTAGGAACTTTATTCCTGTCGGCAAATGGAGGAATATCTACCAAGTGAATTTGTAAACTAATTCCATGATTTTTTAAATCTATATTTTGTTTTTGTGTTATTAATTTCGCATAATTCATCAAAGTTTTGAAAGACGGAAACTCAGGCAACTTTTCTCTTGCAATTTTATGTGCCTTCGATAAATAAAACTTATCTGAAGAGTCAGGGTTTGCAAACTTTAAGTATTTTATTTGTTCTCGCAAGTAATTGGTCGTAATGATGATAGCGCTGGACAATATGTAATCAAGTGCTTCCTCTTCTGCATTAAAAGGCGATTTCTTCTGCTTTTCCTGGTATATCGGCTGTAAGGCCTCATAGGCATGAGCAGGTATACTATCTTTTTTATTGTAAAATAAATAGTATAACCTTTGGTTCGTTTGAGGCGGAGGCGCAAAAAACGCCCAATTTTGATAAAAATAACTCTCAAATTGAAGCAGGTAATCATCAAATTGAATTCGGATGTAATTATTCGGTGAAACATACAGGATGGTTGAGAGCCAATAAGCTACAAAGATGATAAGAGCTATGGAAGTTGCTATTTTTAAAATCCAATTCTGTTTCACGATAAAAACTCAAACGGTCTTTGATATATAGTAAATCGCGTCAATCCGTCTTATACACTTTTGCTAAGTGAAATTAAAAAAACTTGCATCTGAATCGCACACATTCGCTATAGACTATAACGAACATGTGCGTTCAGAGCCTATATGTTCCCCAAGCGCTCAAATTTATTTTAAATCTGCCATTAACATCGCACTTCGTGTTGCTTTGAGCATTGATGACAATGGGGATTTGAACTGATGATCTTGGTTTACAATTTCTTCTGCAGTTGCAACTTGTCCAGCCTGATAAAATCCAATCGCAACCACAACAAACGCAACAAGAAGAAAAACAGCCTCTGCCACGGCAGTGTTAACTACTCCAGTGGCCAACGGTAGCACAGGCCTGCCGGCAGAATTATTTTTCTCCAAAATCATCGTTGGTGTTGACTTGCCCAATATGCGCACATTGCGAGTTGTCATGCCAGAGGTAATACTATAAACATTGAATAGGCAGACTAGCATGACCATTAGGGCGACGCTAAAATACTTGACTGATTTTCTTTTCATCATGACATCCTCCTGTTGTTAAATGGGGAGTGAATAAAATAGTGAGAATGAATTGAAATAGAAAAGCCACAGTCGAAGTCCTTGGCATTTTTATACACCAAGCCTCTAAGATTGCGGCTTCTAAACAACACGAAATTGTCGCAGTTTGCTTGCCAAGGTAAATTTCCCACTGCTCTGCGTGCTTTATTTTCTCGTGACCATCAGTAGCCCGATCAAGTTGGGTGCGCCAATATACGAAAAAAAAACACACTGTCAAGAGATCTTTTCACAATTTTTTTAAAAATTCACCTTAGCCCAGGCTTGCTTTATCGCTGAATTATTAAAGGTTTATCAGAACACTGCCCTGAATAGTTGTGTAAAAAAGTGCTTGCAACAAAGCTAATTTTTTTTAAATTATCTCGCCATGCGCCATCTCGCCGCCATAGCTTTATTTGCTTTTATGCTGCTGCAAGCCGCGGGTTATTTTTTTGTCTTCAAACTGCAACAGGATGAAATCCGTCAAAAAATCAAGCAGCAAATCAAAGCCGGCGTGCCGGAAGAGGAGCTGGTTTTATTTAAAATCTCCAAGGCGTTAGCCAACCAATCTCGCAATTTCTGGAGTATTCCCGGGCGAGAATTCCGTTCTAACGGCGTCATGTACGATGTCGTTCGGCAAGAGATGCATGGCGATAGCACTTGGTACTATTGCCTAGCTGACGAAAAAGAGACTCAACTCTTTGCCCATCTCGACGCAGCCGTTAAACTTGACATGAACCCCAATTCGGCGCAACAACAAAAACTCGAACGAATTTTACGACTGCTTGGCCTCTTATATTTTAGCCACCCTCATGATTTCTCCGTTCTCGAATCTGCACAGGAAGTTAAATTGGCCGCCGACTGTTTCGGATTAAAAATCTGGATCGACCCGCCTCCGACGCCTCCGCCTGAAGCGTAAGTTTTCACACAATTTTTTCCACTAACCGGCAATGCCCTATTTCCCGGAAATCGCGGAGTGACAAACTTTAGTTTGTCAGCCGTGCCCGTTTCTCGCTGACGGCATCATTGCTTCCAAGCATCGCATTGACCGGTCGCTATAATTCCGCCACTTTTCGGTGATGGCACGATGTAAGCGACCGGTCAATACTTATAGTTGACTCCGTGAATGAGGCCTTACCCAACCCGGCATGACGTTGTTCATGCCGGTGGAATGATTTTCCATTTCGAAAACTTAACCTTCGGCAAGGAAAAGACCGTATGTATACAACCAAACATTTTTGGAGAAATCTGCTATTGACGATTCCATTTTATGCCGCCGCCGCGGCGCAAAATGCCGATAGCGCCAAATATGAATTGCGGCCCGTCACCGTGACGGCGCTGCGTTACGCCGAGCAGGCCATCAAAGTGCCGCTGGCGATCAGTATTCTAAATGCCAGCGATTTGCAAAACGTGCGCGGCTATGGTTTGGACGACGCGCTCAAATTCGTTCCCGGCGTGCTGGCGCAATCGCGCTTCGGCAATCAGGACATCCGTATCACCATTCGCGGCTTCGGCGCGCGCGGCGCCGGCGACCGCTCCAACGCCGGCACCTCGCGCGGCATTCGCGTGCTGCTCGACGGCACGCCGGCAACCGAGCCGGACGGCAGAACCTCGTTTGATTTCATCGATCTCGCGGCGGCGCGCAGCATGGAAGTGATTCGCTCGAACGCTTCCGCGGTGTGGGGCAATGCCGCCGGCGGCGTGATCAACATTTCATCGGTGCCGGCGTTTGACGAATCCTTTCTGTCGCCGCAAATCGCGACCGGCAGTTTCGGATTGCGGCGCTTCGGCGCGCAATCCGGAACCCATTTGGGAAGCAGCAAACTGGCGTTGTCCGCGACGAACACCACGTTCGACGGCTGGCGCGCCAACTCTTCCAGCGAGCGAACGCTGTTCAACGCCAGCATTATTTCCACGCCGGGCGAGCGCACGAAGATCGGCGTTTATCTCGCTGGCACGATAAATAAATTTTTTATTCCCGGCCCGTTGTCGCAGGCGCAGTTCGACGCGAACCCGGAGCAGGCGAATGCGACTTATGCGAGCCGCAGCGAACGGCGGCACAATCGTTTGGCGCGCATCAGCCTCACGCTCGATCACGATCTCGATGACACGCACGGCTTTGCCGCGATCGCGTTTGTCGAGCCGAAATTTTTGCAGCGTTCGGAGCGCGGCACGTTTCGCGATTTCACGCGGTACCATGTCGGCAGCAACCTGCTGTATCGTTTTACGCATGCGCTCTCGGCGTCGGTGCGCAGCAAACTGCAAATTGGCGCGGATGAAGCGTATCAAGATGGCGCGGTCTTGTTTTATTCGCTTTCGCCGGCCAACGAGCGCGGCACGACGCTACAACAAAACAAACGCGAGGGCGCGAATACGTTCGGGGCGTTCATTCAGGAAGAACTGAGTTTTGGCGAGGCGCTCAGTTTCGTGTTGGGCGCGCGTTACAACGATGTGACTTATTATAGCGAGGATTTTATCAATGCCGGCCTGCAGGGGCGAAAATCATTTTCAGGTTGGACGCCCAAAGCCGGTCTCAGCTATCAACTGTCGCCGGCGCACAGTCTGTACGTCAACTTCGGTCAAGGCATCGAAGTGCCGGCTGGCAATGAAACCGACCCGATTTCGACTTTCGGGCAGGACCGCGTTTACCTGATCAATCCTTTGTTGGAGCCGATTCGTTCGACGACGTTTGAAATCGGCACGAAGCAGATTTTGGCGCCGGCGAAAGCGAAATTTCTGCAATCGCTTTCCTATGATCTCGCGATGTATCGCATCAGCATCAAAGATGACATCATTCCATATCGCGGCGGCCGGTTTTATTTCACCGCCGGAGAAACACGGCGCCAAGGCGTCGAGATCGGCGCCAATGGACGTTTTGATTACGGCCTGTCGCTGCGCGCCGCTTTCACGTTTTCCCGCAACAACTATGTGGAATATAAAGTCGATTCGGTGCATTACGGCCGGCCCGGAAAATTTGCCGATTACAGTGACAACGAAGTCGCCGGCGTGCCGAAAGTTTTTTATAGCGCCGGCCTGCGTTTCGCGCCGCCGAAACTGGGCCGCGCTTATGTCGAAATCGACGTGCAAAGCCTCGGCGAATATTTTGTCGATGACGGCAACGTGACGAGCGTGCCGGCTTACAATATTTTGAACCTGACCGTCGGGCTTGAAAAGCCGGTGCGGCTCAGCGAGAATTTCAACCTGCGCGGTTTCGTCGGCGTCAACAATCTCGCGGACAAAAAATATGCGGCTTCGGCCTTCATCAATCCGGATATTGTCGGCGGGGTGCCGCTCTATCTCGAGCCGGGATTGCCGCGCAATTTTGTGGTGGGCATTTCGTTCTCGGGAAATAAAACGCCGTAAAAGAGTGCTTGCATTTGGAAGAGAAACCTCTTTATATTACAAACCGGCCACTCATGGTGGCCGGTTTGCATTTTGGGCATTAGCCATTGCCGATATCATTTCATTCATTTTAATGCGAAACAAGCATGAAAATTTTATTGCACCATTTCTGCGCGCTGCTGCTTTTAATTCTCTCCGGTTGTGAGGCGCGGGAAGAAGCGCCGGCAGTTCGTGAAACCCGTCGGATATCTTCATTCGAATCACGTTCGGAACCCAGCGCAGG
>Ga0247727_10019175_pt1 | contig 10634 bp, 10 predicted proteins | sample WisWelCaveWW1625_FD_202498 | JGI IMG/M metagenome (GOLD analysis project Ga0247727, IMG submission 202498) | Biofilm microbial communities from Wishing Well Cave, Virginia, United States - WW16-25 | ecosystem: Environmental > Aquatic > Deep subsurface > Groundwater > Cave microbial mat | place...
TCGATCATGGTCTGAATCTTCCCGATGACTTCCGGCGTGAAATTTTGACCAGCGATCCTCACACCGGTAATATACTAAATTTTTCTCTCTGTGTCCAGTGAAATATTTATGGGACATGCTCACGTCGCAGGCCAGGGATGACATAATAATGTTACTGGCAGGACTAACCCCGCTCATCGGGGGTCAAACGCTGAGATTTTGAGCGACAAAAATCTTTACAAACAGAGCAAGTTTTGGTGGACACAAAAGTGAACTGACACAAAAACAACTTTTGTGAGCTTTAAGTTTTGTGTCCTAATTTTGCTTGTCAGTTTGAGGCGTAGCTTCGCTGGATAGTTACAAATTTTCTACCGCAGCTTGACCACCTGCGCGCCGCGAATTTGCAAAATATTCACTTTGCTGTTCACATTCTCGGCATTGCGCATGTCGATTTCTCCTTTGATGCCGGAAAAAACGCCCGTTTGGCGCAGCGCCTGCCTAATTTGATTGCGGTTGCGCGCGTCCTGCTGCATAGCCTTCAAGAGCAGGCTGGCGGTGTCGTAACCGAGAATTTCCCATTTCTCCGGCGTCGTGCCCATGCGGAGGCGAAAATCATTGCGAAACTGCTTAAAGCGCGCGTCGTCGAGATTGATAAAATAATCGCTCGCAAAGATGGCGCCATCGACGTAGCGCTGCAGCTCTTTGCTTTTTGTAATATCGTCGGTATACCAATTTTCGCCGCCGAGAATGAGGCTTTGCAAATTATAATAGGCGCGCTGCGTGGCCACCAGCCGAATGTCTTCTTCGTGCAGCGGCAGAAAAATCGCGTTGATATTGTTCACCGGCACTTCGATCGCCTCGCGGTTCACTGCCGGCGAGCGCGACTCGTGCGGCTGCAGAGAATTTCCAACGGAATCCTTCTGCGCTTTGCGAAATGCCGCTTCGCGAATGGCTTTGAACGTGCGGCCGAGATCCTGCGGCTCGCCGTAATACCATTTCTGCGCCACGATCTCGCCGCCCAAGCTATCGACGGCGGCGCTGAAACCGTCGGCCATTTGCTGACCGTAGTCGTCCTGCGGCGCAATGGTGACGAACGTGCGCGCATTCAAATAATTGAAAGCATATTCGGCCAAAGCCCGGCCCTTGCGCTCGCGGTCGGCGTTGATCTGAAAAACATTTTCGCCCAGACCGCCGATGCCGTTTTCCGCCGCCACCGGCGCCAAAAATGGAACGCCCTTCGCATTGGCGAGCGCGGCAATCGCGCCGGTGATCGAGCTTTCCACTTCTCCGATAATCGCCACGATCGTGGGATCGTCGAGCAAGTCCTGAGTGACTTTCAAGGCGCGCACCATGTTGCTTTCCGAATCTCGCACGACCAGTTGAATCGCCGGCAGAGATTGATTGCCGCTGTTATGTCCATTGGTGCCCACCCCCATGTGCGCGTACTTGATGCCGCGATATACGCCCATTCCGGCGTCGGCATTAGAACCCGTGAGCGGCAAAACGATGCCGATGCGGCATACGGTTGCAACCGGCTCGCCGCCCGTGCGCCTAAGCTGCTCCAGCTCGGCGCGAGACGGCGTGTCGGGATTGGCGCGCAGAAAATCGTCGATCAGCTTCTCTCCCGCCTCGCGATTGCCGAACGCCAGCTCGTCGCGCGCCAACGCTGTGACCACCAGCGGTGAGCCTTTGGCCCCGGTGTAGCTTTTGCGCAAACGGCGCAGCTCACTGAGGGAAAGATAATCTTCGAGAATGGCGCGCGCCCACTCGCTCGTCTGATTGCGCAACGCCGGATTGCGGCTGGTTTCCATCACCCAAAGAAATTCCACCGCCGCATCCAAATATTCCTCTTTTTGAGAGGCGATCATGCCGAGCAGCGCGTGCGCGTGTTGCACGTAATTGCTCCTCGGAAAGTTCTGCTGCAATTCCTCCAGCGTGCGGATGGCCGTTTCGAGCCGGCCAAGCTGATAGGCGCAACGGGCACGCATGTAAAGCGCAGCCGTCTGGCGCTGGTGCGCAACATTGCCTTGCAGCAAACCGTCGAATAGAGCCAGCGCTTCTTCGTAACGTCCGGCGTTGAAAAAATCCACGCCCTGCTTGAACTGCGTTTCCACCTCGCGTGATGCCGGCCTTTCTTGCGCAAAAACAGCCGAGACGAACAGCAACGAGGCGCCCGCCACCAACGCGAGCTTGCGTAGGTGAGAAAAGTGGTTTTCCATGCCTGTTATATCTTCAAAAAGATTCCCTTCTTGTCCTCGCGTCCGCGTTAGTCTATCGTCCTGTAAATGTTCGTAGTAGCTCCTTCAGGAGCCAAGTGTTCATACGCGACGAGGACGCCTGAAGGCGTTACTACGAACGAATCCGCGTTTGTCCATTAAGTCTGCGGTCGTTATTCCACCGTCACGCTCTTCGCCAAATTCCTCGGCTGGTCCACGTCGCAGCCGCGCAGAATAGCGATGTAATAAGCCAAAAGCTGCAGTGGAATGATCGTCAAAATCGGCGTCAGCATCTGCTTCGTGTGCGGAATGTAAATCACGTGATCGGCGCGCTTTTTAATCTCTTCGTCGCCTTCGTTGGCAATCGCGATCACCTTGCCGCGCCGCGCCCGCACTTCTTCGATGTTGCTGACGATCTTGTCGTAAGTCGAATCCTGCGTCGCGATGAATACCACCGGCATGTTGTCGTCGATCAGCGCGATCGGGCCGTGCTTCATCTCCGCCGCCGGATAGCCCTCGGCATGAATGTAGGAAATTTCTTTCAGTTTCAACGCGCCTTCGAGCGCCACCGGAAAATTGTAGCCGCGGCCGAGATAGAGAAAATTGCTGCTCTTGTGATAAATCTGCGCGATCTTCTTGATCTCCTCGCGCAGCCCGAGAATCTTTTCGACCTTGCCCGGCAGCGTCATCATCTCCTGCACGATCTCCACGCCTTTAGCCGCGGACATATTGCGATGGCGCGCCAGCAACAACGTGAGCAGCGTCAGCAAGGTCACCTGCGAAGTGAAAGCTTTGGTGGAAGCCACGCCGATCTCCGGCCCCGCGTGCAAATAAACGCCGGCGTGGACGTCGCGCGCGATCGTCGAGCCGACGACGTTGCAAATGCCGATCACCGTCGCGCCCTTGCGTTTCGCTTCCCGCAGCGCCGCGAGTGTATCCGCGGTCTCGCCGGATTGGCTGATGACGATGACGACGTTGTTGTCTTCGATCACCGGATCGCGATAGCGAAACTCGCTGGCATATTCGACTTCGACCGGGACGCGCACGAATTCTTCCAGCAAGTATTCACCGATGAGCGAGGCATGCCACGAAGTGCCACACGCCGTGATGAGAATGCGCCGGGCATTCAACAACGCGTCCATCACCTCGTGCAAGCCGCCAAGCCTGGCCATGCCCTCTTCCGGCAACAGCCGGCCGCGCATCGCGTCTTGAATCGTGCTCGGCTGTTCCATGATTTCTTTCAGCATGAAATGATCGTAGCCGCCCTTTTCGATGCGCTCGAGGTCGAAGGCGATTTTTTCCACCTGCTTTTGCACCGGCTGGTTGCCGATGGTCGTCACTGCAATGCTATTCCGGCGCACCACGACCATCTCACCGTCGTCGAGGTAGCTGACTTGTTTGGTGTGATTGATGATCGCCGAAACATCCGAAGCGACAAAGTTCTCGCCGTCGCCGATGCCCACTACCAACGGGCTGCCTTTGCGCGCAGCCACGATCACCTCCGGCTCGTCGCTACACACCGCGGCGATGCCATACGTGCCTTCCACTTGCGTCAGCGCGGCGCGCACCGCTTCCTCGAAGCTCATGCCGCTTTTGTAAAATTCTTCGATCAAGTGTACCAGCGCCTCGGTGTCGGTCTGCGTCCGGAATTGATGGCCCTTGGCAATCAATTCGGTTTTGATGACGTCGTAATTTTCAATGATGCCGTTGTGGATCAGCGCGATCTTGTTGCGGCAATCCGTGTGCGGATGCGCGTTTTCCGAGTTCGGCACGCCGTGCGTCGCCCAGCGCGTGTGCGCGATGCCGACCGAGCCGTTGAGCGGATGATCGGCCAGCAACGCCTCGAGGTTGGAAATTTTTCCCGCCTGCTTGACGAGATTGATGCTGCCGTTCGATAGCGTTACGATCCCCGCGGAATCATAACCGCGATATTCAAGCCGCTTGAGTCCTTCCATCAGGACCGGAACGATGGGCTTTTGCCCGAGATAACCGATGATGCCACACATGGTTGATTCCTCCTAATAAAATGTTACCTCGCAACGCAGACTGCCAGCCTGCAAACAATATATTTTTCTAGGATAACGCGAACGTGCTTAACGCGCTCGCGTCGAAATGTTTTTTTCATTAAGCAGCGGACTTGATTAAAGAGTACGGTTGGATGAGAATGTCTGCTGAAATCCCCAACCCAGAATGCAGTCTCCGGATCATATCGATTGAAAGGGCGCGATAGCGGCTTAATACATCATCAACAACTTCACTGCTCCCGATATACTGCGCCAAATCATCTTGCGACAAACCGCGGCTTTCCAGGTGATACACGATAGCTTCGATTGGGTCGGGTAGAGGAATGTGGTATTTCTGCTCTTCGTAAGCCTCAACCAGCGTCGTCAACACTTCCAAACGATCACCCTCAGGTGTATTGGGAGCAGCGTCGAACAGGCGCTCTATTTCTTCAAGCGCCGTTTGATAGTCGATCTCAGTTTTGATAGGTCTAATGTCCATAATTCGCGAAGCGTTTTGCGAGAGATGGTTCGCACGAGTAAATATGATGTAGAAGCGTCTAATTCACAATGCCAACCTAAAGTTATTATTTTTGAATATAGCACAAAATTTTAATGATGCAACGATTGTTTTCGAGGCACTTCCGATCACGAAATGCTTTTTCTCACACGACCCTAACGCGCTGTCCCGCGTCAACCTGCATAAAAAGTTAGGCCTTAGTTTGTATTCATCACCCAGTTTTGTTTCTATCTTTTTCCTCCCTCGAAGGAATATAGGTAAAACACTAAACAATCAAAAAAAAACACTTTATCATTGCTTTTGTATCAAAAGAAAAACATTTTTGCGATTTACATTCTTTTTAGCTGAGACCCATTCTACGCCGGCCTGACTCTTACCTGATAAATCGATAAGAACTACGTCTCCCACAATTTTCGTTTTTTCCTTATTTCGGAATTCAAATCCCATATTAGTGGTTAGAATCAAACTCACGTCGTCTAATAATGGCTTGAAGGTCTTAGTAAGTTGCAAGGAACCTGTTTCGCTTTTTGCTCGTATGCCAGCGCGGTCAACTTCGACTGTTCCGTCTTCCCCAATAGAGACCTTTGCTGAATCATAAAACAACAGACCTGCGAAATAGGTATATCCTACATCTTTATTCACCCGAATAAAGATGTCTTTGCTTCCAGTAGTTTCTAAAAGTGGACCAGCAAAAGGCAATTCGCACGGTATTTGAGTTTCTTCAGTAGTGGTTAAGAGCACTTTGACTGTGCTATCTTTCAAGACACATTCGACTTGAAAAGACTTACCTGGGAAAGCAGCTTTTTGTTTCGGTTCAAAACGATACCACTCAAACTTAGAAATTTGCTGTGCAAATACCAAAGGACAAATCAGCAATACTGTAAAAATAACCGTCGACATTTTCATCTTACACCTCCTTCGAATTATAAAGTTCTTTCGCTAAATTGGAGCAATCTTGGCCTAACGCAGATTCGGCTGTCGAAAAATAAATCCGCATTTATAACGCCGGATAAACCGACAGAGTCAATAACAGAAACACTAATCCAGCACGATTCAACCCAACAAAAGACAGGCGGGCCGTATGTCTTACTCCCACTCAATCGTGCTCGGCGGCTTCGAGCTGATGTCGTAGACCACGCGGTTGATGCCGCGCACTTCGTTGGTGATGCGCGATGAGACGTGCGCCAGCAGCACATGCGGCAGCTTGGACCAATCCGCGGTCATGCCATCCACCGAGTTGACCGAACGCAACGTCACGGTCATTTCGTATGTGCGGCTGTCGCCCATTACGCCGACGGACTGAATCGGCAGAAGCACCGCAAACGCTTGCCATACTTGGTCGTACCATCCGCTCTTTTTTAATTCGTCGATAAAAATCGCATCCGCTTCGCGCAGCAGGTCCAGACGCTCCGGAGTAATTTCACCTAAAATGCGCACCGCCAAGCCGGGGCCGGGGAATGGATGCCGGCCGAGAATGCTTTCCGGCATGTCGAGCACACGGCCGCATTGCCGCACCTCATCTTTGAACAGCTCGCGCAATGGCTCGATGAGCTGCAAGTGCATTTTCTCCGGCAGCCCGCCGACGTTGTGATGCGTCTTGATCGTCACCGACGGCCCGCCGCGCGGCGAGAAGCTTTCAATCACGTCGGGATAAAGCGTGCCCTGCGCGAGAAATTTGACGCCGGGAATTTTGCGCGCCTCCGCTTCAAAAACGCGAATATATTGCTCGCCGATGATTTTACGCTTCATCTCCGGATCGACGACACCGTGCAATTTTTCCAAAAAGAGCTTGGAAGCATCCACTGCAATAAAAGCCTTGCCAAATAACTCCGAAAACGTCGCGCCAATCTGCTGCGCTTCATTTTTGCGCATCAAGCCGTTATCAACGAAAACGCAGTGCAATTGCCCGCCGATCGCGCGCTGCACCAGCGTTGCCGTCACCGCCGAATCCACGCCGCCGGAGAGTCCGCAAATGACGTGTGATTTTCCAACCTCGTCACGAATCTTCTGCACGGCTGTTTCAACAAAATTCTCCGAAGACCAGCTCGCGGTACAGCCGCAAATGTCGAAAACAAAATTGTGCAAAATCTGCCGGCCTTCGGCCGTGTGCGCCACTTCCGGGTGAAATTGAATGGCAAAGAGCTTTTTCTGCAAATGGGCGATGGCGGCAAAAGGGGAATTGGCGGTTGTTGCCAGCGATACAAACCCGGCGGGAAGCGCTTCGACGAAATCGCCGTGGCTCATCCAAACCGTCGTGCTCTTGCTCACGTTCGCGAAGAGCGCATCGGGTTGATGAACTTGCAATTGCGCTGAGCCATATTCCCGCCCTGGCGCGGTCACCACTTTGCCGCCGAGCAGATGCGCCATCAACTGCTGGCCATAGCACACGCCGAGAATCGGCACGCCGCTCTCGAAGATTGTACGCGCAATACTCGGCGCTTCCGGATCGTAAACGGAATTAGGGCCGCCGGAGAGAATAAGGCCACGCGGCTGCTCACGCAACAGCTCGTCAACCGGCGTGCGGCACGATTTGATTTCGGAATACACGCCAAGCTCGCGCACCTTGCGGGCGATGAGCTGCGTATATTGCGAGCCGAAATCGATGATGAGGATCAAGTCGCGAGCTGACATGACGAGGTGCTTGTCATTTGAACCAATCTTCCGCTCGTTTGTTTTCCGCTGCCATTTTTTTTCTCGCATACCACTCGAGGAAAACGACAGCTGCAATGGCAAAAAGTATAATCATTCCCATTGCCAAAAGATAAGCTTGTCCGTCTGACATGGCTTTCATCTGTTGTAAATTAGCGCCTGTAAAGCGTTAGACAAATATATGATGCCTGCGTTACAAAGCTTTTTTTCCTTTTTTGCTATTCCATGCAAAAAACAGCGCTGATCCAATAGCAAAAAGCAAAATCATCCCCACGGCAATCAAATACCACATAGCTATTTGTTCTGGCGTCTTCATGGCAACCTCCTTGCTTATTAGAGTTCTCGTGATTTTCCTCCCCAACGATCTGCCCGATCAAAAACTAAAAGACCGACCCATATCAATGCGATGCCAGCGAGAATACCTCCGACTGAAACTCCAACAGGAAAATTTTGCACAAACAATGTCGCCACACCTCCAACAACTGAGGCTTCTCCAAAACGGATACAAGTTTCACCGGATTTCTCAATAGTTACGGTTCTGAAATTCATAATGCTCCGCCTCTTCGAGTCGATAATTTCACATCACGACTATCAACACACTGAATTAAATATAGGCGTATAATGCTTATTTATCAATCTCCCATTGTTTCAACTCCTCCAAAATCCGATGGTTCGTCAAGTCGTAATGAATCGGCGTGATGGAAACCATGTTCTTTTGAATCGCACCGTCGTCGGTGTCCTCGCTTTCGTCGTTATCGAGCTTGGAGCCGGTGAGCCAATAATAGACGCGGTTGCGCGGGTCGATGCGCTTGTCATATTTGTCGTCGTAAATCGCCATGCCCATGCGCGTGATGGCGACGCCGCGGATTTCCGCTTCCGGCACGTTGGGAACATTGACATTGAGAAATGTGCCTTTCGGCAATTCGTTTGCAAGCACCAGCGGCGCCAGCTTCGCCGCAAATTTGGCGGCGAAAGTGAAATCCGCATCTTTAAAAGTCGTCAGCGAAATGGCAAACGAAGGAATGCCGAGAATGGTTCCTTCCGTGGCCGCGGAGACCGTGCCGGAGTAAATGACGTTGATGCCCGTGTTCGAGCCGTAGTTGATGCCGGAAACGACCATATCCGGCTTGCGCTCGAGCAGCGCGAAATACGCGATCTTCACGCAATCCGCCGGCGTGCCGTTCACCGCGTGTCCGAAAAACTTGCCGAATTTCTCGAACGGCGTAACCCGCAACGGGTCGGAGATGGTAATGGCGTGGCCGACGGCGCTTTTCTCGTTATCCGGCGCCACAACGGTGAGGTCGGCGATCGCGCTCAGGCTTTCGTAAAGCGCGTAAAGCCCCGGCGCGAAAATGCCGTCGTCGTTGGTGAGCAAAATGTGCGGCTTCGAAAGGCTTTTTAGTTGCGTGCTCATGACGGGCTGCTCGTAAGAGGCTGGTTAATAACTCGCGGCTTTGCCGGATCGACTTGCTGGCCGGAAATCATGCCGTCATTGGTATCGGCGCGGCGCAACAGATCGTCCGGCATGAAAATATCGAGGAGATTCTTCAAGCGTTGGCGCAGCTCGTTGCGGGGAATAATGGCATCGATGAAGCCGTGCTTCAGTAAAAATTCGGCGGTTTGAAATCCGTCCGGCAGGTTTTCGCCGATCGTCTGTTTGATCACGCGCGGACCGGCAAAGCCGATGAGCGCGTGCGGCTCGGCGATGTTGACGTCGCCCAACATCGCGTAGCTGGCGGTGACGCCGCCGGTGGTCGGATGAGTGAGAATCGAGATGAACGGCATGCCGGTGTCGGCCAATCTCGCCAGGCGCGCCGAGGTTTTGGCCATTTGCATCAACGACAGCGCGCCTTCCATCATGCGCGCGCCGCCGGAAGCGCTGATAATGATGAGCGGCTGACGCCGTTCGAGCGCATCATCCGCGGCGAGCGCGATTTTTTCGCCGACGACCGAGCCCATGCTGCCGCCGATGAAGCTGAAGTCCATCACCGCGAGCACGACCGGTCGGCCGGCTAGAGCGCCCATGCCGGTGATGATGGCGTCGGAGTTGCCGCTCTTGCGCGTCGCTTCTTTCAATTGATCCGCATATTTTTTGTGGGCGCGAAACTTGAGCGCATCCACCGGCAGGATATTCGTGTGCGTTTCCTGAAAACTGTTTTCGTCGAGCAAAAATCTGATGTAATCGCGCGCGCCGATCCGAAAGTGGTGGCCGCATTTGGTGCAGACCTGGCAATTTTTTTCCAAATCCGGCTTGTAAAGAATTTCCCCGCATTTGTCGCACTTCACCCATAGGTCCGGCATTTCTTTTTTCTTTTGCGGCAACAAGCCGCCGCGCTCGCGTTTGAACCAAGCCATTTGAGTTATACTCTCTCTTGGGGTTTGATAAAATTAATTGTTGATCATCCCGGCGAAATAATGCCGTCAGTGTTCGTCGATGCCGCCGGCGTTAAATTCTTGCTCATCAGCAAAGCGTCTTCATTCGGGCCGTAATAATTGCGGCGCACGGTGGTTATTTGAAAACCCAAGCTTTCATAAAGCTGCCAGGCGGCCGTATTCGAGCGCCGCACTTCGAGATGCGCCACGCGGCAATTGCGGCGTTGGGCGAGATCACACACGTGCATGATCAGTTGTCGCGCCAATCCGCGCCGGCGAAAATCTTCGTGAACGGCAACGTTGGCAATCTGCAGCTCGTCGGCGATGAACCACGGCACGACGTACGCGACAAGCTGATTTTCGTAAACCGCGACCAGCGGCTGCGACAGCGGCGCCGTCTCAATTTCGGCAAGAAACGAGCGGCGCGTCCACGGCTCGTGAAAATTGCGCTGTTCTATCGCCAACACCTGATCGAGATCCTCCGGCCGCATGCGACGAAGCTGCGCGCCCCAGTCGGTGAAGGGTTGCAGTTCCATTGGAATTGTTTAAAGTTTCGCCGGGCCGTTTTCGGGCTCTTCTTTTAGATTTTGAATCAGCGCATCAAAAGCGGCGAGACTTTCTATCGACATGGCTTTAACGACAAGATCGCTCAACCGTGATACGTCGAGTCCGTGCAGTCGGTCGGAGAAATCTTGTGGCAATTGGCCAAAGCGGGCGCCCAATATCGCTAAAATAGAGCGAATAACACCTTGGGTTTCGCCTTCTTTTAGGCCTTCTTCAAGGCCTTCCGTGCGAATTTCTTGATAGGCTTCTGACTTTTTGAGGAATTCTAACATATTGGCCTCCTGTAACAGCTTTTTAGTTATACTCTGAAGTTGCCGCATGCCGGAAAATAAA
>Ga0247727_10019176_pt1 | contig 10632 bp, 10 predicted proteins | sample WisWelCaveWW1625_FD_202498 | JGI IMG/M metagenome (GOLD analysis project Ga0247727, IMG submission 202498) | Biofilm microbial communities from Wishing Well Cave, Virginia, United States - WW16-25 | ecosystem: Environmental > Aquatic > Deep subsurface > Groundwater > Cave microbial mat | place...
GGCATGGAGTGAGATTAGAAAATGAATTAGTAAAAAAAGCCGACATCGTTTTGGCAACATCAAAGGAACTGACCAAGGCAAAAGCGGCTATCAATCCCAACACCTTTCATCTGCCTAATGCAGCGGATGTTGAATTATTCCGCGCAGCGCAAAACAGGAATTTGCCCAAGCCGCCTGAACTTGCCAACCGAACCGGCAAGATTATCCTCTACATGGGAAATATCGGCTGGGCAAGAGTTGATTTTCAACTGCTGAGAAAAATTGCGCTGGTGAAAGACTGGACTGTGCTGCTGGTAGGTCCCACAGACAGCGATGAGTACGTCAAAGCCGGGTTAGACAAAATGCCAAATGTTATTTTTACGGGAGCAAAGAAAATCAGTGAGCTTCCGGCTTATGTTTCCCATTCAGATTGCACCTTGATTCCATTTCAATGCAATACTTTAACTAAAAGCATTTACCCGCTGAAAATCAATGAGTATCTCGCTGCCGGTAAACCGGTTGTTGTAACTGATTTTTCGGAAGATATTCTTGAATTCAGTGACGTTGCTTACATCGCAAATGACCATGAGGAGTTTCTGAAAATGATTGAAAAATCCATGCAGGAAGATTCGCCTCAAAAGCAGCAAATGCGTATAAAAGTTGCGGAAGCGAATTCGTGGAAGGGAAGGGTGAAACTGTTTTGGGAAATTGTTGGAAAGCATTTGGGTTGATATGGACGAAACTGGAATACAGAAACCGAAAACTAAATGGAATTGATTGAAACCGTAAAAAGTAATCCAAAGCTCAAAGCCTTTGCTTTGTGGTTGATGGTGCCCAAGAACCAGGCGCGACCAAGGCTTTGGGTGAAGCTGTTTCTCAATCCGTTTAAACATAAAAGAGGAAGGAACTCGTTGATACGGACGCGCACGCGGATGGATGTGATGCCTTTCAATGATTTTGTTTTGGGTGATGATTCAACGATTGAGGATTTTGCAACCGTCAACAACGGAGTAGGGCGGGTGCTCATCGGAAACAGAACGCGCATCGGCATTTCCTGTGTGGTGATTGGTCCGGTGACGATTGGCGATGATGTGATGCTGGCGCAGAACATCGTGATGTCGGGTCTGAATCATCCGTATGAGGATGTGAGCATTCCGATTAGCAAGCAAAAGGTGACAACGAAGGAAATAAAAGTGGAAGACGAAGTTTGGATTGGCTCCAACGCGGTGATAACAGCCGGAGTAACCATCGGCAAACATTCAGTGGTGGCGGCAGGCAGCGTGGTGACGAAGGATGTTCCGGCTTACAGCGTTGTCGTGGGAAATCCCGCAAGAATCATCAGGCGGTATAACTTTGAAACCAAAAACTGGGAAAAAGTAGTTTAAACATGAGCGTTAAAAAACACAGCGAGCTTTCGCCCAAAGACAGGATGATTCAATTCGTTGCGACCATGTTTTGCCTTCTGTTTCTCATTGCAATCTTTTTGAAAGTGGTGATATTTTAAAATGAAAACTTCAGCGTCAAAGACAATTGGAAAAAACAGCGATGGTGGTTTGAAAGAACTGCTGCACAGGCTGTTCATTAAGGAAAAGCTGAACAACACTTTCGGTTACATTTTCCTTCTGAGCTGCGCGCTTCTTTTTTCTGTAGCGCTGGGCACCCAGGAAAAAGAATCAGCTGTATTGCTGATAGCGCTGGTGGTCGGAGTTCCGGTTCTTTTTGGAGTTCTTTTTAATCTCCATTTCGGAATCATACTCACGCTGCTTGCCGCATTCTTTGTGCTTTGGTTCAAAAAATTTCTGCCGCAGGCGCTGCCGCTTGGCATTTCAATTGACATTCTGATTTTGGTGATGTTCTTCGGAATGTTCATCAAGCAAATCCAGGTAAGAGACTGGGGCTTTGTTAAGAATCCCATCAGCATCTTCCTTCTTGTCTGGATAACCTACAATGTTTTAATGGTTGCCAATCCTGTTGCTGAGTCTCGGCAGGCTTGGTCTTATTCGGTGAGGGCGATGGCAGGCGTTACGGTGCTTTATTACATAGCTGTTTTCGCATTTGATAATATCAGGGTGATTGAGAACGTCATCAAGATATTAATTGCTCTTTCGCTGCTGGCGGCTCTTTATGGATTATACCAGGAATTCATCGGGCTGCCGGGTTTTGAAATGAACTGGCTGCGCTCCGACCCGCGTCTCTACAAGCTCGTGTACCAATGGGGAAAAATCCGGGTGTTTTCCTTCATTGCCGACCCCTCAACATTTGGGATTTTGATGGCTTATATGGGGATTTTCAGCATTGCCCTTGCCACCGGACCTTACACCGCAGGCAAGCGAATCATCCTTTTGGCAAGCGGGGCAATTATGCTGTTTGCCATGGCTTTCACAGGAACGAGAACCGCGTTCGTGCTGCTTCCTGCCGGGCTCGCCTTTTTTGCCGCTCTTACGCTGCAGCGCCACATCGTTGCCGGCTTGGTGTTTTTTCTGATGATGGGCGGCTTGTTTGTGATGATGCCGACATCCAATCCCACCATTTATCGCATGCAATCGGCATTCAAGCCTCAGAAAGACGCCTCGATGAACACGCGCCTCACCAACCAGGAAAAAATTCAGCCCTTCATTCAATCTCATCCGATTGGCGGTGGGTTGGGAAGCACCGGAAGTTTCGGAAGACGCTTTACACCTGGTTCCATGCTTGCGAATTTTCCGCCTGACAGCGGTTTCGTTCGTGTTGCCGTTGAACTGGGGTGGGTGGGCCTGTTGATTTATTGCGCCTTGCTTTTTGTGATTATGAGAACCGGCATCAGGAATTACGTGCGCGTTTACAATAAAAAAATAAGAGCGTATTATGTGGCGCTGCTGGTAATGTTGTTCGCGATGATATTGTCAAATTACCCGCAGGACGCCATCATACAGCTTCCAACCAGCATCATATTTTACATTACTTTAGCGGCATTGGTGAAGCTCAAGGATTTTGATAAATCAGCGGGAGGCGGTAAGAAAGACTATAATCCGGGTGGTCTGAATTGGGCAAATTAACGGGAGGAACTTTCAATGATTGGAAATAATTTTTTCAAATTGCCTTCCTGGCTGAAGAAGCTCGAAGAGGAGCATGATGATTTTTTCAGGCTTCCCCCCGGGGCGGTTGAATCGTTAAAGGAGCAATTAAAGAAATACAGCGTTGAAAATCCCGAAGTTACCATTGCCATTCCGGCTTACAACGAAGAGAAAAATATTGCAAAAACGCTTGCCTCGTTTGCGCGAATGAATCCGAAACACAAAACGGAGCTGCTCGTGGTCAACAACAATTCAAAAGACAGGACGAAAGAAATTCTGAATGCTTTGGGTGTGAGAACAATTGACGAATCCCGGCAGAGTATCAGCTTTGCAAGGCAGGCAGGTCTTGAGAATGCAAAGGGAAAATATTTTTTGAACGCTGATGCCGATTCAATTTACCCGGATGGCTGGATTGACACGAATGTTGAAGCCCTGAAAAATCCGGCTGTGGTTTGCGTTTACGGAACTTACTCATTCATCCCGGGAGAAAAATCATCGCGTTTTCTGCTAGCGCTCTATGAAGTTGTTACCCGCATTTTGTTTGTGCTGAGAAGAAGAAAGATGGATTTCTTCAACGTGCTCGGATTCAACTTCGCCTTCAGAAGAGCGGACGGTTTGAAGGCGGGCGGATTCAACACCACCCGACAACGCTGGTCTGACGGATGGATGGCAATGACGCTTGCACAATCCGGCAGGATTGAACGTATAACAGATGAGCGCGCAAGAGTGTGGACCAGCGACAGGCGGTTGGTGTATGACGGAGGATTGCTGAAAGCGATTTCGAAGAGGATGAATAAGGAAGCCGACCGCTATGTCAATCTTCCGCAGCCGGAAGCCGAAATTGAAAATTTAAAAACCAATTCATAATTATTGAAACCATGAAAAAGGCATTACTGTTTTCGTTCGTGCTGTTTTGCAGCATATTCGCATATTCCCAAAAGCCTGATTATAATGTAATCATTCTTCCTAATCAGGCTGATTCGCAAATAGTAAGCGCCATGGGGCTTTCTCCTTATGAGGAAAAGCTCGTGCAGCTTGCGTGGCAGAATTATCCTTCCAGCGAGATTTACACCAGCAAGGTGAGGATTGCCGAGAAGAAAATCAGCCTTGAAAGATTTTCATGGACGGACGACCTCAGGGCATCTTTCAATTTCAACCAGCGCAACATTGAAAGCGGATTGCAGTCAACCGATTCATTCGGAGGCAATTATTATCCCTGGTATAATTTCGGTGTGGGCTTTAATATCGGCACATTCGTCCAAACGCCTCTACGAACATCCATCGCCAAGGAAGAGTTGGACATTGCCAATGCCTATTTGAACCAGCACAAGCTTTCCATCCGCGCGGAGGTGCTGAAGCGTTATAAGGATTATCAGCTAAAAGTGGAATTGCTGAAAATCAGGACACAAGCGCAGGATGACGCCTATTCCACCCATCAGCTCATCACACGGGATTTTGAAAAGGGCGCTGCCACTTTGGAAGAGTTCATAAAATCGGCTGCCGCATACAATGCGGCTGTCGAAGCAAAGCTGATTGCGGATAAAAATGTTCTCGAATCAAAAATTTCGCTGGAAGAAATGATTGGTGTGAAGCTGGAGGAAGTGGGGAAGTGATATTGAAAGCTGTGCCAGCAAACAGCCAGTTTGAAACTTCAAACTCTAAACTTCAAACTTCAAACTATTTCCCTTCTACATCGTCAATCGTAATAATTTTCTTGTGCTGCGTGTGCATGAAGTCTTTCTTTGAGCGTTGCATTCTCAGCAGCGCAAGAAACTGCCTGAAAATAAACAGCGGCATGCCCCAAACCGATTTCCAGATTTCTGCCGGGGCGTTTGAAAGCAACAGGGTCAGGAATATGTTCCCGGTAAAAATCACAATGCCCAGCAAGAGATAAAAGAAAAGCGTTTTGCTGACGAAGAAGGAGATAACCGTTATCATCATCGAGCTTAACAACAGGATGAAAAGGGGAGGAGAACTGGTGATCAATCCGAAAAGGAATTGATTCCGATTCAATCCGAACAACCCTTTTTTAATGAAGGAAACGGTGTTGGAGAAATTTTCAAAGTAGGAATAGAGCCATCGGCTGCGCTGTCGCTCCACCTGGCTTCCAGTCGAAATTTTTTCATCATACAAGATGGCATTTTTCGCAAAAGCTATCTGAAATCCTTTGTCCACAATAAAATTCTGAAGGATTTTATCCTCTGCTACAATCACCTGGTTACCGCTGAGGCTGCTGGTTATTTTTTCAACTTTCAAGTATTCTTTGAAAAGAGAAGCGTTCATCGCCATCCCTGAGCCTGCAATCGTTGGCGATGAGTCGAGGAGGTAGGGCGCATAGCGCTCGATGTAATTTTTATAAATCTCACCGGTGGCGTCTGCGCAGGCATAAATCGTGTCGAGATTCTTGGCGGTTCTTTGACCCTGTACGGCTTTAAAGCCAGCGTTCAAATAATCGTTCAGCACACTCAAAAAATCAATCTTGGCGAGATTGTCGGGGTCAAAGATGACAACCGCGTCATGATTCCTGTTGAAATTATTAATCGCATGAATGATTGATTTCACTTTTGATGAAAGCTTCTGCTCCGGCTTTAACAGCACCACTCTTTCGTCTGAAAAACTTACTCCGGAAACATCGCACCCGTCAGCGACAAGATAAATGAAATGATTCGGGTGAGTTTGCTTCAGCAGTGAATCCACCAGCGGCAATGCGATATGGATGTTTTGGTATGCCGTAATGATGCAGGCGAAATCAATTTTTTTGTCCGTGCGAATAAGCGGCTTCTCTTTAGCAAGCAGAGAGGCGATAACGGTGATAAAAGGGAGAACCAGATAAAAAATCAGCAGCAGGCTGATGATGATGAATAATAGTTTAAGCGCAAGCATGATTCAAGTCTTTATAGACAGCGAAACCTTGTCCGGATTTTTGTGTGTCAGATTCCACAGCACACCTTGGATGAAGGAGCGGGCAAGGCTGAACTCGCCCCTGATGCAATGCATGAAAAGGTTTTTGGGAATGGTGACAAAAGCCAGGAATACCGAGAACAGCATGAGGTGGAGTTTGCTTGCATTCCGTCTCATGAATAATATCCTGTTCCTCGTGAGATAATAGGTTTTCAGCGGGCTGAGCCTTCCCACCGAAACGGATTCCTTGTGATATATTTTTGCTTTGGGCTCGTAATGGATTTCGAAGCCTGCTCTCCTGATTTGCTCGCACCAGTCTAATTCCTCGTAATACAAAAAGAAAAACTCAGGCATCAGTCCCGCCTTTTCAATCACTTCTCGCTTCACCATCATGGCAGCGCCATGGGCATAAGGCGTGGATCGGGGCTGGTCGTGCTGCCCGTGGTCAGTTTCGAATTGCCCGATGGTGCTGTTGCGGGCTGTGCAGGGATTTATTTTGGTGTAGCCGGCAAACTGAATCATTTGCGGCTGGTCGTAGTAGTAGATTTTCGGGCTGGCAACTCCCAGCTTTTTATGAGCTTGAAACGAATCGAGAAGATTCCCTATGACATCGGAAGTTAGTACGGTATCATTGTTCACAAAAAAAAGATAATCGCCTTTTGACACCACAATACCCAGGTTGTTTCCGCCTGCAAATCCAAGGTTTTGCTTGCTGATGATGATTTTGGCGGAGGGAAAGGTTTTTTGGATTTTTTCAGAAGGGTCTTCATCCGAGCCGTTGTCAACCACGATGACTTCAATGTATGGATACGTCAGCTTTTTCAGCGAGTCCAGCATCAGGCAGGTAACTTCAGCCTGGTTGAAGTTGACAGTAATGATTGAAACAAGAGGCAGCATTTTTTTATCCATTCCCGGCAAGGTTAAATGTGAATTGTTAAACGTTAGTCGCGTATCCGAATAACAATTAACGCGTAACTTGATTTTTTAAATGTCAAGCACAATCTTCAAAATTAACTGCAACGGGACGAGCGGAATCAAAAATCAGCTATGGATTTTTGAAATGAGAGCGGGGAAGGTTTTCAGAATAATCTTCATATCCAGCCAGAAGGAATGATTTTCAGAATAAGTGTTGTCTAAAATTACCCTTTCGGAAACCGACATTTCTTCATTACCCCTGCGCGAAACCTGCCACAAGCCGGTGAGGCCTGCCGGAGCGAGAAATCTTTTCGCCCACACATCACGGGTTAACTGCTCGGCTTCATACAACGGAAGCGGGCGGTTGCCCACGATGGACATGTCGCCTTTGATGACATTCAAAAGCTGCGGAATTTCATCAATGCTGCTTGACCTGAGGAATTTCCCCCACAGCGTCACACGCGGGTCTTTATCCAGCTTGAAAAATTTCATTTCGCCCGCTTTGTTATCGCCCTGGTCTTTGTATTGGTTCAGGTGCATCAGCTTCTTCAATTCAACGTCAGAGCCTGCGCGCATCGAGCGGAATTTGTAAAGGTCGAAGATATTATAGCCGGTGCCAACGCGCTTTGAAACGTATATCACCGAACCTTTTGATTCCAGCTTGATGATGATTGCCACCAGCAAAAGAAGCGGGCTTAGAATGATTAGAGCCGCCAGTGAAATTATGACGTCAATGGCGCGCTTCAGCAACGAAATCTGGTTTTCGTAAACCTTTTCGTTTGAAAAATTAAACTTCCGCTTTTCCTTTTTGAACTGCATCAGGAAGGAAATGCGAGCGTGAATATCATCTGAATCGAAAGGGGCAGTATAAAAATCATCAATACCCAGTTCCCGTGCTTTTGATTTAAGCTGGGCATCATTGATGTCGGTAATAACAATGAATGGAATGATGCTCAGAAAATGATTGCCCTGTATTTTACTGTAAAGATCAAATGCGCTTCCTCCTGTTACTTCCAGGTCGCAGACAATGGCGTCAGGCAATTCATTTGGATAAGTAGCTGTTTTTTCCAAAAACGAATGAGCTTCATCAACCGATTCCGCCTGCTGGTACTTATAGTTAAGGTCGGTGAGTTCATCTGCTGCCGGTTTTCCATGCTTGCCTACCACCAGCATTTTTCTTCCATCGCTCTTGTCAAGCTGTTGAAACTGATATTGCGCGCTGTTTGCCTTCTGGAGCAGAGCCTCATTCTTATTTACCTCAAATCTCAGCATCTCTTAGTTCTTGTTAATTAGAATATTCTCAATCTTCTCAAACAAATCCTTCGGATTAAACGGTTTCATGATGATGTCGTTGGCACCTTGGTGAAGGTAGTTGATGATGTTTTCGCTTTGTTCCGCTCCAACCAGCATGATAACGGGGATGTTGCGGTAGTAGCCGCTCTTTCTGATGTTTTTCAGGAAGTCAAAGCCGTTCAGCCTCGGCATTTCTGTATCAAGGATTATCAAGTCGGGCATGTTGCCGTTTTCCAGCCAAAGCATTCCTTCTATTCCGTCTTTTTGCGCTTTCACAGTGTAGGAACTGCGGAGGAGGTATTCAAGAAGCATTCTCACGCTGCTGTCATCTTCAATTGTCAAAATCTGCTTTCTCCCGCTCATATCTTTCATCCCTTTTTCATGAGGCAAAGTAGGTGAACTCATTTGTTAAGTCAATTCTTTTTCGGAAATGTTTTCCCCAGCCGCATCCCACTTATCAACATCTCAGGGATTTTGATTTCAGCATTATAATTGCTTTTTATCCGATACCGGTAAATCTAACAAGATGGTGAGCCTTGCTTGCGCAATAACCGGAAATTTGTGAGAGAAAAATTGAATGAAGCGCTTCGCGCGGAAATTGCCGAAAGGAATGTTTCCCGAATTGAGGCATAGCCCGGTGCGATTCTGAGCGACATCCTTCCGATATTTTTTTTGTTTGACTTCCTCTCATTTTTTTTCCTACTTGCCTCCATCCTTCTGCAAATGAAAACTGGTTTCAAAAAAAATTTTACTTATGAAGAAATCTTTACACGCAGCTCAAAAACCAAAGCTTCATATTTATCCTTTCAGCGGAGAATGGATTCTGGTCAATGATTTTGACGGCAGCCAGGAACACAAGTCGTTTACCTGCGTGAACCAAGCGCTGGTTTTTGCGCGGGAGATTCTAAAAAGTGTTAGGCTGGAACATGAGATTGTGATACATTCCAGGCATGATAGCATGCCTCATTTCAGGATGTCTGTTCAGGCATAAACTGCTAAGAATTTCCTTTGGATGGATGTGCTTCGGAGTTTTGAATTCGAACTGCAAACAACAAACGTTGAATCACTCCAATACCACTTTCCTGACGATAACCCCGCTTTCCGTTTTAAGTCTCAGGTTATAGATGCCTTTGGGGAGGCGTGAAAAATCAATGATTAAGGTTTCGCTTGCCTGCATTTGCATCAATTTCTTTCCGGTTACATCATAAACCGAAAGAGCGTCTTCTGAAAGGTTATTACCCCGTATTTTTATTGTCACTTTTCCTGAGGCAGGATTCGGGAAAACAATCAAATCATTTTCTTCCAGTGAATTCACGCCCACGCAGGCGGCAACTTCTACGCTTGCGGTTGTGCTGTTCGCGCAGCCTGCGCCATCTGAATATACATAAATCAGAAAATGATTGCCGATTCCTGCCGATGAAGGATTGAAAGCATTCCCTGAAACACCGTTGCCGGAGAGCTGCCCCCCTGCAGGCGTGAGCGTCAACGGAATGTCTTCTAAATAAACACAATAAACTGCATTCAATCCGGTAATCGAAACGGCAGGTATCGCGTTTACAGATACTTGCAGCGTGTCGGAACTGCTGCAATTGTTTGCGTCTGTGTAAGAATAGACGATATCATAAGGTCCGCCCGGTCCTGCTAATGCCGGATTGAAGGAATTGGCTATCAATCCCGGTCCGGCATAAAAGCCACCCGGAGGAGTTCCCGTCATTAGCGCCACGGCATCATCTTCACAGTAAACTGGATTCAGCCCGGAGAGAGAGACAACCGGCAGCGGCTGGATGAAAGTGGTTGCAGATTGGGAATTGCTGCATCCGTTGTTATCGGTGTAAGCATAACTAACCTGTTGCGGACCCACGCCTGCTGTACCTGGGTCAAATGTATTCCCTGAAATTCCGTTGCCTGCAAAAGTGCCGCCTGGCGGTGTTCCGCTCATTAATGCCGGAATTGCATTCAGGCAGTATTCCGGTGCAAGCCCTGATATGGAAACAACGGGTAAATCGTGCACGGTCACACCTTGGTTAGCTGAAGCAGTGTTTCTGCATCCGATAGTATCCGTAAAAGTATAGGTAATCGTGTAAGGTCCTCCTATGCCGGCAAGCTGAGGGTCAAAAAAGCCTCCGGTAACTCCCGTTCCGTTGAACGTGCCTCCTGCAGGTGTTGCGGAAAGAGCAACAGGCGCGCCATCAATGCAAAACTTGTTGGGATTGATATTGAAAACAAGCACAGGCACGTCAGTCACGATGGAAGCTTGTGTCTGTGATGCAGTGCATCCGTTGGGGGCGGTGTAGAGATAGGTGACAGAATGTGAGCCCATGCCCGCAAGAAAAGGGACAAAAGTATTCCCTCCCACTCCCGTTCCGCTGAAAACGCCACCGGGCGGAATGCCGGTAAGTATTGAACCGGGTTCGGTAATGCAATAGTCGGAATTCAACCCGCTGAAACTTGCAGTAGGCGACTGGCGCACTGTTACATCAACCGAATCAAC
>Ga0247727_10019177_pt1 | contig 10631 bp, 12 predicted proteins | sample WisWelCaveWW1625_FD_202498 | JGI IMG/M metagenome (GOLD analysis project Ga0247727, IMG submission 202498) | Biofilm microbial communities from Wishing Well Cave, Virginia, United States - WW16-25 | ecosystem: Environmental > Aquatic > Deep subsurface > Groundwater > Cave microbial mat | place...
GCTTTGAGATGATCTCGCACGACCGCATCCAATTCCATTTCATCCAAAGACTTGTTCATACACCATAGCCACTGATCGCGTTCAAGTTCTCCGATGGAGAATGGCACGTGTCGCATCCGTAAACGTGGATGCCCATATTTTTCAACGTATAGCGCAGGTCCGCCAGACCACCCAGAGAGGAACATAAAGAATTTCTCGCGCGATTGTTTCAAACTTTTGGGATGCAAAGCCCGAATCTGCGCGGCTTCGGGGGCTGAATCGATCAGGTCATAGAACCGTTCGACCAGTTTCCTCAACCCGGTCTCGCCGCCGATCAGGTCATATAGGGAATGTTCATTGTCAATCATCCTGAAATTGTAACTGATGATATAGGCTTTATAATTGCCGTGTTCAAAATCACGCAGGAGCAACCATGAGCAAAGAAACCGAAGCAGTCATCCTTTCCGCGGCGCGCACGCCGATTGGTAAATTTCAAGGTACGTTAAGCAGCATCCCCGCGACCCAACTGGGAGCAATCGCGGTCAAAGCCGCGGTAGCGCGCGCTGGGATCAACCCCGTAGAAATTGAAGAAGTAATCATGGGGAATGTTGTGCAGGCTGGCGAGGGACAGGCTCCCGCGCGCCAATCGGGCATCCTTGGCGGAATCCCGGCGACAGTCAGCGCGAGCACAATCAACAAAGTTTGCGGGTCGGGGTTGAAAGCTGCAATGATATCAGCACAGGCAATCCGCGCGGGCGACGCGGATTTGTTTGTCGCAGGCGGATTTGAGTCCATGAGCCGCGCGCCGTATCTGGTCACAGGCCGTTCGGGCGAGTTGAAGTTTGGCAACCAGGCGCTCACCGACGCCCTGCTCAATGACGGACTCTGGGATCCGTTTGAAAATTGGGGCATGGGCAACGCGGCTGAATTTATCGGTGAAGAGTACGAGGTCACGCGCGAGGCGATGGATCGTTTTGCGTTCGAGAGCCATCAAAAGGCAGTCGCCGCGCAGAAGGCGGGAAAGTTCAAGGATGAAATCGTCCCAGTTGAAATCGCGGGCCGCAAGGGCGATGTAACGGTTGTTGATACCGACGAAGGTCCGCGCAAGGATACGTCGCTGGAGGCTTTGTCAAAACTTAAGCCAGCCTTCAAACCAGATGGAAAAGTGACGCCGGGAAATTCATCTCCGATGAACGATGGCGGCGCGGCGGTTGTGATCGCATCACGCGCGTATGCTGAAAAAAATAAAATCAAGCCGCTCGCGAAGATCACTGGTTACGCGCAAGCCGCTGTGGAGCCGAAATATTTATTTGCCGCGCCCGCTCAAGCAATTCCAAAATTGTTGAACAAGATCGGATGGACGTTGAACGATGTCGACCTGATCGAACTCAATGAAGCATTCGCCGCGCAAGTTTTGGCAGATGGATATGCCCTCGCCGACCAGGGCTGGGATTGGAACAAGGTCAACGTCAACGGCGGCGCGATCGCGTTGGGACATCCGTTGGGCGCAAGCGGGGCGCGCGTTTTGACGACATTGATCTATGCGCTGAAAGATCGCGGACTTAAGCGCGGTATCGCGTCATTGTGTTTGGGCGGTGGTGAGGCAGTGGCGATGGCTATCGAAATTGAGTGAGCATGGATTATTCGTCCAAAGCCTCCATCGGATTGGTGAAGCGCGTTCCTGCGGGAGTGTTCCGCATGGGAAGCCGCTTTCATCCGCGCGAGTCTCCGCCGCGCCTGATGCAAGCCGCTGAGTTTCAAATCGCGCACGCGCCCGTCACAGTCAGCCAATATGCTGTTTTCATCGACAGCAAAGCCAATAAAGAAAAGCAGTGGTGGAGCGAGGAGGGTCGTCAATGGCTGGAAGGCAAATCGGATGGGTGGGGACGCGAAAATCGGAAGGTTCCTGAAGGATGGGAGGCGCAACTTAAAAGACCGTTTCGTCCGATTACAGGTATCACAGCGTACGAAGCAGAAGCATATTGCCTGTGGCTGGGCGCGATCAAAAACAAATCCATCCGCCTGCCCACCGAAGTGGAATGGGAATACGCGGCGCGCGGCGACGATGGCAGACCCTTCCCGTGGGGTGAGATCTTCGACCCGAGTTTTGCGAACACAGTCGAAGGCGAAGCGCTGGATGCGGTGGACGCGGGCAGCAATTCACATGATGTAAGCCCATTCGGCGTGATGGATATGTGCGGCAACGTCCAGCAATGGACATCCTCAATTTATACCCCGCTGGAGGGAGAGGCTGTTCCGCCTGGTCCCTTGCGCGTGGCACGCGGCGGTTCCTTCAATGATGTGGTATTTGGTGCGCGTGCCTCTTATCGTCGAGCTTATCCGCCCGGTTTCTTTTATCCATTTCTTGGCTTTCGTCTCGTTGTGGGAGTAGTGTGAAAATGTAAGTCGGATTGGCAATCCGACCTACGATGGCTTGAGCAATTATTTTGCTACGAACATGTTCGGAAAGCGTAAATAATAACAAATGAATTTGCAACCGCATCAGAAATAGAGGCATACATGGACTACTCTGAAAAACCAAAGGTATCGGGGAGCGCAATTGTCGTAACGCTGGCAGTTCTTTTATTCGGCTGTATTATCGTTGGCGTGTTGTTATTCCCGCGCCTCTCACGAATGCTTCAAGGCACAACCGCAGGCACACCCGCCGCAGACGCAACTGCCGCGCCTCCTGCAAATTCCATTGCGATTGAAGTCTCATCCTCCAACACCAAGGAAGATTGGATGAACGCGGTCGTGGCACAGTTCAACGCGGAGCAGCAGAAGGTTGCCTCGGGAGATGCCATCTTTGTCACGGTCAAACACGTGACGTCCGGCGGATCTCAGAAAGCGATCCTCGATGGTGTTAGCAAGCCTGTTGTCTGGAGTCCAGGCGACCAGTCCTGGATTGATGAAGCGAACACCATCTGGCGCGATCGCAATGGGAAACTCTTAATCCCAAATGCGTGCCAGGCCAGTGTGCTGGCTCCCATCGGTTTCGCGATGTGGCGCCCGATGGCAGAGGCACTTGGCTGGCCCGATAAACCGATCAGCTGGGATGACATCGCGTCCCTATCCGCCAACGCGCAAGGCTGGGACAGCCTCGGTCACCCCGAATGGGGACAATTCAAATTCGGCCATACACATCCTGATTATTCAAATGTTGGGCTGCTTGCCATGACAGCCCTTACCTACTCTACGCTTGGGAAAACCGAAGGCTTAACAGCCGATGAAGTCTACTCTGAGGCAGTCGTCGAAGCGTTCCGCGGCGTGGAGCAAAACACCTATCATTACGGCATTCAAAGCCGGCCCCTGATGCAAATCCTTGCGCAACGTGGACCTGAATATTTGCACGCGGTCACCACCAGCGAAGCTGAAACACTCAAAACCAATGCGGAGTTCGCTTCATCGTTGCGCTATCCACTCGTCTTCATCTTCCCCGCCAAAGGCACATACTGGAGCGAACAACCTTATTGCATTTTGGATGCCGAATGGGTGAGCAATGACCAGAAGGAAGCCGCCGAGATCTTCAAGGATTATCTGCTCGACAGGAAACAACAGGAACTGGCGATCGCCCACTATCTGCGGCCTGTGGACTCGTCGATCCCGCTTCATGCCCCACTGACGCTTGAAGACGGGACCGATCCGCGCGTCACCACTGACGCCGTTCCCGCGTTGCAAAGCCCATCTGCCGAAGTATCGTCCGCGGTAAAAGATGTCTTTCATCAGACCAAGAAGAAAGCCACCATCGTCCTCCTGCTGGATATTTCAGGCAGCATGGAAGGCGATAAAATGAAGAGCGCCATTTCAAGTTCCGTCACTTTTGTAGAACGGCTCGACCCGAACGATGAGATTAATTTGATGGTATTCGGCGGCGATGGTGAGGTCTACGAACTCGGCGGCGGACGCGCAGGTGACATCGGCGAAGAATTGACCAAGACACTTAACGGCTTGTTCGCCAACGGCAACACTCCGCTTTATGATGGCGTCTGCTCGGCGGCCCATAAAATGGAGGCGCTCAAAGCAGAGCACGAAACGAATAACGAAAAGCGACTGTATGGCATCGTCCTGCTTTCAGACGGACAGGATACATCCAGCGGAAATACGCAAAACCAAATGTTCAACTGCCTGCCCAGCGGTGAAAGTGTGGAGGGCACAAAGGTCTTCACCATCGCTTTTGGTGAGGACGCCGACGCGGACCTGATGCTGAGGATCGCCAACCGCACGAATGGCAAGACGTTCAAAGGCGACCCGGCAAGCATCGAGTCGATTTACAACGCGATCTCAGCGGAGCAATAAAACTCTATATTGAGTATGTCATTCTGAGCGGAGCGAAGAATCTCCTTATAGCCAAGAGAGACCCTTCGGTCGCAACAAGCGCTCCCTCAGGGTGACATGTCTCAAGTAAATGTTATTATGTAAATCACAAAAGGAAATCTATGCAACAACCCCGTCCCTTCTGGTTCCTGCTCGATATCTATGGCTGGGTGGTGCTTGGAATGAGCATCATCACCGCATTTCTTATTGACCGGTGGTGGGTCGTCCTGCTGGGCATCATTGGTTATTTGATCGCCCTGCTCGTGGACCTGATCGGAGGCCGCGCACTGGGACGCACCGGAGCCATGCGTCTTGCGCGCGCTGAACAAGAGAACCGCGAGTTGAAAGCTGAACAGGCGCGCCTGCTCGGTGGGATCCGCGAACGGGATGAGAAACTAGCGAGTGAAGGTAAACACGCGCAAGCGGACAAGTAAACAAGGAAACACGCATGTATTTGTGTACCTGTATACATGTCTACTCCCCGGAGGAAACCCATGGCAAAAGTTTTAGGTGTTGGCGGAGTCTTTTTCAAATCGCCTGACCCGAAAAGACTCTATGACTGGTACGCAAAATGGCTGGGCATGGAATTTGAAGATTGGGGCATCGCTTATTTCCCAAAGGACATGCCTGTAAAGGGACAAACTGTTTGGAGCGCATTCGATGCAACGACCAAATACTTCGATCCTTCTGAAAAAGACTTTATGTTCAATCTGATGGTGGATAATTTGGAAGAAGCGCTCGAGCAGGTCAAAGAAGGTGGCGCGCAAATTGTGGGCAAGATTGAAAAAATGGAATATGGGTCATTTGGCTGGTTCATGGATCCAGATGGGAATAAGGTTGAACTTTGGGAACCAGCGAAGTAATATCTTGGATATCGTTGGTCGAGTAGCCCGTAATGCTTTTTGAGGGTATATCGAGACCAACATGTTATAAGAATAATTTTTGTTTCGTGGTGGTCTCGATACGCTTTGCACTCGACCACCGAGGTATAAAATGAAAAAACACGAACGCGAATTGAAGATCGAACTTTACGGCAACGGCTTCGACATGCTAGTGGCAACCCTCAAAGACATCCCGCGCGAGATGTGGAAGTTCAAGCCTGAACCAAAAGAGTGGAGCGTGCATGAGGTGCTCATCCATCTGGCGGATTCAGAGTCAAACGCGGCGTTACGTGCACGCAAACTGATCGTCGAGCCAGGTGGGACGTTGATGGGATACGACCAGGCGCTCTGGGCGGATGAACTGAATTATCACGATCACAGCTATGAAGATGCTTTGGAAGTCCTACGACTCGTTCGTAAAACTACTTATGAATTGTTGAAGAAGCAACCCGATGAAGTGTTCTCGCATTCAGTCAAACATCCCGAATATCATGAGCCCTACACTTTCGAGAAATGGCTGGATATTTATTCCTCACACATTCCTGGTCATATCGAGCAGATCAGGAATAATTACAAGATTTGGAGAGACTTAGTCGGATAGTCCTTAGTCTGCTAGTCTTCTAGTCGAGGCTGGTAGACGACTGACTATGGGACTAGAAGACCAGGAGACCAGATGACTATAAGACATATCTTTGTAATCGGCGCAGGGACAATGGGCAACGGCATCGCGCAAGTCGCAGCGACATCGGGTTACCAAGTCACATGCATGGACGTTATGCCTGTTGCGCTGGAAAAAGCCAAAGCGACGATTGCCAAGTCCACTGCGAAACTTTTGGAAAAAGGGGCGATCACACGAGAGGGAAAAGAGTCGGCAGACAAAATCAACTATGTAAGCAATATGGATACTATGAAGGATGCAGACTTTGTCATTGAAGCCGCGACTGAAAACCCCGAACTCAAATTCAAAATCTTCAAAGAGATGGATGCCGCCGCGCGCGAAGATGTGATATTGGCAAGCAACACATCTTCGATTTCAATTACGAAAATCGCCGCACAGACCAGCCGTCCCGAAAGCGTGATCGGGATGCACTTCATGAATCCCGTCCCGTTGATGAAACTGGTGGAAGTGATCAAAGGACTCGCCACCAGCGAAGAGACGCTTGCCATCACGCTCGAATTGTGCAAAGTGATGGTCAAAGAAGCCGTCGAGGCCAACGACTCGCCGGGCTTCATCTCAAATCGTATCTTATGCCCGATGATCAACGAAGCGATTTTTGCGCTTCAAGAGGGAGTCGGCACCAAGGAAGCCATTGACGCGGTGATGAAACTCGGCATGAATCACCCGATGGGTCCACTCACCTTGGCGGATTTGATCGGGTTGGATGTGGTGCTTTTCATCATGGAAGTTCTGCAACGCGACCTGGGTGAGGATAAATATCGTCCCGCGCCACTGTTGCGCAAGATGGTGGATGCGGGGTATTTGGGAAGAAAAACGGGAAGAGGGTTTTATACCTATTAGAGTAGAGAATTAGAGATTGGAGAATTGTGAAGACCTGATAGGTTATCAGCCTATCGAGTCTTTTGTCCACAAAAGAAATGGTAGAATCAAATTATGGAAGAGAAGATACCTGTTCTAACAGAGGTTAAACCACTGGAAAAATTCTGCCTGCACGTCAAATTTTCAGATGGCACAGAAGGCAAAGTTGACCTGTCCGAATTCGCGGGCAGTGGGGTCTTCGCTTTGTGGAATGACTACAGCCAATTCGAAAAAGTGACAGTTGGCTCAAGCGGTGAATTGGTATGGAATGAAAATGTAGACATGGACGGGTTGGGAATTTACTTGAAACTCACAGGGAAGAAACCAGAAGACGTTTTGCCAAAACTTCGCGAACTCTCTCATGCCTGAAATCAGCCGCTTCTTTGGGATCAGCATCAAGATGAGTTATTTGAATTAATTGAGCCACCCAAATAGTTGAGGAAGACGGTGGATGCGGGATATTTGGGAAGAAAACCGGGAAAAGGATTTTATCAATATTAACCATTCAAGTAAAATTCGCTCAATGACCAACCACTACGCTTACTCAGCCTCATCCAAATCCGACGATTCAGACATTGAATCCGCATACAAATTTTTCATAGTCGTATTTGGGGGAGGTGCCAAAAGCGGAGGGGGTCGAAAGGCACACACTCATGGCACGTGACGAAGCCTATTGCAAAGCAGAAAAGAAAATCGAATTGGTTGAGTGTATATGAATCTTGAGCAATTTGACCAACTCATAAATGAAGGTCGCAATCTTCTAACAAGGAGGGATCATGTATCAGAGATTCATGATGACTTCAACGATTGGTTTGACAGTGTTGCAAAATGGCTTCAAGAAAGTTTTCCAAATTCAGCTTTTTCCGCGGATTGGAGCAGTCTTGGAGTCTCATATCTTGTAAGACAAGGTGGTTACGATAATTCTACTTATGCAACTACATTATTTCAGCAGATGGTTCAAACTCGTTTGAAATGGCTCTCAAACCTAATGGTAGCTTGGCAAAATACTCGTTCAACCCAAGCTGAAAAGGCAGTAAATTTAATTATTAGCAAAAAAGTGTTCATTGTTCATGGAAGAAATAATGAAATGAAAGAAACAGTTTCTAGATTTTTAGAAAAACTTGGGCTTGAACCAATAATATTACACGAACAACCAAACGCAGGAAGGACAATTATTGAAAAGTTTCTGGAATATGCTGATGTTTCATTCGCTATAATTTTAATGACCCCAGATGATTCAGGTGGGCTAATAGGCGAATTATTCGAGAAGCAAAAACCGAGAGCTAGGCAAAATGTAATTCTTGAGCTAGGTTTTTTCTTAGGGAAAATCGGGAGAGAAAGAACCTGTATTATCTATGATCAGTCAGTTGAAATTCCGTCCGACTATAATGGAGTACTATATGTACCTTATGATCGTGAAGGAGCTTGGCAATTAAAACTTGCAAAAGAAATGAAAAACGCATCGCTGCCATTTGATATGAATTCCTTACTTACATGAGGTTTTGGAACACCCTATAAAAGCAGAAATCATGCATCATAACCAAACCCATTGCCTAACAACCCAACTCGCCACCACATGCACCTACCCTTCCCCACTTGGGGGAAAGCTGGAAGGGAGTCCCAATGCCACATAACCAAGCCTATCTCGAAGCAGAAAAAAAATCGAAGAAGCGCGGCGGTCGGGCGCAAAGGAACTTGACCTTGGTTATATGCAACTTACCGAACTGGCAGCGTCAATTGGAACACTCACACAGTTGCAGTCATTAAATCTATTTCCCAATCAACTTACTGAATTACCGTTAGAAATTTGGCAACTTGTGAATCTAAATCAACTTGGTCTTCGAGACAACTACCTTACCAAATTGCCGCCAGAGATCAGCAATCTTACTAACCTTAGCGTCCTCGATCTCCGCAACAACAATCTCACCGAATTGCCACCAGAAATAGGAAAACTTACAAATCTAATTCAACTTGGTTTGCGTGATAACAATCTCACTAAACTACCGCCAGAAATAGGTTATCTTAGCTCTCTTATCACTCTTGATCTCCGCAATAATGATCTTACCGAATTACCACCAGAGATAGGAAAACTTACAAAAATAACTACACTAATCTTATACGACAACCATCTTACTAACCTGCCTCCAGAGATTGGACAATTGACTAAACTAACTGAACTTGATTTTGGGAGAGGAATACGCGCAGCTTTTTCTGGATTGGGAAATAAATTGACTAAACTACCTCCAGAGATTGGGCAACTGACTAATCTGACTATACTTAGTTTTAGCGACAATCAACTTACGGAATTACCTTCTGAAATTGGGCAATTAAATAGTCTGACCGAGCTTAATCTTTGCAACAACAATCTTGATGAATTACCCCCTGAAATTGGACGGTTGAATAGCCTTACCAAACTTAACCTTAGCAATAATGTTTCTTCTAAGCGTGAGGCGGATACTCGTTATCCAGATTCTCTCCACCGAATCTTTCTCGCCTTAATGGGACGCTTCGATCTTTCTTACCTCGTGGCTGATCCTTCCCCAAACAGCGATTCTGACCCTCAAAGCCTCATCGCCCAACTCGTCCCGGATAATCGTCCTGAAAATATCGAAGGCGCGTGGCTGGCAACTCCCTCCACTGGTGATATCCAGCAAACCCAAATCTGCCGCATCGTAGATGCTCAAAACGGTCAATCTGCAACCGCTGAAGGATTGTTCTACCAGTTGATCGTTCGCCTTCATAAATACTCGCTCGGTCGCGTGGACTACAACGACAGCGTCCACTGGCAGCGCGGGCTGGTTCTGGATAACGCCTACAACGGGCGCGCCTTTCTTGAACACAAAGGCAACGATGTCCACATCACCGTGCGCGCGCCGTATCCCGAACGCTTCCTCGCCATGCTGACCGAAGAAGTGAAATATCTCGTCGAAAGTTTTTGGGAAGGTCTGCGCTGTGATGTCACCGTTCCATGTCTGAATCCAAAACCATGTTTGGGATTGTTTGAAGTCGAAAAACTGATTGAGAACAAAAAACAGGGACGTCCCGAACAACCTTGTTCTACTTGTAACTACTGGCAAAGCATTGACAGTCTCTTGCTCAACGCGCCTGCCGCAACACAACCTATTTCAATTGAAGTGTTGGAAAGACAATTTGCATCGGTCAAGAATCAATTGGATGAAGTAAACAACAACACGCGCCGCATTCTGAGCCAGGTTGATAAAAGTTATACCGATTTGCTTCACGTCCTCACCGATGAAGCCAAAGAAGGTCCGCGCCTATTCAGTCTCTTCCCACTGGATCGCAGTAACTTCAATCCCAAAGAATGGATTCGAGCCCAATTCCGTTTGGTGTTATGGTGTGAACATTCACGGCTTCCGCTACCTGCACTCAATGGCACAGATAGCAAGATGGGCGTCTATGAACTTGATCTTGACCGTGAATGGTTCAAGAAAGCAAGTCCTTATCTGAAATTCTTGAGCGGCACATTGGGTATGGTTCTTCCAGTCGCATCCTCCGCTATAAAACTCGCACTGGATGATACAGCCTACAAACTCATCGAAGAACAACTTGACTTTGGCAAAAGCGTCATTGATGCCACAATTGGCGAAACGATAAAAATCGGTGAATTTATAGGTGATATTGATTTAACCACACTGGAACGCGGGATAGCAACTCGCGCTGAAAATGCCACCCTGCGCGAACTGCACGCCCTGCTCAAAGCCAAAGACCCCGGCTTCGGCGGTCTCGTCCGCGTGATGAACAAACGCAATGAATTTCTCTGGGTCCACGAAAAGTTTGCGGGAGAGTATTAAATGTCACCCTGAGCGTAGCGAAGGGTCTCTGTCATCGCAGGGAGAGACTCTCACCTGCACTTGCGTGCGGTGCAAGTGTCGCTCGCAAAGTGCGCTCGCTCAGAGTGA
>Ga0247727_10019178_pt1 | contig 10631 bp, 13 predicted proteins | sample WisWelCaveWW1625_FD_202498 | JGI IMG/M metagenome (GOLD analysis project Ga0247727, IMG submission 202498) | Biofilm microbial communities from Wishing Well Cave, Virginia, United States - WW16-25 | ecosystem: Environmental > Aquatic > Deep subsurface > Groundwater > Cave microbial mat | place...
TGGCATTCTTCCACTTCGACTTCGCTGGCGCTTCGCTCAGTGTCCGCTCACGACGCCATCGTTGGGCCAGCCCATATCGTCGCCGAGGCACCCTTGGAAGACATGCCAGTCTTTGTGCGCGGCGGCGCGATAATCCCCATGTGGCCGATCGCCCAACACACCGATGCCATTGACCGCGCGCAGTTGACTCTGCACCTATGGCCCGGCCGTGGACAATTGGATTTTTATGAAGATGATGGCGAGACGCGCGCTTTCGAACGCGGCGATGATGGCAGACGGGTCACGCCCTTCCGGTTGACCAAAACAAAAAAGGGCCTCACCCTGAAATGGGATAAGACCCTGGGTCACTATGCCACCCCGCATCCAACGTGGCGCTTTACGGTTCACGCGCTCGGGGTCACGCAAGCGAAGTTAGACGGCCAACCCATTGCCATTCGACGTGGAAAAGATGGCCTGACCGTGAGCGTCAACGACGATGGGCGAAGCCATACCCTCACCTTTCAGTAAAACTTCGTGTCCTTCGTGGATTAAAAAATAAGCGCGAGCCAGTTGGCTCGCTCTCGTCAGGGGAAAGTTGCCCCGCCTTATCGTGCCGGGGCGTGGGCGCTTTACGCCGCGCGCCGCTCGAACACCACTTGCTTGAGCGCGGCGGCTGGCCCGCCCACCAGCGATGGCGCAGACAACACGGCGGCGGCGACATCGTGCAGGAACACGCCATACCCGGCCGCCAACTGCGCCAGGGCGGTGTGCGATTCAACCTGCGTCCAGCCCAAATCGGCCTGCATCCGATTCAGGGCTTGCTGATACACATTCTGCGCTTCCAGATCCGATTTAACGGTTGTAATGATGGGCATGATTAATCTCCGCTCCCACCCTAACGGATAAAGTTCAACCCCACCCAAAGACACTCTCAAAAAGATTTTAGATTTGAGACGCCACGGCCCGGACCCTGCGGCGCGCGCACGGCATTACACCGCTCGCAATTCGGAAAAGCGCATAACAACGCCAGCGGGTCGGCGCGCATCACCTGCTCGGCAATGGCCAGCAGGTCGCGCACCGGCAGGCGTTGAACGTGGGCGTTGCCAATTTGGGTGGAGCGCGTGATGGATTGAAGGTGTGGCCGAAGAGCGTCAAAACCGGCCGAGTCGCCCGGCCAGTGGGGGCAGGCCACAATCCCGCGCGGGGTCAGCGCCCAGCGGGTAAATGTTTTTCGCCCGGCGCGTTGCTCGGCCAGATGAATAGCGGTGTTGACGGTGTGTGTCACGCCCAACAATAACACGTCGCCGTCCTGCTCTTCGAGGCAGGCCAGCGGGCCAAAAGGTTCAGTGAGGGTCTGCGCCGCCATCGCCGCCGTTGCATTTTCACCCAGGGCGGCAAATGATAACGACGGGTGGGCCGAACGCGCCGCGCCGGGTGTGCGCCGCAGAGTCTCGGCCACCAGGCCCATATCGGCGTGCGCGGGCACATCCGACTGAAACATTTCGGCTTCGGCGTTGTCGTCGAGAAAGTCGCCATAGGCCATGCCATTCTCGGGCGGGCCAACGCGCGGACGAATCAAACACTGATAGGTGAAGGCGGGGGCGATGACCAGCCCACACACCGCACGCAAAGCGCCCACCACCGTCTCGGCCCCGCCGCGCACCTGCCCAAACGCCGAGAGCGCGGTGTGCGCGATGACGCGGCTCTGCGCCGTCAGCCCCAGTTCCCGGAAACCTTTTTGCAAATCGCGGAAGGTCACATCAGGCATGGTCTACGTCTATTTCCCTTTCCACTCGGCCGGGCGCTTCTCGATAAACGCCGCCATGCCTTCCTTCTGATCGTCGGTGGCGAAGAGAAAATAAAAAGCGCGGCGCTCGTCGGCCAGGCCGTCGGTGAGGGAGGTCTCGAAAGCGTTGTTCACCGCTTCTTTAGCCAGACGAACGGCGATGGGGGCGCGGGCGGCGATGTCGTTGGCGAGTTGCAGGGCTTCGTCCAAATAACGCTCGACGGGCACAACCCGATTGACCAGCCCATAACGCGCGGCTTCGTCGGCAGTGATGAAACGGCCATTGAGCACCATCTCCATCGCCAGGGCTTTGCCCACCGCGCGGGTCAGGCGTTGGGTGCCGCCCGCGCCCGGCATCACGCCGATATTGATTTCCGGCTGGCCAAAGCGCGCGGTCTCGGAGGCCACCAACATGTCGCACGTCATCGCAATCTCACAGCCGCCGCCCAAGCAAAAACCGGACACGGCCGCGATCAGGGGCTTCTTAAGTTTTCGCAAACGATCCCAGCGGGCGATGTTTTCGCGGGTGAGCATATCCACGGCGGTCGCCCCAGCCATCTCTTTGATGTCGGCCCCGGCCGCAAAAGCGCGCTCGTTGCCGGTCACCACCAGCGCGCCGATGGCCGGGTCGCGGTCAAACGCTTCCAATGCGTCAATGGTTTCTTCCATCAATGTGGCATTGAGGGCGTTGAGTTCTTTGGGCCGGTTGAAGCGCACCAGGCCGACTTTGTGGTGAGTTTCGGTGAGGATGAATTGATGAGTCATCGGGACTCCAATTAAGATAGGAGTTACGCAGTTCAGCGTGGGAGCCGCGAAGCGTGTAACCGCGATGACATCGGGCTTGCAAAGCCCTCCCACGCTTACCAACTGCGTAAGTCCTATTAAGGTTGAGAAGTGAGCGGCTTGAAAGGCCGTGTGCCAATGGTATCCAATACCTTTTCGATTTCGCGCAAATGATCGCGGGCATGATTGTGCGCGCGCTCGGCCCACCACATCACGCTCCGGTTGCCGGAAGGCGGATGAAAGCCGGTGCGCGACCAGTCTTCGGAGGCAATCTTCCGCAACAGATGCGTGGCTTCGAGGCGGGTGTGCTCAAACTCGGCCAACAGGTCGTCCATCACTTCGTTAGGCAGATAGTTTTCGGCGTTGAGATTATGCGAGGCAAATGGCTCCAGCGTGGGACGTTCTTCGATCAACACCCGGCGCAAGCGCGGCCAAAAAGCCAAAGTTTCATAATCCCGCACATGAGCCACCAGCCGGTGAATGGACTCGCCCGCTTCGCCCACGTCCGGCGTGGGCCAATGCCGGGCCGGAATAGCATGGAGGACGGCCCGATATTCGGCGGGCTGACGGTCCAGATAATCCAGGAGTTTCAGCCGGTATTCGTCGAGTTCTTCCATGGGATTTATTGAGCGGCTCGCGCTTGGCTGGCCTCGTAAAACAAACGCGCCCGAATCATCTGGCTAAGATGCTCAAGCGTGTGCGCCATCGCATAGGTGGCGATCCACCCCATCGAAATAGGGCCACGCCTCGGGTGTTGGCCGGGCCGGGCCCAATTAGATTGTTCGAGCAGTTCAATTTCGGCCTGGCGCGCGGAGGCGTAATCGGCCAGCAATTCGGTGCGCGGGCGTTGAGGGTTCCATTGCTCACGTTGCAAGGCCACTTCATCCACCCAGGGCAAAGCGGGGTTAGTCTGCGTCGCCATCGCTTGCAAGCGCGGGAGAAAAATGTTTCGCTCACAAATCTGGATGTGAGTCAGACATTCATGCTGAGACCATTCGCCCTCGGCAGGCTGCCAGATGGTGGCCTCAGTGGGCAAACGGTCTAGTTCACGGATCAACTCATCCGCCGAAAAGCGGAGGGCTGTGAGGATAGAAGAGGATTGAGGCATAGAGGACTCCATAGTAATTTCACCGCGAAGACGCAAAGAGCGCGAAGAGCGCGCAGAGCGCTAAAGATGATAGACCATGCGCTTAATGCCAGCCTTCATCAGTTTAACATTCCAATTGAGGATGAAGCCTAACTTTATTCCACTCAACTTTAGATAGGTTAGCAACTGGGCTTCATGGATAGGCAAGATTCGATCTACGGCCTTGTTCTCAAGAATAATGCAACCTTCTACCAGAATATCAATTCGATACCCGGCGTCAATAAGTTGCCCATCGTACTTGAGTGGCAAGCTAACTTCCCATTCCACCCGCAGGCCACGTTTACGCAACTCATAAATCAAACATCTTTGATAGGCCGACTCGAGCAACCCTGGCCCCAATGCACGATGAACCGCAATAACCGCATCCACAATGATGGTCGCAATCGCCTCGATGTCCACACTCAACCAGCCTTTCTTTGCGCTCTTCGCGTCTTCGCGGTGAATTAAAAGTGTCCGGCCAACTGCGGCAGATAATCGGCGAAGCCGGCATATTTTCCGGCGCGACGGTCAGCCAACAACGGTTCCAACGCCATCACCACCGCTGGGAGTTTGGGCAGGTGGCGGGTGCGTTTCTCCATCATCATAAACTGATCCCCGGCGGCCTCGCCTTCGGCCTGGCGCAGAAACAACACGGCGGCGGCCAACGCAAAGACTCCGGCATGGGGCTTCAAGGCCGTTTGGTCAGCGGGCAGGCTGGTTTCAAAAAGATGCCGCGCGTAGGCTTCGGCTAACGCGGCTTCGACCTCATCCGGCCGTTCGTTATAACGCCAGGGCGGTGAAGTCCCCCAGGCTTTGGGCGGTGGCTGAATGAGCGCCACTTCGGTGGCCGTTTGGAGCGTGATGGATAACAGGCCGGGGAACAAAAGATTCGGCACAAGCGTTATCTCGCGGGCGAGTGACCCAAACACATCGGTTAGAAATTGACGCAAATCGGCGCGGGCCGCTATCTCGCGCCCATCACTTTCGGCTTGCGCCCAATCGGCCTGAGTCTCGGCCCAAAATTCATCGGGCTTCGCCACAGATTGAAAGTCGGCGAGCAGGGTTGTCACATCGGCGGGCCAGTCGGCATTGAGAGCGTGAGTGAAGAGCGTGGTTAACCCGGAGCCATCGCCGACCATCATGCGCGCGGCGATGACGGCGGGATGACCGGCGTAAGACGCAAAATGTTTGTGGGCGTGTTCGGCGACGCGATGCGACTTGTAGGGTTTGACGGTTTGCTCGTAATCGGGCCAGTCGCCAGCGGCCAACAATGCGCCCGCGAGTCGCACGCCCTTATCAATCCGAACTGTGATAGGTGATGGGGGGGACGCCATATCAAAACCTCCGGTGGCCTGACTATAGCCCAAAGTCAAATTTGGTCAAATAGGGCCAACCGTTATCAACCGAGTCTTGCCAAGTCCATCGCGCAAATGAACCATCTGCCATCAAAATATGTAACACGCATGCGCTTCGCCAGACCAGGATATGGAGGTCTTCAATGCCAACCAGCCTAATTCCAGCCGCGCTTATTATTGGTAGCGCCATTGTGTTGTTTGTGGTGATGAGTCTGGCTTCCGTGTTGGCCCCGGGCGAGCCAGACCAACAGGACTTCACTCCTAAAACGCCCTAACCCTCGACAACTGTTTTCTACGAAACCTATCTCACAAATCGTGGAATGTGCCAGATAATATCATCAAGAAAGGATTTGAAAGCCCGGAGGTGCCTATCAGTCAATCTATCCTGACTTCTCCCTGCTTTTACCTTTTGTTTCTCCTCCTGCTCTGGTTCAGCTGGTGACTGGCCCGGAGCTATCCCCCCAACCGGCCTTTTGAGCGCACCTCCCGGTGCAATGCTTGAAAGGCCGGTCCTCTTTAAGTCAACGGATGCAACGGATTGAACGGAGATTTTTGTTCATTCAATCCGTTGATCCGGTAATCCGTTTTACAATTGTCTCCGCCGCGCTTTCAGAATCTACAGCCACGACCAACACATTGAAGGCCGCCCACTCGGCGGCGAGGGCGGCGGTCAGGCCGAGCAGGCCCTCGCGGGCCGCGCGCACGGCGGCGTGAGTTGAATCCGGGATGGGGCGAATGATATTGAAGATGTGGCCCCCGCCCCCGGCGGCTTTCATCGCTCGCGCTACGGTTTGCGAGGTGAGGAAAACACCTTTGAGATTCACATCCACGACCCGATTCCATTCCCACTCGTCCAGCGTTAGCGCGGCGCGGGCGGGCGCGATGCGCGCGGCATTGACCAGCACATCAATCCGTTCCCATTGTTCGATGACGGCATAAAGCGCGGTCTGAATAGACATTTTGCTCGACACATCGGCGGGGTGCGCGATGGCTTCGCCACCGGCTTGAGAGATGGCTTCGGCGGTGCTGTGGGTGATGTCAGGGTTTACATCAATCACGGCGACCCGCGCGCCCGTTTGGGCCAGCGCCAACGCGATGGTCTGCCCGGTTCCGCGCCCCGCGCCCGTCACCACCGCCACTTGGCCGGTGAGAGCCCTCATCCTAACGCCACCTTCAGAAGTGTCTTAGGTGAGAGCGCCCGCAATGGGTCAACATTGCCCAGCGCAATATGAACCAGCAAGAGCGCCAATTCCGCGCTCCGGTTGGCGGCGGCGGCAAACCGATTGAACACCCAGGGCCGCAAATACAAATCGCGGACGCGGGTGATGTTGACAAACATCCTGAGAAAGCGGGCGTGCAGAGCGCGGGTGTAAGTTTCAGGGGTGTGGGCCGCGCCCAATACTTCCGCCGCCACTGCCGCCGATTCGAGCGCGTAATCAATGCCCTCGCCGGTGAGCGGGTTGACGAGGCCACAGGCCTCGCCCACCAGACACAAGCCCGGAAAGGCGAGCCGCGCGGTGGGAAAATCAAAGCGCAATGGGTAGCCTTTGACGGGCGCGGTAGCGTGCGCGTGGGTGAGCATCTCGGCTACGCGCGGGTTGAGGATAAACTCGTCAAATACCTGGCGCGGCGAATTTCGCAAAGGGGCCTGCCCCGCCCCGCTTCGCGTAAAGTAGCCCGCGCCCACATTGGCGGTGGTGGGCGAGGTGGGGAACACCCAGCCATAGCCGGGCAGTGGCACCGAGTCAAAATGAAATTCAATCGCATCGCTCAGGCCGCGCATGTTTTGGTAATAGGTGCGGGCGGCGCGGCCAAAGGCGGGTGGCGTGGGGAGCAAGTGCGCGCGTTCCAACAAGCCAATGGCGGCTCCCGTTGCCAACACTGTTTGGCGCGCGTGAAACTCGCGTGGGCCATCGGGTGTGGTGGCGCGCGCGCCCACAAACGCCTCGCCCTCGCGCAGAAGTTCGGTGACGGTGACGGGCGCGCGAAACTCGGCCCCCGCGCTCACGGCCCGTTCGCGAATCAAATTGTCCAATTGCAAACGGGGTAAGACCAGGGCGTAGTTTGGCAAATGGTCAAAGGCGGGAACGGGCGCTTCGACCAAATGACCGCCGGGCGCAAAGAGCAAAACGCGGTTGATGCGAAAGCCGACGTTAAGCGCCGCATCGAGCAAACCCATCTCCCGCAAAATGTGCAGGGCGCGCGGGGAGAGTCCATCGCCGCAGGTCTTGTCGCGCGGGAAATTGCTTTTGTCGAGCAGCAGCACCTCCCGCCCGCGCGCCGCGAGAAAATAGGCCAGCGCCGAACCGGCCGGGCCAGCGCCGATGATGAGGGTGTCGTGGAGAGAGAAGTGACCAGTCATCAGTGAACAGTAAGACCGTGAGCAACACTATCGCTGGCTGCACCGGTTGGCGAGTGAGATGGTGTGGGTCTATAGGATGCGGGCCGATTCATAAAGATTCCCCGGAAGCTGAGTTGGGAAGCGGCTCGCGCTTTTGCTGCCATTCGGGCGGGATGCTGGCCTCTCCGACCGACAAAACCACAATGCCGCCCACCATCGCGCACGTCGTGTCCATATCGCCGAGGCCGCTTACCGTTTCATTACAAGCCAAGCAAGCGGCGCAATTCAATATCCAATTTAGTTATGTGTTCATCTTCTAAATGCCCCATTACATTCCGGAGGCGGTTTTTATCAAGCGCGCGCAGTTGAAAGACCAGGAGGATGGAAGTTTCAGTCAATCCATTTTCTTTAGAGGGTTGAACTTGAATGACATGGGGGAACCGCAACGCCGATAACTGAGACGTGATCGGTACCACCATCACCATCGGGTTGCGGACAGGCGAGGTAGCGGACAAAACGGCGATGGCCGGGCGACGACCGGCCTGTTCCCGACTTCCCCGTTCGGCCGGATAAGGCAACTCTACGTAGACGACGTCGCCCCGCCGCACGGCTTAATCCAGTTTGGCTTCAAATTGAGCGAGGTCTTCATCGCTGGCTGTCTCCCACATCTCAAACTCGGTCTGCAAGACCTGCTCCCCACCCACGAGTGGTTGAAGCGCATTCGGCCAAACGCCATAGAGGCCCTGAATGACCTGCCGCAAACGGGTGCCATCATAAGTATAATGGCTGATGGAGGGTTGCACCCATGTGTTGTCTACAAACTCCGAAGTCACGTAGGGTGAGCGCGAGCTCTGCAATGCCTGAGCGCTACTGCTCGTGAGTGTGGTCATGGTTGGCCTTCCTGAATAAATTGCACGACTTCTTTTTGAATAAAGTTATCCACTCGAATTAACCGACTCGATGGGTCAAGCGCAGTTCCCGGAGGCAGGGGTTGTCGCCAGGTAAATTGCGCTTCAAGGAAAAGTTTGCGTGTGTCAGACAAATACGATTCCAGCTTGGTTTCTACCATTGGTTCCATCGGATCATTGTCGCGCGGAGCCATGACAAAGCGCAATCCGCCGCCTAACACCCCTCGACCAAAGACCTGCAAGCTCTCCGGGGTTTGACGCAAGCGTTTTTCCCACAATTCGATAAACGCATGTTCACTGCTCGTCTCATACAAATCGCGGATGGTTGTGTCACACGAGAGGATTTGACGTTGCGGCACAAACCAGGTCTTCCCAAACGCCTGCGCCACATCCTCGGCTTCCTCGCAGAGCATCTCCAGTGACGAAATCGGTTGGGCCGCCAAAATCAACAACTGGCCGATGTGTGGTCCCACCATCCCAATTTTTATTTCAAAGGGCGAAGGCGTCTGCCGGGAGGCCGTAAACTCACGCTCGCCTTGAACCGTTGTGGATACCGTCACACCACCCTCGGCCAGCGCTTCCTGAAACTTCAAGCATGTCATTCGGTCAAGGCCGGGGAAAGGCGCCAGCACAAAGTTCACTCCGGCGTGAATAGTAAATCGGCTATCGAGTTGCATAAGTTGTAATCCGGAGTTGCCGCAGAGGCACTTTACTCAATCGCTCCACCTACAAAGCTACAACGACCAAGCGAATTATAGCCTTACACCCCCAAGAAGCAAAGTCGAGATTCACTGTGATTGCTCCAACATCGCTTCCGGATGGAAGTAATCAGGATGCTGATGCCGGAAGTAAGTGTCGTACAGTTCTGCGTAATGCCCGCCCTGCGCCAGCAGTTGCGCGTGGCTGCCTTCTTCGATGATGTGGCCCTGCTTGAGCACAATGATGCGGTCAGCGTTCTTGACGGTGGACAGGCGGTGGGCGATGACGATGGCGGTGCTGTGCGCCATGATGAGGTCGAGCGCCTCCTGAATCTGCTCTTCGGTGAACGGGTCAACGCTGGCGGTGGCCTCGTCGAGGATAAAGATGGCCGGCTTCTGCACCAACACCCGCATAAGGGCGACCAATTGCCGCTGGCCCATGGAGAGTTTCGCGCCGCGCTCGCCCACCTCGGTCTTCAATCCGTCGGGCAGAGTCTCCAGCCACTCTCCCTTCCCAATCTGCCCGGCCAGCGTTTCAATCTCTGCGTCGGTCGTTTCCGGGCGCGCATAGCGGATGTTGTCGGCCACCGTGCCGGAAAACAGAAACGGCGCTTGCGAGACAATGCCCAACTGCTGACGATACTGGCGCAAATCAAAGGCGCGCAGGTCATGGCCGTCAACGCACAGCTCACCCGTCTGAAATTCATAGAAGCGCGCGATAAGTTTGGCGATGGAGCTTTTGCCCGCCCCGGTGTGGCCCACCAACGCCACCGTTTCGCCCGGCCGAACGTGGAGGGTGAAATCGGTCAGCACCGTCTCTTTATCCGAATAACGAAAGTTAAGTTGATTGAACTCAATGTCGCCGCGCAGGGGCGGCACAGGCTGTTCGGCCACTTGCTTGACCACCGGCTCGGCGTCAATCAGCGCAAACACCCGCTCGGCCGCCGACAGGCCCGCTTGTAGTTGACTCCAAAACGACGCCAGATTGAGAAAGGGGAAGAAGAAGCGATCCACGCTCTGAACAAAGAGATACCAGGTGCCTGCGTCAATGGCGCCCGCGCCCACCTGCACGCCGCCGAGATACACCAGCAACGCCACCGCCCCACCCGACACCGTGGCCAGCACCGGGAAGACGGCCGATAGCACAAAGCCGCGCCGGATATTGATGGTATAGGCCTGCCGGTTGACTTCGCGGAACTCATCGTAAATAACCTGCTCTTGCCGGAAGTTTTTGGCGACGGCGATACCGGACACGGTTTCCTGAATGGAAGCGTTGACGTTGGCCATGGCGCGGTTGCCCTGCCGTGTCACATAGCGCGCCAGGCGGCGGAACGAGACGGCCACCATCAGCACCAGCGGCGTGGTGAGCCAGAGCACAGTGGTCAAAAAGCCGTTGATCCCCGCCAGAATCACCGTGAGCAACATCACCACCACAATTTGACTCAGCGTGTCGGTGACGAGGGTGACGACCTGCGCGAACTCCTGGGTATCGGAGGTGATGCGGCTGACGATGCGGCCCGATTTGTGCTCATCGTAGAAGGATAAATCGTGGGCGATGGTGGCGCGGAAGGCGTCGGTGCGGAGGGCCAGAATCACATCGCCCACTACCCGCGCGGTGATGCGCCGCCGCACATAGTTGACGCCCCAGGATGACA
>Ga0247727_10019179_pt1 | contig 10630 bp, 12 predicted proteins | sample WisWelCaveWW1625_FD_202498 | JGI IMG/M metagenome (GOLD analysis project Ga0247727, IMG submission 202498) | Biofilm microbial communities from Wishing Well Cave, Virginia, United States - WW16-25 | ecosystem: Environmental > Aquatic > Deep subsurface > Groundwater > Cave microbial mat | place...
GTGATTATGCAGTGCGCGTGCCCAGCCTTGTGCGCGCGTTGAGAATCACGCGCAACCAGACTGCGGCAATCGTTGAGCTCAGGTGACCACTTCTGAGTGCTTGCGCGCGCCTTCTCTGAACGCACCGTAATGTTTATATACTTCGTATGTCCGTGTTCTTTTCAGTAAAAGGGTGGTATGACCGTGATTGCGAAGGTTTCACGCAGACTTATTGGCATAGCTCTACTTATAGTAGTCTCGCTCGCGCTTATTTCCATCGCGCTTGCTTTGCCTGAAGGTGCGAGCACGACCACCATCCTCAGTTCTGAGCGGAAGGGCACGCAGGTTGCGGTAAACCTCACTGCTCAGGGCGGCAACATTACGCGCATCAACATCTCGGTGAACGTGCAGACCGCGGTCTGGCAGGGTTTTGCAGGAAACATTTCCGGCAGCATCGTGCTTGACGACTCGTCAGGCGACAGGTTCTATGCATGGTCGTTGTTCAATATTTCTGGGGAAATTTATGCTTCGCGCAACGGCACGCTGAACTTCAACAGCGTGTTTCCGCACAACAACTGCACGATAGATGAGCCGCTCACCGGCGCTGGCTCTGACCGCGTGAATCGCACGTACAACCAGAGCGCGAACACGCAGAACTTCAGTGTCGGGCTTATCCAGATTAACGCTTCATCGGCATGTGCGACCAGGCCGTACGTGAACAGCACGTTCCCGTCAGGCAACCTGTTTGAGAACATCATCCTGAGCCCGGAACACAACAATGCCACGCCGCAGCAGGGCAATTTCGTGAGCGGCGGAAACCAGTCGGTGTACGTGGGCATCCTGCAGTTGAGCAATGTCCACGGCTTTGACGGGCAAATGTACAACTTCCAGGTCCTGGTTCCGGTGAACAGAACGACAGGATTCAACACGTATTTCTTCTACGCAGAACTGAACTAGAACGTTCACCACTCTGTTGTGAGAAGAAAAGTTGTTATAGTCCTTAGTTTGACCTCAAGGCAACGAGTATACGTTTGTGTAGCACAGAGAGAGTGAAGAGAGGTGAAATGGTTGATACGGCAACGCACAGCATTGCTTCTCCTGGTTGTCGGATTCTTGCTTACTATCTCAGTCATTCAGGCGCTCGGCGCCCCTGAAGGCGCGAGCTCGGTCGTCATCGTGAGCAGCGAGCGAAGGACTGTGCCCAATGCGTCCAACGTCACTGCGCAGGCAGGAAACATCACCCGGCTCAGCGTGACCGCAAACCGGCAGACTGCGGCGTGGCAGGGTTTCGCAGGAAACATTTCCGGCAGCATCGTCCTTGACGACTCGTCCGGCGACCGGTTCTTTGCGTGGTCATTGTTCAACATTTCCGGAGAAATTTATGCCTCAAGGAACGGCTCCATCAACTTCAACAACATTTTCCCGCACAACAACTGCACGATTGACGAGACTGGTATGACCGGCGCTGCAAACGCAGACCGCACCAACCGCACGTACAACCGCAGCGCGAACACCGTGAACTTCAGCGTTGGCAACATCCAGATTAATTCAACCACTGCCTGCTCGGTCAAGCCGTACGTGAACAGCACGACGCCTGTAGGCAATTTGTTCGAAAACCTCATCCTGACGCCTGAGTCTGCAAACACGACCAACCAGAGCGACCAGCAACAGGCAAACCAGTCCATTTATGTAGGCATCCTGCAGCTGACGAACGTGCACGGCTTTGATGGACAAATGTACAACTTCCAATTGCTCGTGCCGGTCAACAGGACTGCTGTGTTCAACACGTATTTCTTCTACGCAGAAGTGGAATAAATAGAAACGTTTTTATTCAGTTTCTTTTCCTTTCTTCACATGAAGTACTTGTGGGGGTTTTTGCTGTTTGTCCTTGTCACGGCGCTGCTGCCCCTGTCGGTCTCTGCAGACACTGTGCTCGTGAACTCGCAGGACTGGATTGACGTGTACAGCGGCATGCTGTTCGGCAGGTTTCAGGGGCATAGCACGTTCTTCATCACGAGCAAAAGGCACGCGTCCATCCTGGAGAAAGTCCTGCCCCCTGCGCACAAAGTCCTGGTGCTGGAATCAGAGCGCGTTCCGTACAGGGTAAATGTCGCGGGTGTGCTCAAAAAAGTAGGCTTTGAGACGCAGGTCACGTATTCTGCGAGCAGCAAGGGGCTCAACCTGCAGCTCGCCAAGGAGAGCGCTCTCACGCGATTCATCATTGTCGACCCGACATATGGGTATAACGCAGTTGCGGTCACGCCGCTTGCGCTCGCCAGCCACGCATTCGTGCTTTTCGCAGACCAGGGCAACGCAGAGCAGGTAGCGGCATTCCTCCGCACACTGCCCCAAGTAGACTCAGTGCTGCTGTACGGGCAGGTATCGCCTGCGGTCAGCCAGCGCCTTGCGTCATTCTCGCCTCAGGCAATCAACACAGGCAACCGGTACAAGGACAATGTCGAAGCGCTCAAGCGGTATTTTCAAATGAATCCTGCGGCAAACCAGGTGGTTCTCACGAGCGGCGAATTCCTGGAAGACCAGGTCTTGGGCGGCGAGCCGGTCATTCTCATCGGCAAGGAGCGCGTGCTGCAGGAGACGCTTGACTTCGTGAAGACCACGAAGCTCAGGACCGCAATTGTAGTGGGCAACGACCTCACCAAGGGAGCAAAGCAGTTTAAGGACGCGACAGGCATTTCCACGTTCGTGAAGGTCGGGCAGGGCATTCCGCACGGCTTGAGTGAGTACGAGCCCATCCGCGCGCTGGACATGTTTTTCCTGCCGTCGGCAAAGATAGAGATTGACCTCGCGTTCGTGCAGTACAACATGCTGGAGAAAGTGCTTGAGGTCGTGTACCGCAACAACGGCAGCAGGGCAGCGCTTCTCGGAACAGTGACGATTCTCGCTGACGGCGTGCCGGTGCAGACCGTCGGCGACACTGCCGTGCAAATCCTTGAGCGCAACGAAACCCTCGGCTTCCGCTATGCCGCAGACCTCTCGGAAGAGGTTGCGGGAAAAAACCTGCTGGTCGCAGACGTCTTCACTACCTATGGCGAGAGCGCGGAAAGCCAGGACCGCTCGCTCGCAGCGCAGATGCCCATTACTGTTTCTGACCAGCAGGACGAATGCGAGCTTGAGCTGGGCAAGGTCGCGTTTGACCAGATAACCCAGCGCCTCGCGGTCACGCTCAAGAACCCGTCAGATGTTGACTGTTTCGCGTCTATCGCGCTGCTGGACATGGTCATCAGTGACCAGCGGCAGACAGTCACGTATCCGGGCACGGCAAAAGTCCCTGAAGACAGCAAAGAAACATTCAGAATCAAGCAGCGCATGACTGATGTCGATATCGCAGACAACGCGCAGGTGCGCGTGCGTGTCCTGTATGGCATGCGCGACGGACTGCTGTTCAAGAGCCTGGACACGACTGTGCCTCTGGAGCAGACCGGCTCGTACAAGGCGTACTTGATTGGCGGAATCATCGCAGTGCTCATCATCCTGGTGGTTGTCCTGCTGGTGCTGCTGCGCAGGACGCGCCGAGCGCAGAAAAACACTTAATTAACTACTCACAAGTTAGGATAAAAGTTTTTATATCCTAGAAGGTGACATTGTGAAAGCAACGACATTGGGTTTGTAAAAAGGGGTAGAGTGTAGTGAAAGTTATCGTACCAAAAGCATACGCACGTGTTGTTCTTCTTGGACTGCTCCTCGCGGCGCTGATCGCAGGGGCGATCTCAGCCATTCCTGAAGGCGCGCAAGTGTCTATTGGCGCGCGGGAAACGCGGGCGACTCAGGTCCCGCAGAACGTGACTGCTGATGCAGGCAACGTCACGAACGTCAACATCACGAGCAACCAGCAAACCGAGGCCTGGCAGGGTTTCTACGGTGAAGTCAATGGCTCCATCGTGCTTGAGGACGCTTCAGGCGACCTCTTCTACAGCTGGAACATCACGAACGTGTCAGGAGAAGTGTATGCATCGCGCGACAACGCCATTAATTTCGGAGTCATTTTCCCGAACAACAACTGCAGTATCGACAATGGCCTGACCGGCTTTGGCAGGTCTGATAGCGGGAACAACACGTACTCGCCGAGCACGAACCGGGCGGTTTCTGTGGGCAATGTCCTGATTAACGCCTCTTCGTCCTGCGCGACATACACGTACGTGAACGACAGCCCGCAGTCGGCGTTCTTCCACAACATTATCCTGACCGATGACGTGAATCCGAACGCGACCGGCCAGCCGAACGCGACTGTCGGCGGCAACACCAGCGTGTACGTTGCTTTGATTGAGAACAACATCGCCGGCTTTGACAGCGCCACGCATGATTACCAGCTGCTCGTGCCGGTCAACAGGACTGCAGGGTTTAACATTTATTCGTTCTACGCCGAGCTCGGATAAGATATAACTACTCTTTAGTGAACGTAAATATTTATATACCATTAAGGGTAACCTCTGACACAACGTGTATACATTTTCGTATAGCAGTAACAAAAAAAGAGGCATGTGAAGAGGTGAGATGGTGAGGAAGGCAACAGCAATCATTGTCATTATGGTCGTTCTTCTTGGAGTTGTTGTCGCGGTTCGCGCCCTTCCCGAAGGCGCGACCACACTCATCGGTTCAAGGGAAACCCGCACAACTCCTGTTCCCAGCAACGTCACCGCTGATGCGGGCAACGTCACGAACGTGAACGTCACGAGCAACTCCCAGACGCAAGCCTGGCAGGGTTTCTTCGGCGACGTGAACGGCTCGCTCGTGCTGGAAGACGCGTCAGGCGACCTCTTCTATAGCTGGAACCTGTCCAACACGTCAGGTGAAATCTATGCATCACGCGACAACGCAATCAATTTCGCGAACATTTATCCGCACAACAACTGCAGCACAGACAATGGCCTTACCAATTTTGGCGTTTCTGACAGCGTGAACAACACGTACACAGCGGCGACAAACCGCGCAGTCACGGTCGGCTCAATTCAGATTAACGCGACCACTGCCTGCGCGACATTCACGTACGTGAATGACAGCCCGCAGTCTGCGTTCTTCCACGACCTTATCCTGACCGATGACGTGAATCCGAATGCGACCGGCCAGCCGAACGCGACTATTGGCGGCAACACCAGTGTGTATGTTGCTTTGATTGAGAGCAACATCGCGGGCTTTGACAGCGCAACGCACGACTACCAATTGCTCGTGCCGGTCAACAGGACGAGCGGGTTCAACATCTACGCGTTCTACGCTGAGTTGAACTGAACGAAACATTTTTATGCACTTTCTTTCCTTTTTTTCCCTATGTTACGTCGGATAACGCTCGTGTGGCTGCTTCTGGCAGCGCTCATTCCCGCAGTACACGCAACCACAGTAGTCATTAATTCTGACGACTGGATTGACGTGTATTCCGGAATGCAGTACGCATACCTGCACAATTATTACGCCAAGTTCATGACAAGCAAGCGGTACGCGGTCATCCTGCCGCTGATTCTGCCCAAAGGCGAAAAAGTGATGGTCATTGAGTCCCAGCGCGTTCCTTTTGCCATCAACCTCGCGGGAAGCCTCAATCATAACGGCTATGAGGCAGAAACAATCTATTCCAGCGGCGGCAGGGCAACAAACATCGAACTTGCCAAGCTTACGGACATCAGGCGCTTTATCGTCGTTGACCCTGCGTATGGCTACAACGCGATTGCGGTTGCGCCGTATGCGCTCCTGACCGACGCGTACGTGCTTTTCGCAGACCAGAAGAACATTGACCAGGTATTCGCGTTCCTGAACAGCCGTCCTGTGGAATACCTGATGCTGTACGGCCAGCTGGATTCGGGATTGGTGGAAAAGCTGGCAATATTCAATCCTGAAGTCATCAACAAGGGCAACCGGTACAAGAACAACCTTGAAATCCTGCGCAAATACCTTGCGCTTCAGCCTAGCCCACAGCTCATCCTCACCGACGGCTCGTTCATTGAGGAAGAGCTGATGCGGGCAGGAAAGAACGGCGAAGTCACCCTGCTCATCGGCAAAGGAACCCCTCCTGATGAAGTGGTGAAGTTTGTGCGTGAGAGCAGGTTTCCCGCAGGCGTCCTTATCGGCAACCACCTCACGTCCTCAGGAAAGCGGCTGAAGGAACTTACAGGAGTTCCCATCTTTATGAAGTTCGGCATCGGCATCGGCACAGGAACGCAGTCAGAGCCGGTCAAGGCGCTGGACATGTTCCCCCTGCCGGTGGTCAATCTTGAGCTCGCGCTCAAGAAGGCACAATATAATACAGTCACCAAGAGCGTGGAAATCACGTATGAAAACAAGGGCATCAGGGCGTTCTCGCGCGGCAGCGCAGGCATCCTTGCGGACGGACAGCGCGTGCTCACGGTCGGTGACAGTGACGTCCAGCGCATGGAGGCGAACGAGACTCGCGGCTTCCAGTATGCTGCAGACCTCACGCAGTACATTGCGGAAAAGAAAAACATGTCCATTGACCTGTTCACGCTCTACGGCGAAAGCCCGGACACGTTTGACCAGGCCATTGCGTTCACCGGCGCCCTGCCCGTGGTCACCCTGCAGGACAACTGCGAGCTCAGCGTCAAGTCGCTTGAATACAACACGCGCACCCAGCGCTTCCTGGTCAAGGTCGAGAACGACGGTCCTGTAGACTGCTTCGCTGACGCAGAACTGCGCGCGGTCGTTATCGACGACAAGCCCGCAACGGTTGAATATCCGGGCACGCTCACGGTCGAGGAAGACGATTCCATAACCATGGAAATCAAGCAGCGCATGACTGACGTTGACCTCGCGGACAACCCTGAAGTGCTTGTGCACCTGCGTTACGGCGAACGCGAAGACCTGATGCTCAACGTGCTGGATGTCCGCCTGCCGGTGCGCGAGTTCACGGGAAGCCGCATCAGCATGACCATGGTCCTCACCAGTGTGGTCGTGCTCCTGCTCGTCGTCATCATCGCAATGTTCTTTGTCATGCGGAGGAAGAGGAAATGAGGACGTTCCTGCTGGCGGTGCTTCTCCTGGCCCTGCTCGCGCCATTCACAAGCGCCGCCAATGTGACTGCAGAAGCAGGCAATGTCACGCGCGTGACCATCAACATCCCGACAAACCAGACCAGGCACTGGCAGGGATTTGCAGGAAGAATTGTCTTTGGCACAAACGCGTCTGCGCCTGCAGTGCTCAATGCCACCGGCGGGCGCGTGAATGGCAGCACGCTGTTTTTCCAGATTGACTGCGACAATCCCACGTCAGCGACAGGATTCGTGTTCCTCAGTAATTCAAGCGCCAACCCTGCGAACCTGACCGCAGGCAACCTCACGCGGCTGGACGCCTTTGTCGGCGGCACTGACGACCGCGCCAGCAACACCTTCACGACCACGTCAACGTTCGCGCTCACCCAGGGCACGGTCACAGGCGTGCCGACGGTCTTTTCCTTTGTCAACGAAACCGTGCAGTCAAGCGCGTTCCGCGAGGGCTACTTCAACCAGGGCAATGACCTGGTTTTCGCGACCGTCATTGAGCAAGACCTCCACGGCTACAACACCAGCTTCTTTGATTACCAGGCGCTTGTTCCTGCGCCCAACCAGAGCACGGTGCAGTACTTTATTGTCGGTGACGTCACGTTCACCTGCCCTGCGAACGTCACGCCAGGCGTCGGCGGAGGCGGCGGGGGAGGAAGGAGGGGCGCCCTGATACGCCCTCGGCCAACCATCATCACGCGTCCGCCTGCCCGGCCATTGCCGCCGGAAATCAAGGTGCCGCGCATAGAGTATCCTGAGCAACTGCCGCAGTACATTGAGCTTATCATTGAGCCTGCCCGTGAGCTTGTGCGGCAACTGCACGTCATGCACGGAAAAATCATCAACAGGAACGCGCTGGACATCGGCGACGTGCGCATTGACGTCAGGATTCCTGAGATACTGCAGACTTTTGCCCCTGCCCACCCGTATCCCCTGCTCTTCTGGAACACGCTGCTGAGCGGGTGGTCTGAGCGCGGGGCTGTTGAGTCCGAGACAACCCAGTGGGCAGTCAGCGACCTGCCGCATTTTGACTGGATTCCTGCGGTAAGCGAGACGCCGTTCACGTTCCTGCTCACGCCGCCATTGATGCAGCCCAAGACTGAGGAAATAACCGGCACTGCGTACAGCGGCGAAGTGTCCATCGCAACAGATACTGCCTCTTTTGACGTTGCCGTGCCGCCCTTTGCGGTGTACGCGCGCGAAAAGAACCCTGGCGTGTTCGCGCTGTACTTCGTGGTCGACAACAGGGGCGGGAAAGAGAAAAGCATAAATATTGAAGTGATGCTGAACAAGGGCAGGAGCACGCTTATTGCCGAAATGCTCGGTCCATTGCGCGTTCCTGAGGACAGCGCAGTCATATTCGCGCACGAATACCGGCTCGGCAGGAACGCGCAGAGCGCAGACAGCATTGTCGCGCGCCTGTACGCTCCTGACGGAACACAGCAGGCAGAAACAAAGGTGAAATAATGTATGTGTTTGGCATTGACATTCCATTGGACGTGCTGTTCGTGCTGTTTATCCTGCTCGCAATCATAGAGCTTGTCCTGCTTGTGCGGGCAGGACGCAAGGTCAAACAGCGCTGCGCATTGCAGGCAAAGATAGAGGAAGAGGTTGAGGAAGTGCGCGAGAAGAAGCGCAGGAACAATCCGGTCAAGGAAGACGGGCTCTATCCTGAAGTGCATCCTGACAAGCTGACTGAGTCCATCAAAAGCGAGTTTGACGATCTGGAGGAAAAATGATACTGTTCGGCGTTAATCTTCCTGTTGTTGAAATCCTGCTTGTCCTGCACGTGCTCGTGTTCTTTTTGCTGTTCAGGCTGCAGAAGAACATGCAGAAGCTGTAATTATCTGCCGCGCAGCTGCATTGCTTTCGCGATGCGCTCGAGCGCGACCACATTTGCGGCGGCACGATAAGAAACCCTGTGCTTTTGAGCGGTTTCGTGCACTGCTGTGAACGCGCGCGTCATCTGGCGTTCAAGCTTCTGGTCAACCTCACCCAAATCCCACGAATAGCCCGAGAGGTTCTGCGCCCACTCAAAATAGCTCACGGTGACGCCTCCTGCGTTCGCGAGAATGTCAGGAATGACGAGCACGCCTTTCTTGTCCAGGATTGCATCTGCCTCAGGCGTTGTTGGGCCGTTTGCCATTTCCAGCACGAGCTTTGCCTTGATGTTTTTGGCATTGTCCTTGGTAATGACGTTTTCCAATGCTGAGGGCGCGAGGACGTCAACAGGAAGTTCCAGCAGCGCTTCATTGCTGATGAGCTTTGTTCCTGCAAGACCTTGCAGTGTTCCTTTTGCCTGCTTGTGCATCAGTGCCTTGTGCACGTCAATGCCTGCAGAGCTGTAAATGCCTCCGCGCGAGTCAGAAAGCGCGACAATGCGGAATCCTTCCTTGTGGAGGATTTCCGCAAGCCAGCCGCCTACATTGCCCACGCCCTGGATAGCGATTGTCCCTTTCTTGAGCTTGTTTGCCTTCAGCGCCTCGCGGAGCACAAACCAGCCGCCCTGTGAGGTTGCCTTGTCCCGACCTAATGAGCCGCCCAGTTCAATCGGTTTGCCAGTAATGGCTGCGGGCTCGTGCCGACCGGTGATTTTTTCGTATTCGTCAAGAATCCATGCCATTGTTTGCGAGTCTGTGTTCACGTCAGGGGCAGGCACGTCTTTCCACGCGCCGATGTGCGGCGCCATTGCTTTTGCCCAGCCGCGGCTCACTGCTTCCTTATCCTTCTCAGAAAGCTTCTTGGGGTCGCAGGCAACGCCGCCCTTGCCGCCGCCGTAGGGTATGTCCACGACTGCGCACTTCAATGACATCCACGTTGCCAATGCCTTTACTTCGTTAATCTCAACCTGCGGGTGATACCTGATGCCGCCTTTGTACGGTCCGCGGGCAGCATTGTGCTGCACGCGATAACCCTGATACTTCTTCCCGCCTGCAGAAATCGTGAATTGGTGGACGTGTTCAGGAACGCATATCTTCCCGAAAATATCTGCCGGAATCTTCGCGTATTTGTTCGCAGAAGCCAGGTTCTTCAGTGCATGCTCAAATGCGTTTGCCATCGCCAGAACGTCGGCAGACAGGTATTTAAGCATTTCGTCCGCGTTCGTTCACAAATCTTAAAAAGAACAAACACTTCAGTACGCGCATGGTTGCCGGCGATACTGCAAAGCGGATGCGGGAATCAACCTGCAAGGACCTGGTTGAAGCAGGCAGGAAAGAGCTGACCGATGTCCTCGAGCAGTACTGGAAAGGAAGCACGTTCAGCAGGCTTGTGCCGTTTGCGATAGAGGTCGCTGCCGCAACGCCTTACTCTGCATGGCTCGCGTACGGCAATAGGGAATTATACGTGTACCGGCGGATTGGCGACTGGGATGAAGCGCGCAAGCGCTTTGCAGATGAAGGGCTCACGTTCCAGGAATACCTCAAGGACGGCAAGGGTTACATTCTGATAGACAATAACGTCGTTGAGTAGAAAACGCTTACCTGACCAGCTCTTGGAGCAGGTCAAGCGCGATGTTTTTCGCGATGTTATGCCGGCTGTAGCAGGGAATTGCAGACTTCAAATGAAGCTCTGCCTTTTCCCAGACTTTGCCGTTATGTACAATAATCTGTTGCATAGAAATTCACCTCCGATTGATTATATCTGAATGCTGC
>Ga0247727_10019180_pt1 | contig 10630 bp, 11 predicted proteins | sample WisWelCaveWW1625_FD_202498 | JGI IMG/M metagenome (GOLD analysis project Ga0247727, IMG submission 202498) | Biofilm microbial communities from Wishing Well Cave, Virginia, United States - WW16-25 | ecosystem: Environmental > Aquatic > Deep subsurface > Groundwater > Cave microbial mat | place...
TTTCCATACCTCCGTGAAGTTTTTGAAACGACATCCCTTCTAAAATGTCATTCCGCAGGAATCCTTTTTTAAATCTAAAAAAATTGGCTTTATCAAAAAGGATTCTTACAGAATGACGTAGCGCGGCTTTGGCCGCAACTAAAACTGCACCACAAAGGCCACAGAGGACACAAAGATTTTTTCTTTGTGCTCTTTGTAGCCTTTGTGGTGAAAAAAATCCCTGTCCTAAGGCAGGCTTCGCGGTCGCGAGAGTTTTGCCGGAGTGCTATAATCGTTTTTACGTGTTTTTTAGTTGTATCGTACAGTACGCCACCGTCGTGATGAACTCGCGAATGACCGGCAGATGCGTCACCAACGCGGGTTGTCTGATTGGCGGCAAGCCGAATTTATATTTATACATCGGATTGGTCAGATACAGTTTTTTGACGACGACCTCGTATGGCACTTCCCGCAGCAATTTATTCAACGCCGCCAGCGACAAACGCGAGTCGTACAAGTTGACCAATTCATCAATCACGGCTTTCTGCTCGTGGAAACGTTGTGCCAACGCTCGAAACCAAGCGCGCGGCAACAAATGCGTGTACGGAATAAATTTCAACTTCGAATGAAAAACCTGCTGATGCGCGCCGAACGGCATGTACCACGGCGGAAAGGAGAAAAAAAGATAACCGCGTGGTTTGAGCAATTTCGCGATATGGACGAGCGCCTCGCGATGCCCCGGCAAATGCTCGATCACGTCTTTCATGACGATCAAATCAAATTGCCGTTGCCACGCCGCGGTTTGCTCCGGCTGCAGAATATCGACGCGGGCAAATTGAATGTCGCGCTGCCGCCCGTCCGCGCTGGCGCGCTCTTTTGCTCTTTGCAAACGCGCGTCCGCAATGTCCATGCCGACCGCGGCGCAGCCGTGATCATAAAACGCCGCGATCACGCCGCCTTCGCCGCAACCGATTTCCAACACTTTTTTGCCGCGCAGCTCGAGGTGACATTCATTCTCCAAAAATGGAATCACATATTCCTGCGCGCAGCGATATTGCATCTGCCAGTAGTGCGTCGCGTCGCGATGAAAGTCGAAAGGCATGATTGAAATGCTGTGATTCCGTCGGTTATCGTTAGCGATATATTTCGCGCCGGTGTGCTACTCGCACCACTTCAACGAGTTTAGCTTGATCATCAACCAGATATACTGCCCGGTAATCTCCAATCCGAATGCGATAAGCATCGTCTTCGCCCTCTATCTTCTTGCAACCGGATGGTCGCGGTTCAGCTTCGAGGGCAAAAAGTTTACGCCATATCCGGCGCGCAATTGGATCGGGAAGTTTATCCAGATCACGTTCCGCGCGAGGCTTGAGTTTAACCGAATAATTCATCTCTACGCTTTCACGCTTCTCCTAAGCGTTCGTTTCTCGCGTTCCTGAACGTAATCACGCAAAGGACGAGAGTTTTTTTCACGTTCTTCAGCGATGACAAGCCTGTCGGATAAATTTTCCAGCATTTGTCTGAGATTACGATCGCGAATAATTGACCACAGTACGACCTCTTTTTCCTTTTTCGTTAGAGCTTTTAATGCCGTTAAAAATACATCACCTTTTGCCTTAACTGCTTCCATGATTTTTACTCTCCTCAAATCAGTGTACTAAATTGTTTTCCGAGTTTGCCATTAATTTCAGGAAAAGCCAGTATCTCTTCCAAACCGGCAATATTATAATCCGGCACGATTTCGCCCGGGATCGGATGCCGCTGCGGATTCAGCCACACAGCTTTCAAACCGACCTGTTTGGCGCCGATGATATCGGCGCGATAATCGTCGCCGACAAACATCGCTTCGGCCGGAGACACCTTTAAAGAACGCAGCGCCACGTCGAACATCGCGCGGTCGGGTTTGCGAAAAACGATTTCGGAGGAGCAAACAACCGTGTCAAAATAATCGTACAACGCCAGCCGCTCAAACTCGGTTTTGATCACCGAATGCGGCAGCGAGGTATTGGTGACTAAACCCAAAAGAAAACCGGCGCTTTTTAACGCGGCCAAAACTTTTTGCGCGCCGGGAAGCGGCGAAATATTTTCGGCGGCAAGATGATACTGCCGGCACAACTCTTCATGCGATTTATCAAACTGCACGCCGAAATATTGGGATAACAACTCGTAATAATGCAATAAATTGCATTCGAGATTCGCGTACTGCCGATAGAACTCGATCTTTTCAAAAAACTCGTCTTCAAATCGGTCGAAGGCGGCACGATCCAATGCATTGATCGGGCGCACGCTGGAAAGGATAACATTTTGTCCGGCCTCATAATTCGTTTCACCGAAATGAACGAGAGTTTCGCCGCGGTCGAAGAGAATGGCTTGCATGGGTTGATGTTTACTGGTTTTTGTTAGACGCGCTATTGGCAGGTATCAGCACCAAAGCCACGCCAGGATATATATAATCCCGATACTGATTGTCCGGTCTCATATTCCTGGCAAACTGCGGAAATGTCCAAGCAAGTGCAGCATTTTTGATTTTGTGTAGCTCTTGGACAAATTCTTCGATATGTTTGCTTAGGTTGGCACTTTCCGAAATGTTTATTTCTGGGACAACAAAAGTCATCGCTATCTGATGATTCGCCTTTACTTGGATTTGCCGGATCTCGTGTTGCGCGCGGGAAAGGTCTCTCTCAACTTTTTTAATACTTACGGGACGTTTTTTCCCAAGAGAAAACCATGTTTGTTTGGCCTCGCCGATATACCCGTGGCCCTTAAATTCGAACTGAATATCGCATCTGCCCTGAGCCTTTCTTCTGGTGCTTTGAGTTCTTCTCTCAATGGAGAACTCCTCAAAAGCCCAGCCGCCGCACTTCCATAATGCCCCAGCAAATACGCTTAATGATGCTCTTTCGTTATACCACCATGCCACATCTTCCTCGGAACTTAAATATGTATTGAGATCTTGCCATTTTTTGAGTACAGGTTTCAAGACCTGCAACTCTCTATGAGTCTTGATGCCATGAATCATCATGAACCGGCTTCCTTGAGTGCGGTATTTTTGAACTTGTCTAAAGTCTTACTTGTACCACTCCTGTTTCGGCTGATACGACGTCTTCAAATTATTCTTTCGCCGATGCCGCTCAATCGCCAGTTGAATCAATTCATCCAGCAATTGCGAATAGGAAACGCCGCTCGCTTCCCAGAGTTTGGGATACATGCTGATTTGCGTAAAGCCGGGAATGGTGTTGATCTCGTTGAGATAAAGCGCGTTGGTTTGCCGGGTCAAGAGAAAATCAACGCGGGCCATGCCTTCGCAATTGCAGGCGAGAAAGCCGCGAATGGCGGTCGCGCGAATTTTTTCCGCCAAGTCTGCTGAAAGCTCCGCGGGAATAATAAGCGTCGACGCGCCGTCGACGTATTTGGCGTCGTAATCATAAAACTCATTCGACGGCACGACCTCGCCGGGAATCGAAGCTTTGGGCTGCGTGTTGCCGAGCACGCTTACTTCGATCTCGCGCGCGTTCGGCACGGCGGCTTCGAAGAGAATTCTTTCATCATATTGCGCGGCGTCGGCAATGCCGTGAATCAGCTCGGCGCGATCATGCGCTTTGGAGATGCCGACGCTCGAGCCCATGTTCGCCGGTTTCACAAAAACCGGAAAACGCAGCTCGGATTCAATTCTGACAATCATCTCATTTTGCGCGAGACCGGCAAGTTGTTGCGGATTCGCCGCCACGGCCTGCGATTCGGTTTGGTTGCGCTGCCAGTCTTCGTAGCGCATCCACAAAAATTTCACGACCGGAACATTGGCCGGCATGCACAAAAGCTTCTGCACGATTTTATCCATGCACACCGCGGAGCCGAGCACGCCCGCGCCGACGTAGGGCAAATTAGCCAGTTCCAAAAGGCCCTGCATCGTGCCGTCTTCGCCGTATGGGCCGTGCAGGACAGGAAAGACGACGTCAAATTTTTCGCGGAGCTGCTCCAACTCGCGCGCCGCCGCAACGTTTGTGGTGGAAGGCAACAATCGCTGCTCATTTGGATCGGCCGGAAGCATTGCATAAAACGGCGTGTCTTCGATACCACTTTTTAGGAGCTGCACGGATTGGTCACCGGCAATCCAGCGGCCGGATTTGGTGATGCCGACGGGAATGACTTCATATTTTGATTGGTCGAGCGCTTTCATGACGGAGCTGGCGGAAACGATGGAGACTTCATGCTCGCCGGAACGGCCGCCAAAAATAACACAGACACGGAGCTTTTTCATAAAGAATGATTCTATCCTGAATTTTTTTGAAACTGACCGGTCACTTAAAGCGGTTGAAATGCAGAACATTTGGTGCGTCAAAGTGACCGGTCAGTTACTTTCCAAACACGCTCAAAGGTAAATCAAAAAGAGCATAAATTCAACCCGAAAGTCAACCATTTTTTATAAAAAGAAAAACCCAACGGCATTGACCTCCGTTGGGTTTTTCTATCCGATGAAAAATTTTTATCCCGCCTTACAGCTCCGCCACTTCGCAAAACACCTTGATAGCGCCTTTCGCTGTCGTCAGCTTATCGAGCAGTTCCTGATAATTCTCGAGGCCTTTGACCGGATGCGTGAGCAGACGTTTTAACCAGCCGCGATACTCGGCTTCGGCGTGAGCCAGGTCTTTCACGCCCATCTCAAAATACTCGCGATTCGCATTCACGGTGCCGACAGTAACTTTATTGCCGAGCACGTAGTCGAGATTGATTTTGTCCGCCGGCACGCTGACCATTTTGCTGCCGCCGGTGACGCTGGAGAGCACGAGCACGCCGTTTTTGCCAAGCGCTTGCATGCTCTCAAACACGACAGCCGAGGCGCCGGTCGCTTCAAAGATAATATCGAACGGGCCGTATTTTTTCGCGCCTTCGAGAATCGACAAATCCGCCGTCGTTTCATAACGCGCGCCGAGCGCTTCGATCAATTCGGAATTGAGATACGGTTTCGGCGTGCGGCCAAACGTCACGACTTCGAGACCGCGCAAACGCAGCATGAGGGTCGCGAGCAGACCGATGGTGCCAGCGCCCATCACCGCGGCTTTGCGCGGACGCCACACGCGCAAACGGCGCTGAATTTCATACGCCTGCGCCAGGCCTTTTTCCACCACCGTTGTCGGCTCGAGCAGGACGCCGACTTCTTTCAAGCCGCGCGGAAATTTCACAATGTATTCCGGATCATCGACATAATATTCGGCGAGAAAACCGTGGCGCAAATTGATGCCGCGTTCGTAATACAAGTCGTCCGTCGTCATATCATAAGTGCCGATCTGATCATAAATCGAGTTGCCCGGACGGCGCACGGTCGCGACGACGTAATCGCCCGGCTTCAATTCCACCACATTCGGACCGATTTCTTCGACAATGCCGAAAGACTCGTGGCCGGTAATGAGATAATCATATCCCGGCGGCGCCGCGCCGTATTCCGCGGCGTTGATTTCTTTATCGGTGCCGTCAACACCGACGCGCAACACTTTCACCAGCACGCCGCGTCCGTTTGGAACATCGGACACCTTTGGCTTCGGCACTTCGCGCAGGTGCATGGTGTTGGGCTTTCCCGGGGTTACTGCGATCGCTTTCATTTTCGCTCCTTTAAATATGCAGAATTTAATGGCAAATTTGTTGAGTTGATTTTACCGCTACAAAGATTTGTCGCACTTCACGCAACAAACTTACATCCTGCGAAGCAGGCTGCACCAACTCCACGATTTGATTGGGCGCGAGATCGCACGGCCGCTTCATCAGATAAGTGGCTTCGTCGTTGATCACCACCAGCGCAAGGCGGGAGATGGCGTCCGCGCTCGGAATGGTGCGGCTAATGAAACCGGCCATCATGTTGCCGCCCGCGCCCGGCGCAAACGTCCAATCGCTCAACGCCGCGCCGGTGATGCCACATGCGGCGAAGGTGAGAATCGCCTCTTCGGTTTCGCTCAACGCCAGCGGTTCGTGCGCGCTCGTGTGTGCGAGGGGTTCTTTCTCAATTCGCATGCCCATCCCAAAACGCCGTGACCGCCACTCGCGCAGGGCTTGCATCAGCGGATAGGAAGAAAATTTTTGCTTCGCCTCGGTTGTCGGTTCCGTCATCTGGTCTCCGGAGATTCGTGTAACGTTTAACGTGTAACGGTCTTGCGATGTAACATCTTTGAATAAAGCAAGCTAATGCTTGATAAATTTGAACGTCGACAACACCTCGCGCAGTTTCTGTAATACATCTCCCTGATCGACTTCCCTTATGTTTGAATCTAGTAGAGTGATTCCAAATTAAAAACGTCATTTTCGTGCCTATTTATTGCTATGCTAATTTGGAATCGCTCTACTAGACCGTACGTTGCTATGGCTACAGAGTGAATAACGAAGCCTACTTCATAGCAAGTATTCTTGTGGACAGTTCGATAGATTTCAAACTCATGGGACCTTTCCCCCATTTCGTTGTCAGAGTACGCACATTTAGTGTATGTAACCGAGTTGATAACCTCCTGTTCCGCCGCACCACCAACGTCATCGCAGGAAGTGCAGCTAAAATCGCTCTCCGACCACTCACTTGAGGTTGAATCGATCTCCTCCTCATTCCTTACCCCGATAAAAAAACTTCCGGAGTCCAGACTGAAAATAGTCTTAAACTCCGTGGACGCCCCATGGGGTTCTGCATCAGGATCGAAGTCGTCCGAGTAACGCAATTCAAAACCCGCTTTTTCATCCCGATAGGTAAACCATTTTGCCGTCTGACCCGGAGGATAGACGATAACAGACAGTTCGAAATCCTTGCCTTCTTTAGCGGACTTCGAAAGAGTCAGGTCGATGAAGTAAACTTGTGTCGCGGGCAGCTTTCCCCGCCAGAAGCCATCGGGTTCGCTGTTCAACACCCTTCCGTCCTGTCCGGCAATCCCCAGATCGATCTCAGAAGGGGAGGAAAGTACCCTCATGGTTTGGTCGCCAAGTGCAGAGAGTACGTAGCGCTTGGTCTCGCCGATTGCAAGATGACTGTGTAGCGTGGCTGCGGTCTCTCCCCGCTTGAAACGGATGCGCACGGACTGGTTGGTCAAACTCGTGTCGAGCGCTGTCCTCGCGAAACGATTATCGAGTGACATCCAACTGTCGCCATTATTCTTTGAGCGAAAGATTATACAAGCATCATCGCCGGCAAAAATATTCCGCGTTGCGGGATTGATGGCGAGAGACAAGATAGAAGTATATGGCAAACCTTTATTGGCCGGCGCCCAACTGTCGCCGTTGTTCGTTGACCTAAAGACCCCATCACGCGTTCCCGCAAAAAAATGCCCGCTTGAATTGTTGATGGCAAGAGCTCGAACACGAGTATTAGGCAAGCCGGTATCGGCTGGCATCCAACTGTCACCGTTATCCGTTGCCCGAAAGACCCCAACACCAGTCCCCGCGAAAATATGACCGCTCGAATTGATGGCAAGGGACCAAATATTATAATTCGTCAAATCGGTATTGCCTTGCGTCCAACTGTCGCCGTTATTTGTTGACCGAAAGACGGCGCCATAAGTTCCCGCAAAAAGATGTCCGCTTGCATTGATCGCAAGAGACTCAATGAAAATAGAATTATCAGTATGCGGTAAACCGGTATTGACAGCGGTCCAAGTGCCGCCATTATTTGCCTATCCCGAATTTAAGCGACCGGTCAATCAATTATTGACAGCGGTCCAAGTGCCGCCATTATCCGTCGAACGAAAGATTCCGCCACCGTAGGTTCCCGCGAAAATATGACCACTCGAATTGATCGCAAGACATCCGACACTTTCATTCGTCAAACCGGTATTGACTTGCGTCCAACTATCTCCGTTATCCGTTGACCTAAAGACGCCGTCACCCAAAACACGCAGCGCATTAATCCCGCCAGCGGTTCCCGCAAAAATATGCCCGCTCGAATTGATGGCAAGACATTTGACGGGACCACTGGTCGGCTGCCAAGAGTTTTGGGCTTGTGCCTCCGTGCGGGCGCACACCCACGCCAACCACAAAGCGAGGGCTCATCTTGTGGCACTGAGGCGGCCAATCGAGTGGATGATTCGTGTCCTTGAAGTCATCGTGATCTCCCTTCCGGATTGTTAAGGTTCGTGTAACGTTTAACGTGTAACGGTCTCAAAATGTAAGATCATTGAATAAAAGCAAGAAGCCCCAAGACACGTTACACGTATCACGTTACACGCCTACTTTTTATCCATAAAAATTTTCAAAATATCAATCGGCACCGGAAAGATGGTGGTGGAATTGTTTTCCGCGGCGACTTCAACCAGCGTTTGCAGGTAGCGCAGTTGCATCGCGGCGGGGTCGGCGCTGAGCATGCGCGCGGCTTCGGCAAGTTTCGCCGAAGCTTGCAGTTCGCCTTCGGCATGGATAATTTTGGCGCGGCGCTCGCGTTCGGCTTCGGCCTGACGCGCCATCGCGCGCTGCATCTCCGGAGGCAGATCGACATGCTTCACTTCGACCGCGGAAACTTTAATGCCCCACGGTTCCGTTTGCGAGTCAATGATCTTTTGGAGCTCATCATTGATTTTATCGCGTTGCGAAAGGAGCTCGTCGAGCTCGGACTGGCCGAGAATGCTGCGCAGCGTCGTTTGGGCAATCTGCGAAGTTGCCGTAAAATAATCCTCGACCTCGATGATGGCTTTGGCCGGATCTATGACGCGAAAATAGAGCACGGCGTTGACTTTGATCGAAACGTTGTCACGCGTGATGACGTCCTGCGGCGGAACGTCATACGTAATCGTTCGCAAGCTGACTTTCACCATGCGGTCGATGCCGGGAATGAGAATGATCAGGCCGGGACCGTTCCCCTGCCCGCCGAGATTAAAAATCGCCCGGGCGGTCCGGCCAAGACGAAAAATCACGCCGCGCTCGTACTCGCGCAACACTTTAATGGTGCTCATGACAAATATGACGCCGATGATCAGCGCAAATACAACAAAAGGAAAAAACATGGCTCCCTCCTGTGGAGAATGAATTGAAATGGGAATTTTAAAAACACAAAAAACCTGCTCGCAAAACGATTTATTGGCAAAACGATTAAAAGCATTGAAATGGTTTTGCCGTCAAATAGTTTTGCCATTAAATTAAGCAGCTTTTTCGACTTTGACCTGCAAGCCACTCACGCCCGCCACTTTGATCGACTCGCCTTTTTCAATCGGCATATCGCTGCGGGCTTGCCAAATTTCGCCATGCACTTGCACGCGGCCATCGGGATTGATGCTGGTTAACGCCGTGCCCAGCTCGCCAATCATGCCTTCGCGGCCGGTGGTCACGCGCTGGCGATGCGCTTTCACCACCAAACCCACAGCAAACGCGAAAAAGGCGGCGGTGGCTAACGTTGCAATAATGATGGCTTGCAAAGAAATTCTGACGGCCGGCTCAAAAATAGTTTCCGGCTTGCGAAACAGCATGACTGAGCCGAGAAACATGGCGACGATGCCGCCGATGGTGAGAATGCCGAAGCTCGTCACTTTTATTTCGAGAAGGAACAGCACGATGGCAAAGATAATAAGCAATAATCCAGCCCAATTCACCGGCAGGGTTTGCATCGAATATAACGCCAGAATGAAAAAAATGCCGCCGAGCACGCCGGGTAATATCGAGCCGGGATTGGAGAACTCGAAGAACAGTCCCCAGATGCCGAGCATCAGGAGAAAATAGGCAATGGTGGGATCGGAAATTTTATCGAGCAGTTTGTGCCGCCAGCTCATTTCGGTGCGAACGATGGCAGCGCCGGCGGTGCGCAATTTCGTTTTGCGATTGACCAGATCGACCTCGCGCCCGTCGATCATGGCGAGCAGGCTGTCGAGATTCGGCGCAATGAAATCGATGACATTTTTTGCCAGCGCTTCCTTCTCGGTAATCGAAACGCTTTTGCGCACCGCCTCTTCGGCCCATTCAACATTGCGGTCGCGTTTTTCGGCCACGGCTTTGATTTGCGCGACGGCGTCGTTCGTGACTTTTTCCATCATCGTACTGGTGCCGGAGGAATCTTTGCCGCTTTCACCGCCCATAAAATTAACCGGATGCGCCGCGCCGATGTTGGTGCTGGGCGACATGGCGGCGATATGCGCCGCGTATGAAATGAACACTCCCGCCGAAGCGGCGCGTGCTCCCGAGGGCGCGACATAAATCACCACCGGAATCTCGCTCGCGAGAATCGCTTTGGTGATCGTGCGCGTCGACTCCAACAGGCCGCCGGGCGTGTCCATTTCGACGATCAAACATTCGGCTTCGGCCTTGCGGGCGTTGTCTATCGCATTGAGAATATATTCGGCGGCCAACGGGTTGATCGCGCCGTCGATGCGAATGACGTGAACTTTGCGGCCGCTTTTGGTTGAATCAGCGAGCGTGCTCGTCGCGCGATTCGGTCGGGCGCACGCGATCTGGTGGATGAGGCTCAATCCGATCAAGACGACAGTGAAGAATTTGTTTTTCATAAGTGGCCTTTAAATTTCCCCACGGATTGAAGAACCCCGCCGATAAAATGTTTTTTTCCGCGGGGTTCTTCAATCCGCGGGGATAAACTTTCAGAATTTTTTTTCTGCGTTTTCGACGTTATGATCTCACGACCGAAACGATTCCGGCTACTTTTTAAATAAATAAAAAAACAATGGCAACAGCAGGCTGAGCAAAAGACTGG
>Ga0247727_10019181_pt1 | contig 10629 bp, 8 predicted proteins | sample WisWelCaveWW1625_FD_202498 | JGI IMG/M metagenome (GOLD analysis project Ga0247727, IMG submission 202498) | Biofilm microbial communities from Wishing Well Cave, Virginia, United States - WW16-25 | ecosystem: Environmental > Aquatic > Deep subsurface > Groundwater > Cave microbial mat | place...
CGCCTACGAGGCCCAGCACCGCACCCGCGTCCTTCGGAACCTCCGTCACCGCGCGCAAGATCTCGGCTTCGGCCTGATCAACCTCGAAACCGGGGAGCTACTCCCGGGAACGGTTTCTTAGGAGCAGGAAGGAAGATTCGTCCTACGCGAGCGCCTGTGCGGGGTGGGCGGCGGGGAGATCGACGCGGAAGCGTGTGGACTCGCCGGGGCTCGACTCGACGGTCAGCTTCCCCGCATGCTCCTGCACGATGCCGTAGCTGATCGACAGCCCGAGGCCCGTCCCGCGACCCCGGCCCTTCGTGGTGAAAAAAGGGTCGAAGATGCGGGGGAGATCCTCCTCGGCAATCCCGGCGCCGTTGTCGACGACCTCCAGGCTCACCCGATCCTCCCCTGCCCGAGTCATCACGGTGATCTGGCCTTCCTCTCCCAGAGCGTCTCGGGCATTCAGAAGGAGGTTCAAGAGGACCTGCTGGATTCTCGCCTTGTGCCCCCGGATGGAGGGCAGCGCCGGGTCCAGGACAACCTCCACGCGAATCCCCCGGGTCTTCACCTGCGGCTCGAAAAGCCCGAGGACCTCGGCGACGGCGTCGTTGAGCGAGACCTCCTCGAAAGCAGGACACTCCGGGCGCGCCAGGTTCAGGAGCGAGTTGGCGATGGACGACGCCCTCTGACTCTGGGACTCGATCCTCTCGAGGATGTCCCTCCGCGGATCCTCGGGCGCCATCTCCTCGAGGAGCATCTGCGCGTAGCTCGAGATCCCCGTGAGCGGGGTGTTCACCTCGTGCGCCACCCCCGCGGCCAGAAGACCGAGTGACGCCAACCGCTCCTGCCGCAGCATCTCCTCTTCCATCTTGACCCTCTCCGTGACGTCGTCGAACGACACGACCCGGGCGCGTTCCTCCCCCTGGCCGCGGCTCGCCGGGGAGATCGCGAGATTCACAACGATCCGGTGGCCCGCGTGGTTCACCAGGGTGTACCGATAGAGCCGCACTTCCTCCCCGCCCCCATGGGTTTCTAGCTCGCGCTCGATTCTCCGGGTCAGCGGAAGAGGGAGCACGTCCTCGATCTTCTGTCCCAACGCTTGCTCCCGGGTCATGCCGTAGATCCCCTCGAGGGCGCGGTTCCAGGCGAGGATCCTCCGCTCTTCGCCGTCCATGAGAAGCAATCCGACGGCGCTCGACTCCAGGATGTGCGCCTGCCGCGCCTGAAGCCTCTCCACGTGCTCGGCCTGCTGTCGAACCTCGCGAAGCAGACGCCCCGCCTCGATCGCCGCGGCGGCATGAGCCGAGAGGGTCGCGAGGAGCGCTCTGTCCTCGCTCGACAGATGCTCGTCGCTCGCGATGCGCTCGGAGACCACGAGCATCGCGCGGAGGCTGTCCTTGACCTTCATCCCGAAGAGATGCCGGGCCCAGGGGAACTCGACCAGAGAGCCCTCGTCGAGCGGGACGTGGCGATCCCGGTCGAGCCGCTCGAGGATCGGTGTGTCGAGGCGGACGGCGACGCGCCGACCCGTCGCTCCCACCGTCTCGAAGCAATCCTCCCCGGTCCGGACGACGACACGTGCCTCGGACACATCGAGGGTTTCTCTCACCCTCTGGGCGAGCCGATCCGCCATCGACGGGAGATCGGTCTCCGCGTTCAGCTCGCGCCCGAAGTCGAGGAGGGTCGCACGGTAGCTGTACCGTTTTCGATAGAAGGCGCGGTCGACCCCCCGCTTCACCGCGTCCCGCACCGTGGGATACGCCACCGCGGCCAGGAGAATCGCCAGGTACCGCTCTCCGCTGCTCGAGAGCGGGATCAGCCCGGTCAACCCGTGCCGGAGGACCACCTTGCCGGCCGCATACACCGCCATGATGCAGAAAACGGCGGTCACCTCCGCCAAGCCGCGACGAAGGAGGAGATCGAGATCGTGGAGCCGATAGCGGACGAGCGCCGCGGAGAACGCGGCGGGAACCGCGAGCATCGGGACCACGGCCAGGAACTCCACCCACGCGGGCACCGTCGCCCCCACCGCCCACGGAATCCCGCAGATCGTCACGACGGGCGCGAGCCCCACACCGAGGCCCCAGAGCATCCAGCGCATCTGACTCCGATGGAGTCCCGACGCGGAGCGTTGATAGGAGTTCGCCAGAGTCACCGCGCCCAGCAGAACGGCGAGCGACAAGGAGAGCAGCTGCAGGCGATCCGTGGTCTCCGCGACGAGAACAGGGTCGGGGAATCGATAGGCGCCGCCGAGCCCGACGAGCCAGACCGAAAGGAGCAGCACCGTCGTCGATCCGAGATAGGCGAGGCCGAGACTGGCTCGATGGGCGACGGAGGTGCGGCGCGCGAGCGCGAAGGTGAGATGGAGCAGGAGAGCCGGAGCAGCGGCTCCTGCAAAGACGTCCCCCCAGTAGATGGCCCAGTCGACCCCGTCCCCGCGCCCGGTGTGGGAATACAGGAGCAGGACGAAGAGGGAGATCCCGAGAAGGCTGTAGATCCGCCCTCCCCGGACCGTCGGCCAGCGAATCGTGATGAACAGCGAAGATGCCAGGAATGCCAGCGCCACCACGGAGAGGTACACGTAGGCCTCGGCGGGATTGCGGCGAGCCCCGGGCCGCACCTCCAGGTCGAGCTCGCGACCCCCTCGACGCACGACCAGGCGAAGCTCGTTGCCGGCGGCGTTCCAGGGAAGCTCGGCGGCCTCGAGTGCAATCGCGACCTCCTTGCCGTTCGCCTTCAGGAGGAAGTCTCCGGGACGCAGGCCCGCCACCCACGCCGGGCTCCCGGGCTCCACGGCCAAGGCGACCGGTCCCACCTTGGCCTGCACCCATTCGACGCCGACCACAGGCATGGAGGTCCAGATCCGGCGCTGGAAGGAGACGAGGCCGAGGGCGAGAAGAACCGCGGCAACCGCGGACAGCGCGACGGCGTCGAGCCTCGGGATCCGCGTCACGGTCCATTCCTCTTGTTCACGCTTGAGCCCGCGCCGGCGGCTGCAAGGGACGGGCCACGACCTTGCCCCACACTCGCGCCGCAAGGCTGCACGTTCCGCGGGTTTTCGCGCTCCACGTCACGCGCCCCGCGCCTCGGTCCGACCCGCTCCATCCAAACCCTTGAATCCTCGCAGCCGTTTCTACGATCCGTTGGAGGAAACGAGGGGCTACAGGGTCAGAAGGCGACCGAGACCCCGGCGCTGACTTCCCGCCCCAGGGAAGCGAGATCGCCTCGCTCGCCGTCCCGCTCCCCCTCCGGCTCCCCCGCGGCGGCTCGGGCCACGAGCAAGAATCTCCAATACGTCCCCGTTCTCTCGAGCCGCAGGATGTCCTGCGCGACCCTCAGCTCGACGAAGCTCGCCTCGGAGACGATCGGGCCGATTGTCTGCCGTCGCAGCTCCTTGATCCGGCGGTATTCCGCGGACAGATCGGTGCCGGACGGAGCGACGCGCACACCGACCCGTCCCGTGGAGTACTCCATCTTCTGATCGACCAGCGCTCTGCCCGCCCAGCCAACCAGAGGGGCGATGGTCAGCATCCCCTCCGCGGAGCCTCGGGAGAATCGAGCGTAGGAAGAGGTCGATCGCGAGGATCTCTCCACGCCCATCGCGATCTCGCGCGTCGCCGTGTCGCCGCCAGCGAGATAGATCGGGGCCGGGGCCGGCCGTGCGGAAGCTTCCGTGCGAGCGAGCAACGCGGATTCCATGGGAGCGTCGGAAGCGCTCGCGCGCACCCGGATCCCCAGAGGCAAGGAGATCTCTGCCTCGCCCTCGTACCCGACGGGAGAATGTGGGGGCGGGAAGACCTGCGATTCGCCGGAGGCCGTCGACAGTGTCCCGTGATACGAAACGAGCGCTCGGACCCGCAAGCGGTCTCCGGACCAGACGGCACCGGCGCGCGGCACGATCCAGGAAGGACCTGTTCCGCGTTGGTCGTCCGGCCGATAGAATCCGAGGCCGGAGACGAGGGTCGCGCGAGCGGAGATCGACCATGCATCCTGCGCGTTGAGTTTGACATGGACGCCGGTGGGCCCGTCGGCTCCCGGGAGGGGGATCGCGCCGAGAAACGGTCGCGCTGGATCCGACATCTCGAGGAAGCCCGCCGCGAAGCCGAGCCGGACCAGGTGCCTGCCTCCGGTCACGCTCTCGAAGCCACCCAGTGCGCCCACCGCACGGCTCGAGGCGGGCTTCGACCCGAGCTCGGCGGGAAGCGGCCCCGCGGTTCCCCCGTGCGTGTCGAGGTAGTGGAACCCCACATCCACCCTCGCCCCGGGGTCGAGCTGCTTGGACCAACGCGCTTCGCAGCCCCACGCCCGGCCCGACCGCCGGGCTTCGGGGGATCTGGCCTCCCCGGCGAGAAGATCGCTTCCCGTGTAATAGCTCTTCACGTGGACGCTCGAGTCACGCGTGGGATCGTAGAACAGCGCCATGTCCACGTCGGCCCGGCGCGCGGAATAACCCGCCCCTTGGGCGCTCGTCGCGTCCAGACTCTCGCGCCCGCCCCTCAGGCGAATGTTCCCGCGCCCCGCGATCGCACTTTCGAGGAGCAGACGTGTCTGCATTCCCTGAACCGGGGATTCACGGCCTCGCCCCTGAACCGCGCCCAGCGCGAAGAGCTGGTCCACCTGCCCCTGGATCATGTCCTCCGGAGCAAGCCTCCCGGCGCGCGCGCTCCCCGACGTGTCCTCCGGAGGAGAATCGGCGGGATCGATGTCCCGGAAGACGCTCCGCCTCGGGAGCCTGAGGGCCCAGGTGAGATCCTTCGGTCCGGCATCACCGCCGGCTTCGTCCGCCGTCGGCGCTGCCAGGAGAAGAACATCGAAAGAACTCCGCAGGAGAGTGTTCACGCGACCGCGGAAGGAAAGATAGCCAGCCTTGAACCCCGCGATCCGGTACACCCCGGAAGGAAGGCCTGGGATCACGAACTTCCCGTCCAGACCGCTCACCGAGGACAGGGCGGGCAGCCCCCTTCTCTCCGGAACGAGGAAAATGTCGACGCCGGGCAGGGGGGCTCCGAGGGCGTCCCGCACGGACCCCGAGAAGAATCCCTCGGCGACTCGAGCCAGAGACAGCGCAGGCGGCGCTACAGCCCAGGTGAGCGCGGCGAGAACCCACGCGGCAACCCGAAGCTTCGGCATCGTGCCCTCCTCGACGGCAGGTCCCGATTGCCGCGCGGGAGTCTATTCCCACAGAAAACTGTTGTCAACTTTCGACCGCGCAATAAGATAGCGGCGTGACACGACTCGGTCGGCTCGACGTTCTGATGGTGGCCGGCTTCCTCCTGTGCGGAATTGTCTTCGCCCTGCCCTCCGTGGAGCAGGAGGCCAGGCTCATGTTGACGGTCGCGATCCTCCCCGTGGACGGGTCGTCCACGGGCGTTTCGCTCGGTGCGAGGTCGCTCGAGATGCGGCCGGGCGACGCGGCGGAGGCGAAGATCGATCTCCCCTGGCCCGCCCGGGATCGCGGCAGCCGACTGAGGCTCCGATCCACCGGGTCCCTGGGGGAGCGCGGGGAGGAGCACAGCGCGGTCGTGGAATCCTGGCTCGCGCTTGCCGATGGCAGGGAGATCCACGCGCGACGCGCCCTGAAGCTGGGCGAGGGCGCGACGAGGTTCCTCGAGATCTACGGTGACGCCGACCGGCGGCTCGTTCTCGCGGTTCAGGCCGAGCGGATCACGCGTCCCGTGGTGCGCGCCGGACCGGTCCTGGGACGGCCGGTCCGGATCAGGCTGGAAATCGAGCGCGCGGAAGGCGCGCGCTCCGTCCCCCTGGAGACGAACGTGCTCGACACGTTCGTCGGCCAGGGAGTGACGTACTCGTTCCGGAGGGGCGAGGACCAGGACCTCGAGATCCTCCGGCTCCTCCTGACGCCTCTCCGCCTCGAGGGCGAGGTGGCGGAGGTCGAGGTGCGCGTCGTCGGGACCCTTCGCGGAACCTCGGGCGAGGTCGACCGGAGAGAGCGCCTCGTCACGAGCCGCGGCAACACATCGAGCTTCACCGTGGCCACGGGAGCGCCCCCTTCGGGATACCGCTTCCTGATCACCCCCGACTTCTGAATGAAATGATAATGAAAGGAAGCCGACAGGTCTGATCATGCCGAACTCCGACCCACCGCACGAGGTCGCCCGGATCGCACGGCTCGCGCATCTGGAGCTCGACCCCGAGGCGGCTCCTCGGTTCGCGAGCCAGCTCAGTGCGATCCTCGACTACGTGGCGCTGCTCGACGAGCTGGTGGCCGATCCTCCCATGGGCGGACCGTGCGAGCCACGGCTGCCGCTTCGAGCGGACGAGCCCATTCCGTCCCTTTCGCGAGAGCGCTCGCTCGCCAACGCACCGGACGCAGCCGGCGGACACTTCCGCGTCCCCCGGGTGCTCGGGGAATGAGCGGGATCGCCGGGCTCGACTCGGGCGAGATCCTGCGTCTCATTCGCGAGCAGCAGGTATCCGCGCTGGAGGTCGTCCGGGAGTGCCTGGCCCGCGTCGACACGATGGACGGACGGATTCATGCGGTCCTGCGCCTGAACCCGCGGGCCGAGGACGAGGCGCGCTCCCAGGACCGGGACATCCATGCGTCGCGGGCCGGTCCGCTCGCCGGGATCCCCGTGGCGGTCAAGGACAATCTCCTGACCGACGGACTCGAGACCACCTGTGCCTCCAGGATCCTCTCGGGGTTCGTCCCGACGCGCGATGCGACCGCGGTCGCCCGCCTCAAGGCCGCCGGCGCCGTGGTGATCTGCAAGACCAACCTGGACGAGTTCGCCATGGGCTCTTCCACGGAGAACTCGGCCTTCGGACCGACCCGCAACCCCTGGGACCTCGAGCGCGTGCCCGGGGGCTCGAGCGGAGGCTCCGCCGCCGCCGTCGCCGCGGGCTTCGCCCCCATGGCGCTGGGAAGCGATACGGGTGGCTCGGTGAGACAGCCCGCCGCGTTCTGCGGTGTCGTGGGGCTCAAACCGACCTATGGGCGCGTCTCGCGCTCTGGCCTCGTCGCCTTCGGATCCTCGCTCGACCAGATCGGGCCGATCACCGCCACGGTCGCCGATGCGGCGCGCGCGCTCGCCGCCATGGCAGGCCCCGATCTCCTGGACTCCACGTCGTCTCCCGCTCCGGTCGACGACTACATCGGCTCTCTCGACGGGGGGGTGAAGGGAATGCGCATCGGGCTCCCCCGGGAGTATTTCGGTGAGGGGATCGACTCCGAGATCGCGGGAGCGGTCCGTCACGCGGCAGAGCGGCTCGAGGGGGAAGGCGCTCGCGTCGAGGAGGTTTCTCTTCCGCACACGCGCTACGCCATCCCCACCTATTACCTCATCGCCACCGCGGAAGCCTCGAGCAACCTCGCTCGCTACGATGGTGTCCGCTTCGGCATGCGGCTCGACCCCCGGGGAAGGCTCGGTGAGATGTATCGCGCGACCCGAGGGGCCGGCTTCGGCGCGGAGGTCAAGCGGCGGATTCTCCTGGGGACGTATGCCTTGTCGGCGGGGTACCGCGATGCCTTCTACGGGAAGGCCCAGCGGGTGCGCGCGCTGCTTCGGCGAGACTTCGAGATCGTGTTCGACAGCGGCGTGGATGTCCTGCTCTGCCCGACGACGCCGACCACCGCGTTCCGGGTCGGCGCAAAAATCGACGATCCGCTGGCCATGTACCTCTCGGACATCTGCACCGCGACTCCGAGCCTCGCCGGAGTTCCCGCGATCTCCGTCCCGATCGGGCTGTCCTCCTCCCACCTTCCGATCGCCGCGCAGCTCATCGGCGGTGACTTCTCCGAGGCGCTGCTCTTGAGGACGGCCGCCGTCTTGGAGCGGCTCTTCGGCAGGCTCATCCCGCCCGCACCGGAGGGTGCGGCCCCCGGCCCGGGTCGCCGCACGTGAGCCCGGGACCGGTCGGTTTCCCGCGACTTGGCGCCGTCACCACGCGCGCCGCGCTCCTCGCGGTCGCGACGGCGGTCGCCGGCACGTCCGGGTGGCTCGCCGCCCCGGGTCCTTCCCCGGCTCCGTCCGTGGGATCGGATACGCTCGTGTTGAGCTCGGATCTGAGGGTCCGCGTCCGTTCGGGGCGCTCGATCGAATTGGAGATTCGCGCGGGACAGGGCGAAGGGTACGTCGAGGTCGCCCGGCGGGCCTGCGGGTCGGCCGCTCCTGCCGCAGCGATCGAAGCATGGAACGGCGGCGCGACGGTCGAGCCGGGCTCCTTCGTTCGCGTGCCTCTGGCAATGCTCTCGGACGAGTACCGCTCCCTCGTGCTCCTCGACCTGTTTCCCAGGGACCACCGGGAAGGAGCGGATTGGATCCACGTGGCGCGATCGGGAACGATCCCGACGTACGACGAGGGGCTATGGCAGATCGCCGAGTGGTTCACGGGCCGCGGAGACCTCTTCGAACTGCTCCAGGCGGCAAACGCGACCCGCTCGCCGGAGGTCTGGGAGGGGCAGCGGATCCGCGTTCCAGGGACGGTTCTTCACCCGGCCCTTTGCCCAGGACCCCGCTCCGACGACGGCATGCTCGAGTTTCGAGAAGACGCCCTGGGACCGTACGCGGGATACCGACTCCAGGCCGGGGAGGCGCTGTACTCCTCCGTGATCCTCCGGTTCACGGGACGGACGACCCCGGAGGACGTCGGCGCGCTCGCCCAGGATCTCGCCCGCCGGAGCGACGTCCCGGATATCACGGACATCCCCATCAACTATCTGGTGAAGATCCCGCTCGACGTCCTCGAACCCGAGTTCCTCCCGCGCGACCACCCGGCTCGCCGGGAGGCGGAGGCCACCCGTGCGGAGATCGAGGCGGAGCTTTCCCGCAGGCCCGTGAGCACGACGCTGGGCGGGCTCCGGGGGGTCGTGCTCATCCTCGACCCGGGTCACGGAGGTCGGGATCTGGGAACGATCCACAACGGGGTGTGGGAGCACGACTACGTCTACGACGTGGCGTGCCGCGTGAAAGCGACCCTCGAGAACGAGACCGCCGCCCGGGTCTTCCCGACGCTCGAGGACACCGAGACCGGCTGCTCTCCTTCGACCGGGGACACCCTCGTGGCGAACCGCCAGGGAAGGGTCCGGAGCACTCCGCCGTTTCAGGCGGACGAAGACGGCGAATCCTCGGTCGCCGTGAACCTGCGCTGGTACGTGGCCAACTCGGTCTTCCGTCGGGCGGTTCGCGAGGGAACGGATCCGGGCCGGGTGGTGTTCGTGTCCCTTCACGCGGACTCGCGCCATCCATCGCTCCGCGGGGTGATGGTGTACGTCCCGGGGGCTCGGCACCGGACCCGCACGGTCGGCCACGATTCCGCCGAGTACGCCCGTTTTCGCGAGGTTCGCGAGTCTCCGAGCATCCGCTTCACGCGGGCCCAGCGGATCCGCGCGGAGGCGGTGTCGCGGAGGCTCGCCGCGACGATCGTCCAGGCGTTCGGGCGCGAGGACCTGCCGGTCCAGCCCTACAAGCCGGTTCGCTCGGAAGTGATCCGCTCGGGCCGGAGGTGGCTGCCGGCCGTGCTTCGCGGCAACGCCGTGCCCGCTGCCGTCCTCGTGGAGGTGCTGAACCTCGGAAACCGGGAGGACGCGGCGCTCCTTTCGAAGGCCGCGGCCCGGCAGAGGATCGCGGAAGCCCTCGTCGATTCCCTGTACGCATACTTCGGGGAGAAGCGTTCCAGGGGGGCGAGCGTGGCGGAGGGTTCACGGTAGGCGATATCCTGATCTGCCGCCTGGCCGAGGGAGGGAACCGCCCCATGCCGATCTACGAGTACCGCTGCACGTCGTGCCGGCATACCTTCGAGATCATCCAGAAGTTGACCGACGCGCCGGTCGCGCGCTGCGCCCACTGCTCCGGCCCGCTCGAGAAGCTGATCTCGCGCACTTCGTTTCAGCTCAAGGGCGGCGGATGGTTCAACAGCGCCTACGGCGCCTCCACGAATCAGGACAGCGCCGGGAAAGAGAAGGGAGAGAAAGGAAAAGAAGGAAAGGAAGGAAAGGAAGGAAAGGAAGGAAAGGAAGGAAAAGAGGGGAAAGAGAAGAAAGACGGGAAGGAATCCAAGGGGGACGACACGAGCGCGAAGCCGTCGAGCGGCGGCTCGGGCACGAGCGGCGGCAAGGAATGACGCCTCAGAAGGGCCACCCTTTCTCCATTCGCACCACGAGCCTCGAGACGTCCTCCAAGGCGGGGTTCTCCTCGACCATCTGCTGAACGACCTCGGCCGGCCATTCGGGATGCCAGCCGGAAACGACTCTGAGGACCAGTTCCTTTCGCGTGGTCGTCGGGTCCCGGGCCTCGAGGGCTCCCATCTCCCGTCGAAGCCGCCCGAGGGCGTGACCGGGCGACCGCACCCAGGCCAGCCACGCGCCCATCGTGACGAGGAGGACCGCGGCAACGACGAGGGCCATGACCGATTCCGTGCCGACGGTCAAGAGTCCGGCGCCGAGGAGCACCCAACGCGCAGGCCGCCAGAGGCGTCGGAACGCGGGATGGAGAGCCCAGCCAGGCCTGTCCCAGGCCTTCCGGCGCGCGAGGTGCGCGTCGAGCAGTCCGAGGAACAGGCCGGTCACGATCAGGAGCGCTCCGCCCAGGATCCTCACGCTCGTATCCTATCCCCTCGCTCGTTGACTGCCCTCGAAGATGCGTGGAATAATCCACCCCTTCCTCGGGAAGCGCTCCGCATGAAGGTCCT
>Ga0247727_10019182_pt1 | contig 10629 bp, 12 predicted proteins | sample WisWelCaveWW1625_FD_202498 | JGI IMG/M metagenome (GOLD analysis project Ga0247727, IMG submission 202498) | Biofilm microbial communities from Wishing Well Cave, Virginia, United States - WW16-25 | ecosystem: Environmental > Aquatic > Deep subsurface > Groundwater > Cave microbial mat | place...
AAGTTCACCGCCCCCTGAAACGTCCCGTCCCCATTGCCCAGCAGCACCGAAACGCTGTTCGAACCAGAGTTGGCCACGGCCAGGTCCTGCGCCCCATCGCCGTTGAAGTCCCCCACGGCTACGGACCAAGGGTTGGCCCCGACGTCGAAGTTCACCGCCTGAAACGTCCCGTCCCCATTACCCCGCAGCAGCGAGACGTTGTTGGAAATCAAGTTGGCCACGGCCAGGTCCTGCGCCCCATCCCCGTTGAAGTCCCCCACGGCTACGGAGAAAGGACCGTCACCGACGCCGTAGGTCACCGCCGCCTGAAACGTCCCGTCCCCATTGCCCCGCAGCACCGAAACGTTGTTCGAATCACGGTTGGCCACGGCCAGGTCCTGCGCCCCATCGCCGTTGAAGTCCCCCGCGGCTACGGACAAAGGAGCGGCACCGGCGCGGAGGTTCACCGCCGCCTGAAACGTCCCGTCCCCATTACCCAGCAGCACCGAAACGTTAGCGGAACTGAAGTTGGCCACGGCCAGGTCCTGCGCCCCATCCCCGTTGAAGTCCCCCACGGCTACGGAGGCAGGACTGTTGCCGGCGCCGAAGTTAACCGCCATCTGAAACGTCCCGTCCCCATTTCCCCGCAGCACCCAAACGTTGTTCGAATCACGGGTGGCCACGGCCAGGTCCAGCGCCCCATCGCCGTTGAAGTCCCCCGCGGCTACGGACCCAGGGTTGGTCCCGACGCCGAAGTTGACCGCCGCCTGAAAAGTCCCGTCCCCATTACCCCGCAGCACCGAAACGTTGGCGGAACTGAAGTTGGCCACGGCCAGGTCCTGCGCCCCATCCCCGTTGAAGTCCCCCACGGCTACGGAGGCAGGACTGTTGCCGGCGCCGAAGTTCACCGCCGCCTGAAACCTCCCGTCCCCATTGCCCCGCAGCACCGAAACGGTGTTGGAAAAGTAGTTGGCCACGCCCAGGTCCTGCGCCCCATCGCCGTTGAAGTCCCCCACGGCTACGGACAAGGGACCGAAGCCGGCACCGAAGTTCAGCGCCGCCAGAAACGTCCCGTCCCCATTGCCCAGCAGCACCGAGACGTTGTTCGACCGGATGTTGGCCACGGCCAGGTCCTGCGCCCCATCCCCGTTGAAGTCCCCCACGGCTACGGAGTAAGGCTCGAAGCCGGCGCCGAAGTCTCTGCGGGCTATGAATGAGATGGTCTGTGCCGGAAGGTTGCCGACACCGGCCAATGTCGCCACCGTCAACGCCACCGCCACGAACACGACCCTGCTTCGATGCTTAGCCATAGTTCCTCCAACTTCAACGCAACCAGCTCGCGCTGCCGGTCCAGGTGTTGGTCACCCGGCTCGCTCATGAACGGCAGCGGCAGGCATCCTATCACACCTGGCGCCGCCGCGGCATAAAAGTGGCGGCAACGTCTGGTGGGGGTTGCCCGGCAGCGCTTCCCACCAGGGCGCCGCCCGCCGGCAAGTGCCCCTCACCCCTTCCCCAACCTCCGCACCGCCCGCGCCAGCTCCGGCAGCCGCTCGAAAACCGCCGTCGACCGCAGCCACCGGCGATTATCGAAGGCCGGCGAGCCGGAGATCTTCTGTCCATCAGGCACGTCCCGGCCCACCCCGCTCTGCGCCGTGACCTGGACCCCGTCGCCGATCCGCAGATGATTGATCACTCCCACCTGGCCGGCTAGCACCACGTTGTTGCCGAGCACGCTGCTGCCGGCGATCCCCGTCTGGGCGCACAGGATCGCATTGTCCCCCACCCGGCAGGCGTGGCCGACCTGCACCAGGTTGTCGATCTTCGATCCGCGGCCGATGCGCGACTCCCCCACCGCCGCCCGGTCCACGCAGGCGTGGGCCTGGATCTCCACATCGTCCTCGATGACCACGATCCCCGCCTGCGGGATTTTGTGATGGCTCCCATCCGCACGGCGGGCGAAGCCATATCCGTCGGCCCCGATGATCGCCCCGTTCTGCAGGATCACCCGGTCGCCGATCCGGCAAAACTCCCGCACCACCGCGTGCGAGTGCGCGCAGAAATCGTCGCCGATCTCGACCCCCTCGTAGACCGTCACCTGCGGGTGCAGAACCGCGCGGCGGCCGATGCGCACCCGCTCCCCCACCACGACGTAGGGCCCCACGCTGGCCCCTTCTCCTAAGCTCGCCGACCCTGCGATCACCGCCGTCGGATGGACTCCCGGCGCCGGCCGCGGCGGTCGATAGAACAGCTCCAGCGTCCGGGCGAAATCCAAATAGGGATTCGCCGACACCAGCGCCGGAATCGCCTGCGCCGCTGCCTCCGGCCCCACGATAATCGCCGCCGCCCGCGTCTGTTTCGCCTTCGCCGCATAGCGCGGGTTGGACAAGAAGGTCAGCTCCTCCGGACCCGCCTCCTCCAGCCCCGCCACGCCCCGGATCTCGATTTGTCCGGCCCCTTCGGGTCCCGCCAGCTCACACCCCAGCCGTCTCGCGATCTCGCCTAGTTTCATCTCGTCACCAGGACTATCAGGATCGAGGCCAGCGCCAGAAAGCTTCCGAAAGGAAGCTCGTACGCCAGACCCTTGCGGAACAAAACGATGAAGGCCAGCCCCGCCGCCGCGCCCAGCAGCGAGGCCAGCAGAACCACCAGGAACGCGTCCCGGAATCCCCAAAAGGCCCCAATCAGCGCTATCATTTTCACATCCCCCAACCCCATCCCCTCTCGAAACCTCACCCGATAGTAGATCTCGGCAACCAGGTACAGCGCAGCCGCCGAGAGTCCGGCGCCCAGCAGACTTTCCGCCCCCGAGACCAGCGCCGGCCCGGGTCTGGCCCCCGCCACCGCCAGGATCAGACTCGCCAGCCCGGGCTCGAGCGGTACGCCGAAGCTGAATAGAAACCCAGCCGCCGCGCCGCCCAGCGTGATCTGGTCGGGCAACAGGCGGTCCCTCAAGTCGGCGAAGCCCAGCACCAGCATCGCCGCGAGAAAGGCCGCCAGCTTCGCCGCTATCAGGCTCCAGCCCCAACGCCAAGCCACCACCGCGAACAGCGCCCCCGTGGCCAGTTCGACCACCGGGTAGAGCAGCGAAATGGACGCCCGGCAGTCCCGGCAGCGTCCCGCCAGCCACAGGAAGCTCAGCACCGGCACGTTGTCCCACCAGCGAATCGGCGAGCCGCAGTGCGGGCAGCGCGACCCGGGACGGATCACCGACTCATCCCGCGGCAGGCGGTGAATGCAAACATTCAGGAAGCTGCCGATCAGCAAGCCGAACAAGAGTGCGGTTACGACCAGCACGTCGGCCTCAGGCGACCTCCCGGTAGGCCTGCTCGGTCCGCTCCACCATCAAGTGATCGGTGAAGCAGGCCAGCAGCCGCTCATGCGCCGCCGCCGCCAGCCCCGCGGCCCACTCCGGACTCGCCAGCGCCCGGCGGATCGCGGCGCTGGCCGCCTCCGGCGTGTTCTCCACCAGCAGGCCCGTCCGCTCCGGCTCGACGATTTCGGGAATCCCCCCCACGGCGCTCGCCACCACCGGGGTCCGGTGAGCCATCGCCAAAAGGATCGCCGACCCCAGACCCTCGCTGCGGCTCAGGTAGAGAAACAGCGCGGCCCGCGGAAGATCCTCCTCGAGCCTCGCCGAAAACTTCAGCTCGACCCCGGCCAGCCGGCACGCCTCCGCGGCCAGGTCGCTGCCCTTCCGCGGATCGCGGGTTTCTGGAGCGACCACCAGCCCGGTCTGCGGCTGCCGCGGCGGTCGTCCGTCCGGCTCCGCTCCATCCGGAATCACCCGGATCCGGGAGACGTCGATTCCTCCGGCGATCAGTTGTCCCTTGACAAACTCGGACACCGCCAGCAACAGACTCGCGCGGCCGTACTTCCAGCGAGACAGCATTCCACCCGGAGCGGGGAAAGCCACTCGACGCGCCACCACCAGCGGCGCCCCGGCTGGCGCTAGCGCGGCCAGCGTGTGGGCCCGCGCGTCGTGCGCGTGCACGACGTCGGCCCGGCGCGCCTCCTGCGCGAGCGTTGCCGCTTTCAGCGGAAGCAACGGAAGGCCCCGTCGCGCCGCCTCCTCGTACAAGGGGCCCTCCGCTCGCGCCAAGATGACTTGACTATGCCCGCGGCGAGCCAGCCCCGACGCCAGCAGAAGAACCTGTCGCTGCCCGCCCCGCAGCTCGCGCCCCGCGTCGAGGTGAACAATGCGCATCAGCGTCGCATCCGCGTCTTGGCATACTTCAAGAATACGTAGAAGGCCGCCATGTTGGCGATGATGAGACCCTCCGGGCCGTCCAAGAAACCCTTTTGCAGAATGTAGCTCTTGAAGAACGCCCAAGGCGGCGACAAGACCAGCCGCCACCACGGCGCGACCCGGCCCTGGGCCAGCATCTCCCGGGCGGCCAGCGTGGTGTAGCGGTCCGTGGTTCTCAGGTGCTGGGAGAGCGAATCGCAGGTGTAGTGCAGCAGTTTGGACCCCAGGTGAGCCACCCGCCCGCTCACCTCTACAGTCTCATGCACGTAGTCGCCCACCCAACGGGCCTTGCGCCGGTCGTAGAGGCGCACTTTGGGGTCCGGATGCCAGCCGGAATGGAGAATCCAGCGACCCATGTATTGCGCCAGCCGCGGCATGGAATAGGCGTCGGCTCGCGGCCCCTCCCGCTTGACCTCCCAAATGTCGGCTTGCAGCTCGTCGCTCAGCGCTTCGTCGGCGTCGAGCGACAGGATCCAGTCGTGGCTGGCCTGCTGGGCGGCGAAATTCTTCTGCGCCGCGTAGCCCCGCCACTCCGACCCGATGACCCGCGCCCCCAAGCGGCGGGCAATCTCGGTGGTCCGGTCGCCCGATCCGGAATCGACCACCACGATCTCGTCGCAACAGCGCAGCGACTCCAGCGCCCGCGCCAGGTTGACCTCCTCGTTCAGGGTTACCACCGTGGCCGAGATCTTCAGATCCGCCATGAGCGCCGCCGCCCTTGTGGGGCGGGCTTCAGCCCGCGCGGGGCTTTAGCCCCGCACCTCAGTTGGAACATTTAATGCACGGCGGCGGCGATGATAATGCACAGACCGATCGACATCGCCCCCAGCAGAATGGCCAGCGCCGTGTTCCGATCCTCCACGATCTCCTTCCACAGCGAATAGGGGGTGACCTTGTCCAGAATGGTGAACGACAAGAGAAAGATCACGATGCCCACCAGGGCGAAGACCAGCGCGTTGACCAGATCACCGGGGCGGAACTCGCTCATCTCATTTTCCTCCGAAGTAGCCCGGGAAGCCGCGGTAGTGCGAGCGGTACGCGCCGGGATTGTCGCGCACCGTCCGCGGAACGTTCTTGACCTCGTTGACGCTCAACAGGCTCCAGCCGCGGTACTGCGCCAGCCCCACCAGGCTCAGCACGATCAGGCCGTAAGTGAGATAGAAAGGATGCTGCCTCATTCCTCGTCCTCTTCCTCGTCCTCAGAAGCGGCGCTCGACTCGCCGTAATCGCTCTCCTGCCAGCGGCTCTTCTCGAAGCTCACCGCCCCGATGCCGACGAAAACCGGCGGCACAACCAGCAGCAGCGCGGCGATCCAGTAGAAGGCGGCTGCCGGGACATCGCGCCGCAGCAGCAGCTCGTAGTTCAAGAACCCGGACCGGGATAGCAGCTCCGGCTCCACCCGAAGATAATACCGCCCCGGCGGCACGGTGGGGACCAACGCCCGATCCCGAGCTTTGCCGCCGCCCGAGTGAGTCACCTGGCGCCCGAAGTCCCAGGCCTGCCCGGTCGCTTCGTTGATCAGGGCGAAGCTGAAGTAGGCCGAGTCGTTGCGCAAGTCCGTGTCGATCGAAAGCTCTACGCTGGACGGCCGTCCCGGCAGGTCGAAGACACTGGTCACGAAGGCCGCTTCGGTCCCTAATTCCCGCGGATGCCGGTAGCTTTGCCGGAATACTTCCTCCTTGCCGGCCAGCGCGGAGATGAGGATGGCCAGGTTCAACAACACCCCCAGCAGGATCAGACACATCACCCAGGTTCGCCTCAGCCGTCCCGGGTAAGGGGAAGGCTGATTGGCGAAGACCCCCGTGGCCGGCGGCGGACTTTCCGGAAGCTGAAAAGCATCCCACACCCGCGCCCCGCTCAGGTATTCCCCGAGCGACCAGACCGTCTCCGACTCGGTGGTTTCGGCGGAAAGAAGGCGCGGCGGCGCGATGAAATCCTGGACCGCCGCCTTATCGCCGACGCGAACCTGCCAGGGAAACTCCCCCATCACGAAGGTCGTCTCCGCCGTCGCGCTCTGGAAATGCCGGTAGGTCTCGCCGAGCAGCCGGACGCCGGGCTTGCCGCCCGTGGGGGCCGGCTCGGGAACCGACCTCACGGTGTTGATGTCGTTCCAGTGCCCGTGGTACTGGCTCAAGTAGCGAAAGCCTTGGAACGGGTTGAAGAGCAGGTATTCGTGCCAGCTATAGGGCATCCCGTCGACGTGGATGGTCCGTTCCTGGAAGCCGATCACCTCGTAGACGGTCCCGTGCAGCTTGCCCCGGCTGCCCAGCGGGATCAGGGGGCGAATCCGCTCCCTCTCCTGGAAGGTCTGCAGGACCTGGTAGTTGGGGTCCTTGGCGTCCAGAACGGAAAGGCATTGAACGCACACCACCGTCAGCGTGTGCTCGAAACCCCGAAGGGCGACCGCCGCCCCGCACTGGGGGCAGTTGAATCCTTTTACCTTCGCCGCTGTCGCCGGCGGAACCGTTTCGCTCACGACCAGCCCTCGAACTGGCGCAGATTCTTCAGCCGCAGATCCTCGAACTGGACCGCCTCGCCCAGGAACAGCAGCGGATTCGCCTCGCTGTAATCAATCGTCGCGAAACGCCCGTCGCCGCCGCGCAGATCGGCGAACAACACTTCCTCCTTGTTCCAATACTGGAAGGGCAGCTCCCCTTCCACCCCGCGATAGCGGGCGCGCGTCAGGGAGGAGACTTCGTACTGGACGCCGTTCCACTGAAACTTTGTCCCGCGATGCACCGACTCGGCCGGCGGCAGGGCGCTTCCCTGCTCCGGGCTCAGGAACGACACGGCGTATTCGGCCTGCGCGTCGGAGAGCCAGCCGCTCGAGCTGTCGCTGAAGATCAGGTGCCACTCGTTCCAGCCGCCCCGCTCGTATTCGTAGAGGATCCGCCCCACGACCACGAAAGGCTTCTGCCGGTAGAGGCCTTCGGCAGCGATCTGGATCGGCGAGCTGTCCGGCGGCAGATCTCCGACCTGCCCCACCCGCTCCAGATCCACGTCGTGGCGCACCAGGACCGAGCGGCAGTACGCGCACACGGTCTGGACCGCGCTAGACCACCGGAAATCGATCCGCGCCCCGCAGTTGGGACAGTTGGCCGTCTTCATGGCTCGGTGTAGGGACGCTCGATCTGCCGCACGTGGACGGCGGTGGCCGCGAACTCGGCCTGCAGGTACCCGGCGAAGTTCCATTCCGGCCTCGGCCGGCAGCAGAAGACGTTCAGGCACAGGGAACCGTATTCGGGAAAAGTGTGACAGGCCAGGTGGGATTCAGCCAGCAGGCACAGCCCGGTGATCCCCCCGGACCCGGGGAACTGGTGCCACGCCGGCGCCTGAACCGGGTGCAAACCCAGACCCTCAGCCAGCCGCGCAAACAGGGCCCGCAGCTTGGCCGGGTCCGCCAGTGCAGCCGGATCACACCCGTGCGCTTCGACCAGCCACTCCCGCCCGCACATGCCGTTTTATTGTTGCGCTGCCCCGCACTCCGGGCAGAATTTCGCCCGCTGTGGAACCGACTTGCCGCAATCGATGCAGAACTTGCCGGGCGCCCCGGCCCCGGCGCCCGCTGGTGTTGCCGCCGCCGGCGCCTGGATGGCGCCCATCATGCTCTGGGCCATCGCCAATCCCGCGCCCAGCCCGACCCCCACTCCGGCCGCGCCGCCGCCCTCATTGGCCGCCGCGATGGGCAGCGCCTGCGCCGTCTGGAACTGAATGTACCGCCCCATGTCCCCGACCATCCCCATGCCGATCCGCTCGTCCAGCCGCTTCTGCAGCTCGTCGGGCAGCGACAGATTCTCGACCACGAAGGAGTCCAGCGCCAGCCCCAGCTCGGCAAACATGGGCTTCATGTGCTCGGCGATCTTCTGCCCCAGCTCGACCTGGTTGGCCGCCATGTCGAGAAAAGGAACATTGCTTTCCCCGAAGACGTCGGCCATGCGTCCGACGATGGTATTGCGAAGCTGGCCCTCCAGATCCGCAACCCGGTAGGTCTCGACCGTCCCGCTGACCTTGGCGTGGAAGGTGCGCGGCTCGCTCAGCCGGAAGGAGTAGATCCCGTAGCCGCGCAGCCGCACGGCCCCGAACTCCTTGTCGCGGATGGTGATCGGATTCGCGGTTCCCCAGCGCTGGTTCACTTGCAGGCGAGTGGAGAAGAAGTACACGTCGGACTTGAAGGGCGAAGCGAAGGCCTTGTCCCAGTTCATCAGGTTGGTCAGCACGGGAAGGGTGCGCGTGGTCAACTGGTACAGGCCGGGCTCAAAGACGTCCCCCACGCGGCCTTCGTTGACGAAGGCGGCCATCTGGGACTCGCGCACCGTCAACTGCGCCCCGTTCTGGATTTCCATGTCCCGCATGGGATACCGATGGGCGAGCACCCCTTCCTCGGCCTCGGTCCACTGGATGACGTCGATGAACTGCTTGGCGATGAAGTCGATAATCCCCATTTCCGGCCCCTCCCGAGTCCCACCAGTATAACGTGAAGCGGCCGAGGTTTGTTCCCTCCCTCAGCCAGGTTAGGCCAGGCCGGCACAGGCCGGCAGCGCTGTTTCGGTTCGACCAGTTACCGCTCAAGACCGATGCCGCGCAAGCCTTAGTATAATAAGGTTCCCAAGTCCGGCAGCGAACAAGTGCGGCTGGCAGGACCGGAGTCATCACTGGCGGAGGCACGGCATGGACACATTGGTTGAGAGGTTGGACGCCAAGCTGCGCGAATGGAAACCGGAGACGGCTGCACAAGTGCGGGAGTGCGTAGCCGAGATCATTGCGCTCGTCGACCAGGAGGTTCTGGACTTGCTGAGGTCGCGCGCTGCGGAGCAGGAGGTCCTGGACATGCTCGATGAACCCGCAACCCGGTGAAGTCTGGTTGGCTGATCTCGGCTTGGCGGCCAAGACACGGCCCGTTGACCACCCAAAACGGGCAGAGTCCATATGAAGTGGCACTACCACGGCTCGGGTTTCTCGACCGTGACTCGGTCGCGAATGTCCAAGGACCTGGCTCGCTGCCGACGGTGCGGCTGGAGCGCAGGCTTGGCAGGTTGCCGGATGACGTGTCAACGACCGCTTCGATTTGCTGCTCCTGACCCGCAGGACCGCGCACCGCCAAGCGGATGACCGCCTCGCGATCAGCCGTGACAGCGCCCGTGATCATGCGGTGCCGGACTGAGGGCGGCGCCCAAAACGGCGAACATACCGAGAACCGATCCGCTTCAGCCAGATCTGCGCGTCCGGGACGCGGGCGAGCAAGCGATCGGACGCGGCTAACTCGTCCGCGTCTATCTCGTAGGCGCCGGTCTCGATATCGATCGCCACGAACTTGCCTTCGTTCCCTGCTTCGAGGAGGGGGCGGATCTGGCCTTCGTACGTCGCGTCGCCGCGCTGAGCGAATTCCTCCTTGCTGTAGCGGGGTTGCGTTGGGGGCACTGCCTTCCTCCTCTTTTCGGGCTCGGCTGCGTCTTCCTGTATTGTACTTCACTGGCCGGAAGTTGGCTGACCTTCTGCGACGACAGGGCTTGGCCGCCTAACGACTGCAGAAAACGCCTCCCTTGTCGCATAACACGCTGCTCGGATTCGCTGGCTTCCCCCGCCTACTGCCTGTAGTATAACGACTTCCGCTCCAGACATCTGCTGTCGATCCCTCCAAGATCGAGCGCTTGATCTGCTCCAGGGGCCAGAAGCGCCTGGCGGCCGCATCCCCGCCGTAGAAGCGCCAGTCTCCCTCGCCGCGCCCCGCACTCCACGCCGGCAGCATGGACAACAAGAAACCTCGCCGATCGATCATGGACATAGTTTAAGGATGCCGGTCTTCACGAAATCCATAACGTGAAGCGGCCGAGGTTTGTTCCCTCCCTCAGCCAGCCGTCGCCGCGGCCGCCGGCCGAGCCTCCGTCCGCACTCCCATCAGCGTCGCCAGTCCCGCCAGGAACAGAATCGCCACCGAGAGCACCGCCACTCGCTGGTTACCGAAGGCGCGTGACATCTCCCCGAACAGGATCGGCCCGGCGATGGCCGCCGAACGGCCCACCATGGCGTAGACACCGAAATACTGGTTCTCCTGGCCGGGCGGTATGAACCGCGCATACAGGACTCTCGAGGCCGCCTGCACGCTCCCTAACCCCAGGCCGGCCACGCAGGCCACCGCCCAGAACTGCTCTTTGGTCTGCACAAAGTAGGCCGCCGTCACCACCGCGCACCACAAGGCCAGCGAGAGCGCCACCACCAGCTTGGGCCCTCGCGTGTCGGTCGGCCGCGCCAGCAGCGCCGCTCCAGCGAACGCCGAGATGTGCACCACCACGTAGAGAACAATCAGTTCCCGCTCGCGGAATCCAAGTGTCGTGGCCGCGAACACCGAGGAGAACATGATGACCGTGTTGACGCCATCCTCGTAAAGCAGGTACGCCGCCAGAAAG
>Ga0247727_10019183_pt1 | contig 10628 bp, 2 predicted proteins | sample WisWelCaveWW1625_FD_202498 | JGI IMG/M metagenome (GOLD analysis project Ga0247727, IMG submission 202498) | Biofilm microbial communities from Wishing Well Cave, Virginia, United States - WW16-25 | ecosystem: Environmental > Aquatic > Deep subsurface > Groundwater > Cave microbial mat | place...
TTCACGCCGGCCTTGAGCCATTCGACATAGAGACGATAATTGCCCGCCCCTTCGCGATAAACATAAAAACGATACCAATTCTCTTCGCCGTAAATGCCGCTCGTGGAATTGAGTTTGTACGTCGGCGACATGCCGAGAGCACCGTCGTCGTTGGGCTGCGTGACTTTCACCGTGACCGCGGTGTTTTGCGCCACGAACGCTTGCTTCGTAATCACCCAGCCGCTTTGCAAACTTTGCGAGCGCAGCTCGAGCGCGTTGTTGACCACCGCGGATTGATTTTCACTATTGCTGCCGCGTTGCCATTTGTTGAGGTCGAGTGCCGCGCCATTGAAATTATCCGCGAACAAGGGCGGGTTCGGCAGCGTGGTGAAGGTGAAATCTTCGCTTAATCCCAACACGTTGTTCGCCTCACGCGAGCGCGCGCGGAAATGATAGAGCGTGTTCGGCGCAAGGCCGGTGAGGGTGATTTGATGCGTGAGCGTCTTCGTTGTGTCGAGCACGGAGAGTGCGCCATAATTTGGCGTCACGCCATACTCCACTTGCGCGTCCGCGAGCTTGTCGGTTTGCCACGTGATCGTTGCCGCGGTATTGCTCACGTTGCTCGCTAGCACTTGCGAAATCACGGGCGGCGGCGCCGGATGCAAATACGCGGCATAGCCGGAGTCCGGCGGCGTCAATACGAACGCCGCGCTCGCCGTGTCAGAAAACGTTGCGCCCCAAGTGCCCGTGCGCGTATCGAACCATTGTCCGGTGATGATCGTTGCTGCTGCGCTGCTACGAGACATTCCCCCCTTGAGGGGGGTGTTTTCCAATTCGAGCGCGTTGTTCATTTGCGAAAGCATAACACCCCCCTGACCCCCCTCAAGGGGGGAGTTCCTGGCGGCATCGGAAAGATCAATCGTGAATGCGCCGCGGCTTTCGGCATAAGCCACATACTCAACCCCGGGCCGGCCTGCAAGAAAACGCGAGGTGTTGATCACTTCAAAGCGCGTGAAGCGTTGCCATGCAATCGCGGGCGCATTGTTGCCGGTCCAAAAGTTTTTGAGAATCGTCATGAAGCGCGCGCCCGGCGAGTATAACTCCGCGGTCGTCATGGTCGCGTTGTAATGATACGTGGAGGTGTCGCCATAAACTCCGAAGCCGCCGCGCATCACGATTTGCCAGGCGTCTTGCCGCACCGCCTCCGCGCTTTGATCGCCTTCGTACCCGTACTCGGAATTGATCACCGGCTTGTTGTAGCGGCGATCCGTGGTGACTTGACGGCTGTGAAAAACTTGTTGGTAAATTGTCGTAAGCCACGCGGCATTGCCGAAATCATCCGCGCTGGTGTGTGTGGTATGAATCGTGGTGGGATGATCGTAAACATCGTGGCTCGCAACCAACTCCCCGAGGCGCGGGTATCCGCCAACCGGCGCGGCTTCTTCATATTCGCCCGCGGTGATCCAAAAAACATTATACGCCGCATAGCGATTGATGAGGTAGTGCACGAAGCGATCCACCTGCGCCGTAGTTGCAAAATTTTTCCAGCCGCCATTGCCCCACGCGAACATCAAGCCGACAACCAAGCCTTTTTCGTTCAGGTGAGCCACGCGCTGATCCAACGCGCGAAAGAAACCGGGATTCAAGCTGTCAACGCTGCCGCCATAAAAAATCGGCCCGCCTTCGTTGCTATTGTTGCCGCGAGGATAGGTATTATAAATGAGGCCGTGAACGTAATTGAAGCCTTGCGCCGCGCGCGCGCCAACATAGGTTTGAAACTCCGTGGGCCACGCGATCGAGTCCGTGGCAAAGCTCCATTGCGTATCGCCCAAAAGGAAGAAGGGCGTGCTGTCCGCGTGCGCGAAGGTGTAGGGAAAAATTTTGGATTCGCGCACGTGGCCGCGCAGGGAAACGTGCGGCGCGGCGAGCGTGCCCGCGCACGTGAAGGCGCCGGTTTTATTGTTCAACCCGGAATCACTCGAAGTGGATTGCCACGACCAATCACCCAACTTGTTTGGCGCGAAACGCACGCGATACAAATCGCCGCCTTCCCAAAAACCTTGCACGGTCATCGCCGTTCCCAATGCCGCGCCCGACGCGCCTTGAAACGTGACGTTCACGCTTGGGCCTTGCACGTAATTGTTCGGCGTGACTTGTCTGGCGCGCAAGGTGATTTCATAAATGCCGTGCAAAGCCACGGTGGGCGGCGGCGCAGTCGCAAACGTGCTATCCCATGAAACCGCGAGATGGCCCGCGCGCTCGCGCGACTTCACGCGAAAATGATACGTCGTGTTCGCACTCAATCCCGCGAGCGCGACGCTGTGCGCCATCGCTTGCGCCGTGTCGAGTGTGGAAGTGAAACCATAGCTCGTGCTCAAGCCATACTCCACTTGCGAGTCGCCGGGCTTGTCCGTGCTCCATGTTATTCTCGCGGACTCGTGCGTGAGATCGGCGCTCGTAATGTTGGTAATGATCGGCGCCGGCGGCGTGAGCAAAGTGGCGAGCGTGAAGTCCGCGGAAACTGCTTCTAAGCTCGCGGAGCTTTGCGCGCGCGCGCGATAATGATAGGTGCGGCCCGGCGCGAGATTCGTGAGTGTGATCGCGTGCGTGGTTGCGAGCGGCCCGTTGCTCGTGCGATTTTCATACTCCGTGTTGCTATAAGCCCGCTGCCACGTTTGCGCCATTACTTGATAGCCCGCGTCGTTCGGATGCACATGATCGCTCATCCACTCCGCGGCCCAATTCGGATTCGCGAGAAACGCGGCGCTGTTGTCCGCCAAAAAGATTTTATAACCTGCTTGCGCGCGCGCCGTCACGACCTCGGGCAAGCTCGCATTCACGTTGGCATTCACGCTCTGCTTGTCATCGCGGCGCGGGATCAATGTAGAGAGATAAACTTTGGTTTTCGAATTGAACTGCAAGATCGTGTCAACGATGGCCGCGAGCTCATTCACCACCGTGCCGTAATGATCGCCAAGGCTCACGTCGTTCGTGCCGAGGTGCAAGAGCACGGCCTCGGGCTGCGATTGCCGCAAAAGGTTTTTTAGCTCCGCGAGCATGTCATTCGCATACCAACCCGCGTGGCCTTCGTGATCCGGATCAGGCAGGCCCATGCCGTATTGCAAGCTGCCCACGAAATCAAAACGGCTGCCGAAATTCGTGAGCAAGGCATACATGCCGGAGCGATAGCCCGCCTCGTCGCTGCTGCCCGCGCCCTCGGTGATGCTATCGCCGAGTGGCATGAGGCGCGTCGTGTCGTGGCCCGTCGTGTCGAACTCCACGCTGCCATAGGTGTTGCGATCGGTGCTAAAAGAAATTTGCGCGCTCGTGTTGGTGATATTCACCGCGGCCACGTTTGCAATAACGGGCGGCCCGGTGCTGGGCAAAGTTGTAAACGTGAAATTCGTGGAGAGGCCGAGATTGCCCGCGGCATCGCGCGCGCGCACGCGATAATGATGCGTCGTGCTCTCCGCCAAACCCCTCAAGGTCATCGTGTGCGCCGTGACGCGATTGGTATCCAACGCCGAAAGGCTGCCGTAGCCCGCGCTCAAGCCGTATTCGATTTGCGCATCGCTTGCTTCATTCGTGCTCCACGCAATCGTCGCGGACTCGAACGTCACGTTATTCGCGGACACGTTTGCAATCACCGGTGCGCTCGTATCTTGCGCGGTCACGATCAGCTCCGGCTGAAAGTTGGTGGACTCGCGCGCATCCAATGACACTTCGCTCGCGCTCGCGCCGAGCAAGGCGAGATTGTACGTGCCGTTGGTTGAAACAAAGGGCTTCAGCGCCGCCTCGCGCCATTGATTCAGCGTGAAGTTGCCGAGCGTGCCGAGGGTGTCGCCGAATTGCGCGGGCTTCGTGAGCCACGTTGCGCTGCTCTCGCTCCAGCTTCCCAAGAGCGCGCGAATCGTGGCGCCGCCCGTTCCGGCTTGGCGCGTGCGCAGGCGCAGCTTCGTTTGTTTGATCGGCGCATCCACGCCGGCAACTTGAAACCGCAAATAGCTTTCATGATTCGCGCTCACCATGAGATTCATCCAACCGAAGTTGGCGCGATCGCGCGTCGTGCCATGAATGCCGCCGCGCTCGACATACGTATCGGCAATCGGCTTGAAGAGATAATTCCCGCTCGCGCTCGTGACGAATACGCCGTCGTTGGAGTTCGTCGTGTTGCCGGCATCGTCTTGCGCCACGATGCGATAGTGATACGTTTGATTCAAGTTCAACGCGGCCAACGCGGTTTCATAACTTTGCATGGGCGGACCGAGCACGGGCGTGCGTTGGCCATAGGCCGTGGTCAAGCCATATTCCACGTAGCACGTTGTTGCTTCATTGGTTGTCCATGTGAGTCTGGCCGCATTGGCGTAAAGCTCGGACACGGCCACATTGCTGATCGCGGGCGCAATGGCATCGCTCGCCGCAAGAGTTTCCGTGACTAGCAAGTTTGCATAGATCGGCCCCACGAGCGCCGGATATTGATTGTTGTTGAAGTTCGTAACGAAGTCTCCGCTCACCGTGAAGTCGCGGCCCACGTGGAGATAGCGCACTTGCACGCTCGCCGAATGCGTGTGCGTCGCTTGCAGCACGCCGTCGAGGAAGTATTGCAATTGATTGCCGCTCCACGCCATGCGCACGCGATAGGTTTCCGATTGATCGAAATCGTTGGGCGTGATCGAATTTTTCTCTTCATTTTCGTTATAAGTCCACGAGAGCAGTTTCAAGCCGGGCGTGTAATTCGTGCCCGCGTGCAAATCCCACACGGTTTCGGTGTTCTCGAGCGGATGATGATTGCCCCAGGGATTGCGAAACATGCTCAAGAAGTGCTGGCGATTATAACTGTTTTGCGCTGCCGGACGGAAGTTGCTGAGATCGATTTCCAGCGCGCCGTTTTCAACATACGTGCCCAGGTCGTAAACGAGCATGTCGCTCGTCGAAGTGACGCGCCAGCCGCCGCTCGTTTCAAACTCCCCGCCCGTGCGCGTGCCCAGCGTGCTGCCTTTGAGCGGGTCGCTCAAGAGCGTGCGCGTAACGCCCGTGCCGCTGCCCGAGCTGGTTTGAAAAATGAAATCACCGCCGAGCGCAAGATTGCCGGAGGCGTCTTTCGAGCGCACGCGATAATGATACGTCGCGTTCACGCTCAAGCCCGTGAGCGTAACGCTGTGCGCGGTCACGAGCGCGCTGTTGAGCGGCGAGAGCGAGCCATAGCTCGTGGTCGCGCCATACTCCACTTGTGAATCGCTCGCTTCATCCGTGCTCCAAGCAATCGTGGCCGATGAACTCGTCACCGCGCTGCTCGCGACGTTTGAAATGACGGGCGCTTGCGTGTCGATTGGAGCGCCGGGCCCGATGAGGGAAAAATCATCGACGACCATCACGCCTTTGGTGGGCGTGCGCGAAGCGGCAAGCTCGTAATAAAATTTCGCATCCAAAGTATAGCCGGGCAAACCGAATGGCTCGCTGTATTTCGTGCTCCAATTCGCACCATCAAGCGCAGCTTCGAAGTACGCATGCGTGTCGTCAAAGCGCAGTCGCAAATAAACCGTGCCCTTAATAACCATATTGCCGGTCACGTCAAGGCCCGCGGCGCTGCCGCTTTTTTTCCATTCGGCATACAAACGATAATTGCCGGCGCCTTCGCGATAGGCATAAAAGCGATACCACTTTGCTTCGTTATAAATGCCGTCCATCGCGCCCGCTTGATAAGTCGGCGACATGCCGAGCGCGCCGTCGTCATTGGGTTGCGTGACTCTTAGGCTCACCGTCGTATTCCGCGCCGCATAATTTTGCCTGGTGATCACCCAGCCGGATTGCGAGCTGTTCGAGCGGAGTTCGAGCGCATTGTTCGCCACCACGGTTTGATTGCCGCTGTTCGCGCCTTTTTGCCAAACGCTCGTGTTGAGTGCGCCGCCGGTAAAATCATCGGCGAAAATCGTGCTCGTGCCGCCGTTGTTGTTTGCGAGCGTGGTGAAGGTGAAATCGTTGCTCGTGGCGAGATTGCCCGCGGCGTCTTGCGAACGCACGCGATAGTGATGCGTCGTGTTCTGTGCGAGCCCGTTGAGATTGGCGAAGTGATCGAGCACGCGCGCCGCATCGGGCGCCGTGGTGTTGCCATAGGCCGTGGTCAAGCCGTATTCTACTTGCGAGTCCGCGGCTTCGTTCGTGTTCCAAGTGATCGTCGCCGTGCTGCCGGTGAGGTTGGAGGAAGAGACCTTCGAGAGGACAGGCGCATCATTATCGTTCGGCGGCGTGTTGCCATAGCTGCCTTCTTGCACGGTGAGCGCTTGATTCGCCGCGACGTTCGTCAACACGTCGCGCTTGCCCGAGGGCCAAATAATTTCCACGCGCTCTGCTACACTGCTCGCGCCCAAGCCGAAGTGCAAAGTCAAATCGCTGCCGCCGGAAACCATGGCAAAGCCCGCGAGCAATTGCTGCGTTTGCCGCACGCCGCTGCTCGTCACCAGCACGCGCGCGCCGACGCCGTTGCGATTGCTCTCGACGCCGCGCAGCGCAAGCTTGAGCCACTTGTTGCTCGTGGCCGTCGTGTTGCGCAGGAGATTGCTGTTCTGCCCCGAATTGCTGAAAAAGATATCGAGATCGCCGTCGGCGTCGTAATCGCCCCATGACACGCTTTCGCCCTGCATTTCGTAATTGCGCAAGCCCGCGCTGTTGGCAATCTCGCTAAAGCCGCCGTTGCCGTTGTTGCGAAACAGCAGATTGTCTTGATAGCCGCCGGAGGCAATGTATAAATCAAGGTCGCCGTCGTTGTCGTAATCCGCCGCGGCCACGCCGCGATCTTGCAGGGTCGTGTTGTGCGCCACACCTGCGGAGGAAGCCTCGTCGTTAAACGTGCCGCTGCCGTTGTTGAGAAAGAGCGCATTCAGCGCGGTGTAATTGACGACGTAAATATCCGGCAAGCCGTCGTTGTTGAAATCGCCCGCCGCCACGCCGTGGCCGAAGCCGTTCGGATCATTCGGCGTGGCGACGCGCGCGCCGTTCGTCTCGTCTTGAAAGCGAAGTGTTTGCGCGAGCGCGGTGAAAGCGGGGAAACAGAAGCAAAGCGCAGCGAGCACAAAAGATTTTTGCCGGGAAGGCCGCGAAGCGAGCAACATGGGTTATCCTTTCAGGCCGCGAATTTCGCGCGTTCATGTTGGGTTCGACCTTCCGTGTCGAAGTCGAGTTGTACGGTTGACTAACTTGGATGATTGCGTGAGGTGAAAGAATAGGTATGGCAGGCCGAGCGGCCATCAACTCCGCGCTTGTAATCCGTTTGCGGACGTGCAAGCGTAACCTTGCGCGCGATGAAAAGGCGGCGACGAGATCGTTGCGTCGATTCCCGGTTAAATAGGCCAGGTCGCGCCTTGAGGAAAACAAGAACTGTAGATGAGAGAAGAGTACGGGCGAGCGCGAGTTTGTGCAGAAGAGAAAGAGAAGAGAGGCAAAAGATTTCCGGGGGCAATTATAAACCGGACGAGCCGGAACTCACAAGGCCAAACGCTTGCCGGCAAAGCTATTCTTTTAATCGTCTTGCCAAGCAATAGTCTCGCCTACGCGAATTTCACCGCCATCCAGCACTTCCGCGAATGCCCCGCCGCTCCAGTTGCGGCGCATGGCTTCTTGCAAGCCCGGCCAAGCAGCTTCCATTTGTTCGCACGGCCGGGTTTCGCCGTGAATGAGCACGCGGCAAGCGCCGATCAGGAGAATGCGGCCGCGGCTGTTGCTCAAGTCAATGCCGCTGACCACCAAGTTTGCGCGCCTCGTCTTCGGCGAAAGGTTCGCGCCGACTTCTTGCAGCAATTCTTGCCAACGCTCTTGCGCGAGGATCGTCACTTGTCGCTTGCCGCCTTGATTGGCGTTGCCTAAAAGTCCGCGCCCGGCAATAAGCTGCGCGTGGTCATGCGCATCCATGGGCGCGCCCTTGCCGCGCTTGAGCCAGATGGCTTCGAGTTTTCCGGACATAAGTTTTACTTCGTAATGCCGAAACTGAAACGAGGCAAACACAATAATGATTCGAAGAGGTTCAACGCATAAAGATTTTGCGCATTCCCTGAATAACGGTGAAAAGTAGAGAAAGCCCTCCAAGCCCGACATAGATTTCATATTCATTGATTTGAGAAAGAAGGGCGGGACTAAACATACTTGCCAGCAAGAGAACTCCACCCACCAAGCCGGGGCCACCCAAAAATAAAGTCACACAATCTTCGAGCCGTATTCTTCTTCATTTGAACAACGACCAAACCAAATAAGCTAGGACGAGAGCGATTGCAACCGTCGCCGAGACGAAAGTGGTAGACAATTTCATTTTGAGGGTTGGCCTTCGTTTGGCAGATCATCGCCATGAAGCAGTTTGTCCTCATATTTTTTAAGCGCCACCCAAAGGCCTAACGTCGCCCCGGCAGCGATTCCTAAGCTTAGACTGGAAAGAATGCCGAGACCGACCGACGCCAGTAGAATGGATGTGCCGGCGAACACGGTAAAGATGATTTCCCAATAATTTTTTGCGGCCTTGACCAGGCTCACGGAAGGAATCTCGTTGATCAGCATGTTTTTTCCTTGTGCTTTTTTCGCTGCGGCCGCGTGATATACGGCACAGCTAAAAGAGTCAAATGAACAACTCACTTCGAGCTTCTGGTGTAGAATTTAGCTCTAGTATTTGATGGGCGAATATACGTTTCGAGATGACTTTAGCAACAAAAACTTTTATTGGATGCCCATCACACCTCTCGTTTAGCTCCGCTGCGCTGCGCGAGCTCCATGCCCGCGCGCACAGTGGCGCCGAAAAGAAAGGCCTCGATCGCGCTGATGATCGTGAGCGTCGTGCGGCCCAGCGGCACTTCGCCAAACCAGGCGGAGAGCGACTCGATGCGCAGTTGCGAGCTGGCAAACGAATGCGTGACAATGGCCAAGCTGCCGGTGAAGAGATTACCGTTGACGAGCGTGACCAATATACCGGCGCACATCGCTCCCAATGCGGCTGCGAATACGCGTTGCCACACGCGCGCTTGCGCTTTCAAACTCTCTAGCACGCGCACGCCCAATGACAATCCGAGGCCGATGATTGCGCCTTCGAGCGCGCCCGTGAGGTTGTGCAGCTCACGGCCGAAGAGCGCGCTATAAATATCGCCGCTCAACCAGTTCGCGAGTCCGCCGATCAAGGCCCCGCCGGCCGCGGCGCCGAGCACGGCCCACCAACGGCTGTGGCGAAAAGTGACGCGATCAACCATTAGCATGCCGAAGCTCACGCCCATGCCGCCGAAACCGCTGACGATCACGGCGAGGCTCACCAGCACAACGATGATCGAGGTGCCTTGCAAGATCGTGGTTTGCCGAATCAACGCCAGGCTCGCGCCGAGCATGACCCCGCCGATCACGCCCGCAACGGCCGCGCCCAACATGCCGCCCAAGCCCTGGCGCACAATCTCGTCGCGATGACGATGCCAACGCAGCCAAATGAGCTGGAGCAAAATTAAACAGCGCAGCGCGGGAGAATGGTGCGCGAGGCGAACGAGCTTCGCATCATGGTCGCGAATGAAAGCGAGGCTCACGCTTTGTCGCAGCCAGCCGAGTTTTTCATTCGCATTGGGCGTGGTGAGTGCGCGCTCGACCGTGGCTGCCGACACTTCCGCGAAAGCTAACGCCGCTTGTCGGCGCACGCCCAGCTCGCGTTCCCATAAAGCTAGTTCGCGCAGCAAGCTTTGTGTTGCCGCGGTTTTTAGCGTGCGACACGCTTCGAGGACGCGCAAGCGAATTTGCGCCTCGGAATTTGCGCTCGCGCTGAGAATGATTTGCTCCGCGGCAGGTGCGGCCTGCACGAGCCACGCGGGAACGGTTTGGCCGCGATTGAGCACGCTGGTGAGCAACAAGTCGGCTTCGGCTCCGGTCAAGCCCAGTTGCGCGCCGAACGGGATCAACAATTGGAGCGCATCGTTGTCCAACAAAAGCTGGTGCCCGCGATAATTTTCCATGGCGCGCTCGAGCACGCCGCGCGCGCGTTTGAGCGCATAGGCCTCGGCCGTGAGCCAGCGCGAAATTTCCGGCAGCAAAAAATCGTGCGCCAGCTCGATCCAACCTTCGCCGCCGTGATTGCGAAAGCGCACGATGCGCGCACGCGCCAACTCTTCCAACAAATGTTTCAAAGGGGCGGCGCTCCGTTGGGTGCGGGCCTCGAGCTGCGGCAGCACTTCGGCGACGCGCAACACGAGACGCTGCGACTCCGCGGAAATCAATGCGGTTAAAATTTCTTTGGCTAAATTTAAATCCGCGGCATTGAAGCGGTGCAGCACGCGCTCGAGATAGCGCGTTAAAATTTGTGCGGCCGTGCCGAGCTTTTCATAAGCCGCAAGCGCGACGTGGCCGTGATGATCGCGCGCGTCGTAAAGGCGATCACACACGATTTGCAACTGCGGCGGATCCACGCTTTCGCCGTCGCTGAGGTCGGCGAGAATCCGCTCGACGAGCGCCGGCTCCCACGCGCAGCCCGCGGCTTTGGCCGGCTCCATAATCGCGCGGCCCGCTTGCTCGCGGCGGAGGCGCTTGAGGCGATACTCGTGATGAAAAATTTCCGGCAACGCCGCTTTGAGTTGGCTCATCTCCGCCAGCATGTCTTCGCGAATGGCAAAGACGAAGCGCACCGGCAACGTTTCGTGGGCATA
>Ga0247727_10019184_pt1 | contig 10628 bp, 9 predicted proteins | sample WisWelCaveWW1625_FD_202498 | JGI IMG/M metagenome (GOLD analysis project Ga0247727, IMG submission 202498) | Biofilm microbial communities from Wishing Well Cave, Virginia, United States - WW16-25 | ecosystem: Environmental > Aquatic > Deep subsurface > Groundwater > Cave microbial mat | place...
CGAAACATTGGATCGATGGGCACGACGGAATCGCCAAACCACACCGGCGAGAGGTCATTTCTCTCAAATCGGTCGCCCATCCGCGGACAACAGCTCAAACACCAATTTTGTCAGCAGCCTGTTAGCCCGCATTTCTCACCAAGCCGCTACTACGCGGCCATGCCTCTTCGCGACTGTGATGCATGGGCTGGTTGCCTTGGCCGGGGATGGGCTTCCGTTGCTCCGGGCCTGTGTGCTCCAACGAAGGTGCTCACTGTCTCTTACAACGCTCCGATAGTTGATTGCTTCGCAACGATCCCTTGGCCACGTAGGATCACCAGGCCCTCCGCAATCGGAACCCATCCCCGGCCTCGATTCGCTATGCAAGACCGCTGAGATGTGGAGCCACAAACAGCCCGCTTGGTGAGAAATGCGGGCTAACTGAGCAGTTGGACCGCTGCGCGCAGGCGGGCGCGGAGCTCCTGCCGCGTGGCCGCTTCCGCGTAGAGGCGAATCAGCGGCTCCGTTCCCGAACGACGCAGCAGCAAAAAACCGTCGCGGAAACCGAGCCACAGCCCATCGTCGCCGCGCGCCTCGCACACCCGCTGACCGGCGACCTCTACGGGCGGAGAGGCACGCAAAGTTTCGAGACGAGCCATGGCGATGATCGTTCCGGCAATCGCGCCGCGCTCACAATAAGTCCGCCCGATGCGCTTTCGCAGCACCCGCAGGCGCGCATCCAGATTTTCTTCCGCCGCCGCTTGCACCAACAAACAGGCGGCTAAGAGGCCGTCTTTGTCCAACGCAAAGGGCGCCAGCGCGAACCCGCCGCTTTCATCGCCTGCTACCTGTGCCTCCCCTCTTTCCAGCAGACGCGAAAGTTTTTGAAAACCAATTCCGACCCGTTGGACCAGCAGACCGTGTTCCTCCACCACGCGCTGGGGAAAACTCCCGCAGGCATGGGAGAGCGCGACTCCATTGCCGCGCGCGAGTCGACCGCTCACCGCCAAGGAATCAAAGAGCAAGGCCAGCGCCTCCGCTTCGCTCACGAGGCCGTTCTGCGGTGTCACAAGCGCAAAGCGGTCGGCATCACCATCGGTCGCAAGCCCGAGGGCCGCTCCCCTCAATTCATGCAATAAAGGCAGCAGGGTCACCCCCGACGGCTCCGGCGCCCCGCCCCCAAAACGAACGTCCCGCTCGGCCCGCAGCACGCGGACACACACTCCCGCTCTCGTGAGAACACTGTCCAATACTCCCGCTCCTGCCCCATGGAGCGCGTCGTAAGTCACGTGCAAGGGCGATCGGCGCCGGAAACATTCCGGGCGCAGCCAGGCAAACAGTTCATCGCAGTAACTTTGTCTCACATCAACGGCGGCGAAGACGGTGCGCCGGTCCGTGGAGGGCACAGGGGTGGAATTCAGCGCACCGAGCAGCCGCGCTTCAATCGCCGCCGCAGCACTCCGAGAAAGCGCCGTGCCACTCGCGTCAAAGACCTTGAGGCCGTGGTAAGTAGGTGGATTGTGACTGGCCGTGAAAACGAGGGCCCCCGCAGCCCCACGCCGACGGACGGCGCGCGTTACTGCGGGCGTCGGTACCGCTCCGCACACCGGGCGGACGGAAAGACCACAGGCAGCCAAAATGGGAACCGCTTGAGCAACCAAGCGCACCCCTCCGAGGCGCCTGTCGTGAGCCAATAAAACCTCTCCGCCTCTCTGCGTCTCTGAAAACCATTCCCCGATCGCGCGCACGGCACAGCCAACGCGCGCCTGTGTGAAATCTTCGCCGATAATCCCACGCCAACCATTCGTTCCGAAGCGGATGACCACCGCCTCAGCGTGCGACGGAAGGCGGTTCACGATTTTTTGGGGGCCTGCAATTTTTGTCTGAGGCGTGCAGCGATACCCGGAGGAACGAATTCGCTGATATCGGCGCCGAAGCGCACCAACTCCTTGAGCCGCGAGGAACTCACGAACAAGAACTCCTGACTGGTCATCATAAACAGGGTCTCTACTTCCGGGAACAAATGGCGGTTCATGAGCGCCATTTCGAATTCGTATTCAAAATCCGACATCGCGCGCAAGCCGCGAATCAAAACGCGGGTGCCGATGCGGCGAGCGTAATCAACCAACAATCCGTCGAAGGCATCGATGCGAATCCCGGGTAAATCGCCCAGACTCTCCCGCAACATCGCGAGCCGTTCCTCCACGCTGAAGAGGGATTGCTTTTCCGGGTTGTGAGCCACAGCGACCACCAGCTCGTCGAAGATCGCGCGCGCACGCTGAACGAGGTCGAGATGACCCTTGGTTACTGGATCGAAACTCGCAGGGAAGAGCGCCGACCGCTCACGCTTGACCATCTCGCTCATGCCACTGCTTCCTCCGCTTCCAGTGCCATCCGATCTCTTTCGCGCCGCGACTCCGCGAGAGTGCCACCGCCTGCGCGCTGAGAATACGCCCCACTCACTCCGTCCTCAAAAGCCGCGTGATCAGCGTGTCACCATACCGCCGCACGTCCAGGACGGAAAAGCCCTCCCGATCTGCCACCAGCTTTTGGCGCGGACTTTCCAAGACCACGATAGCGCCTGAGGCCAACACGGCCGAGCGCGACAACACAGTGAGACTCCGCTCCAGTTCGTACCCGGCGTAGGGAGGATCGAGAAACACGAGATCGAAGCATTCCCGTGCGTGTTCGAGGCGGTGCAAGGCGGCAACCGCCTCGCCACATACCAGCCGGCGGCGGTCCTGTAAACCTAACTCAGTCAAATTCTGTTCGATTACCGTCGTGGCGAACCGCCGTCGCTCGACGAAGACGGCTCTGCGGGCTCCACGCGACAGTGCCTCGATCCCCAACGCACCGCTGCCGGCGTACAGATCCAGCACGCGCTCACCGCCAGCGAGTTCCAGCCGAGCAAACAGGGCTTCGCGGACGCGATCGGAAGTCGGCCTCACCCAACCGCCTTTGGGCACTCGCAGGCGCCGGCCCCGCAACTCCCCACCGGTTACGCGCAGCATGCCCACTGCCAAAATTTTTTCGTGACGACATCGCCGAACCTGCTAAGCTCAGACCCTTGCTTCAACGCGTCTTGGTACGCAAAGTCGTACATAGCGACACACATGCAATGTCCAAAATGTGGAATACGAACCGCAAGTACGCGGAGCGTGCCACAGCGACGAGAGAAAGGAAAAGACACCCAATGGCCTTCGCTTCTATCGATCGGATCAAGCGCAAACTCCCCGAACGACTGGCTCAGGTGCGAGGCCCGCGGTCACAGCGGCAGTTTGCCCGCGATCTCGGGGTCTTCCAGCAAAATGTGAACCGCTACGAGAGCGGCACGACGCCTCACGCAGATTTTTTAATTAAGATTGCACTCAAGGAAAAGGTTTCCATGGACTGGCTCTTGCTCGGGAAAGGGCGCATGCGTCGCAGCCGCGGGAACTGAGTCCAGCGCTGCAAAGACGGCGCAAACTCTGGCTGAAAAACTTGTACGCCCTCAGCGTCCTGGGAGGCCCCCCGCTGCGGCGGGGGAACCGCTCACAAGCGCGGCAACAAAACCGTCCACCGCCTTCTGTACGGCGTCGTCACTCGTTTGGTAACCGTTGACGAGAATGGAAAATACCGTCTCGCTGCCGTCGCGGGCCCGCGCATAGCCGGATAAACCCGTCGCTCCCGTCAAAAATCCCGTTTTGGCTCGCAGCAAAGGGCCTACTTTTTCCGCGCGCTTCTTCAATGTTCCATCGGTCCCCCCCAGCGGCAGCGCCGCCAACAACTCGGGACCAAAGAAAAAGGATTGCTTGGCGACTTGCAGGGCAGCTACCAAGGTGCGGGGTGAAACGCGGTTTTCGAGCGCCAGACCGGAACCATCCAGCAACACCAGACCGGACAGAGGAACTCCCAGATCACTCAATCTCTGACGCAACGCCGCGACACCGTTCTCCCAAGTCCCGGTGCCCCCGGTTGCCTGCGCACCCAAGTTCTTGACCAAGCTCTCGGCGATGGCGTTGTTACTGTACTTGAGCATCAGGCGGACGATTTCCGCCAGCGAATGTCCCTGGAATTCCAGCAGTGGTGCGGCCGTTTCGGGTAGGCGGGCAAGCTGCGTGGGTCCTGCGACAGAAATCCCCAGCGCCGCGAGCTGCATACGCAAGACGGCGCCAAAATAGAGCTCGGGGTGACCGACGCTGGCGTACACGTCTTCTGTTTCCGCACCGGCCGGCAACTCGCCGTGCAGAGCGACGCGCTCGCGCCCCTCCTGCCACTGGCGTTCGACACGCAACGAATCGGCGCCGCCCGCCACACCCACACGCGCGGCGACGCTCAACGCAAGAAATGGCACGGGTGGATCCAGAACCGCCTTCAACGGCGCGCCCACTTCCCGGCTCCCGCGCACCTTGAGCGAGAAGGTGCTGTAGTTTACGGCTAGCGCGGCCACCGGTGCGTGGTAGGCCCGTGTTGAAACTCCCTGCCAAGCAGGATGCCAATACATGCCGTCGAAGAGCGAGGCATCGAGGACCAACGCGCCTCCGACGCGCCGCAAACCTTCACGGTAGAGATCGGCGGCCAATCTCCAACACAGCTCGGAAGTCAGCGCGGGATCGCCGCCGCCTCGCACATACAAGGTCCCGACGGCACCCGCCGCATCGGGTGGGCGATCCGCGTACACCGCGGTCGTAAAGCGGTGCGCCGGGCCGAAGCTGGCGAGCACCGCCAGCGCCGTGGGAAGCTTTTGGTTAGAGGCGGGCACGAAGGCGCGATCCGCAGCGCGTTCAAACAACAATGCCCCACTGTCGGCGCGCACCACAAGCGCTCCGGCAGCCGCGTCCTGAAAAGCTGGAACCGCCAGTGCAGCGCGCAGACGATCGGACAACGTTTCTTCCGCCGCAGCGCATAGGGGTGCGAGACACCCGAGTACGAACACGGCAAGTCTCAAGCACATATGGATTCTCCTTCGTTCGCGGACCGAGTATCATCGGCCCTTCCCGAGGTTCGCCAGCGGGGGGGAACGCTTGCTCAACGGGATCTGGCTCGCGCTCGTGCTCGGCTCCGTGGTCTATGCCGCCTTCACCGGCCGCATGGAGGCCGTCTCTCAGGCCGCGCTTGAAAAAGCCAAAGGCGCCGTCGATCTCGTGATCGGATTGCTCGGTCCCATGATGTTTTTTCTCGGCCTGATGCGGGTGGCGAGCGAAGGGGGTCTCCTGCGGGCCGTCAACCGCGCGCTGCGGCCGATCCTGCGGCGCCTGTTCCCGGAAGTTCCCCAAGACCATCCAGCCATGTCAGCCATGGTGATGAACCTGGCAGCGAACGTACTGGGGCTCGGCAACGCCGCCACTCCTTTCGGACTCAAGGCCATGGTCGAGCTGGACAAGTTGAACCCCCGCCCCGGCGTCGCAAGCAATGCCATGGTGCTCTTCTTGGCCATCAACACTTCTTCCGTCACGCTCATGCTACCGACGGGAACCATCGCCGTTCGCGCCGCCGCCGGCTCAGCGGGCCCTGCGGAAATCTGGGTTCCCACGCTGCTCGCCACTACCTGTTCGACTCTGGTGGCCGTGACGGTGTGCCTCTTGCTGGCACGCCTGCCCTTCTTCCGGGCCTCTCGCTACCACGTCACAACTGAGCTGGCACCACTATCACAGGAATCCAAAGCGACGCCTCCCGTGGCCGACCTTCTCTCTCCGCCGCACGAGGCTCCCTCCACTTGGACGAAGGGCGGGATTTCCGCTGTCACATTAGCGCTTGTTGTCGCCATAATTCTTTACTTTGCAAAGGAATTTGAACAGCAGTCTTTAACAGAACTATTGAAAGAATTTGCCCGCGTGTGGTTGCTGCCGCTCCTGATCGCGGCCCTTCTTCTCATCGGTTGGGGAGGGCGCGCACGCGCCTACCAAGCGGTCGTGGAAGGTGCCAAGGAAGGACTTGATGTGGCGCTGCGTATCCTGCCATTCTTGCTCGCCATTCTTGTGGCGGTCGGCATGTTCCGCGCTTCCGGTGCCCTCGACCTCCTCGTGCGAGCCCTGGATCCGTTGACCAGTGCACTCGGTATCCCCGCTGAAGCCCTACCTATGGCGCTTCTGCGTCCCCTTTCGGGCTCAGGAGCTTTTGGGCTGATGGGAGAAATCATCAGCGAACATGGCCCCGACTCCTTCGTAGGACGCTTCGTCAGCGTCCTGCAGGGGTCGACGGAAACTGTCTTTTACGTGCTGGCGCTCTACTTCGGAGCGGCGCGCATCCGCCACGGCCGCCACGCGCTGGCCGCTTGCTTGTCCGGTGACGTAGCCGGCCTGCTGGGAACGGCGCTCGCGTGCCGGCTCTTTTTCGCTTAACCCGGATTATTCATGAATAGTCCTGGTTAAGCGCATGCAAGAGCTGGAAAGAGATCTCGAACGCGCGCTGCGCGAATGCGTCTACGCCTCGCTGGGCGTGGAGATCGCACGCTTGGAAGCGCTGCCGGCCGGCCTCTCCACACGCCGCTTCTTTCGGATCACCACGCGCTGCGGGCAGCCGCGCACGTTGATCGCGCGCCTCGACGCACCCGAGGATTCCGCCGGCCGGCCGGCCGGCGCCGCACCTGAACCTCCGCTGGTTCCCATTCAGCGATTTCTCGCCCGCCACGGCCTGCCGGTTCCGCGCCGCTACAGCGGCGATCCGCAGCAAGGCATCGAGCTTCTGGAAGACGTGGGGGAGCTCGCGCTCGCCGACGCCGTGCAAAAAGCGGATGCCGCGCAGCGGACACAGCTTTACCGGGCCGCCTGCAGCTTGATCCCACGCTTTCAGCAAGCGGCTGAACCCAGCGCACCGGTTACTGGATTGCTCGCTTTTCAGCGAAAACTCGACGCCTCCATGATCCGCTACAAGGCACAACTTTTTTGCACCTTGAGTCTTCCCCTCGCCTTTGGAAGACCGGCGCGCCGCGGAGAACGCGAATGTGTGGCAAGCGCTTTCGCTCACATCGCCGACGAGTGCGACCGCGCCCCGCAGCGCCTTGCCCATCGCGACTTCCAAAGCCGTAACCTGCACGTGCGCTGGCCTAGCGACGGCATACCCATGCTCGCCGTCCTCGATTTTCAGGGGGCCTTCCTGGCCCCGCCCGAATACGATCTCGTGTGCCTGCTGCGCGATTCCTACGTGGAGATCCCAGAATCCGAAGTTCAAGCGCGCGCGGAAGAAGTGCGCCCGCAGCTACCCGATGCACCGGAGCAGAAAGAATTTTGGAACCGCATGGATCTCATCACGCTGGTGCGCAAGGCGAAGGACCACGCCCGTTTTGTTTACGCCGCCCACCACCGCGGAGCACTAAATTTGCGCGAATATCTGCCGCGTACCGCGCGCATGCTGCGCGCCGCAGCAGCGCGTGCGGCCGCCCGCAACCCACGACTCACATCCCTATCTGCTCTCATGGCACGTTTAGCGGAGGCACCATGCGCGCCATGATCCTGGCCGCCGGCCGCGGCGAGCGCATGCGCCCGCTCTCCGAGAGCTGCCCCAAGGCCGCCTTGCTGGTTCACGGCATTCCGCTGATCGCCTACAACCTCGCCCTGCTCGCCGCCCATGGCGTGCGCGAAGTAATCGTAAATCTTCATCACCTAGCTGAGAAAGTTCGCGAGGCTGCCGAACAGTTTTGCCCTATAGACCTCAAGCTTCACTTCTCTTTGGAGCACGAGCTCTTGAATACCGGAGGTGGAATCCGCCGGGCTACTCCCTTTCTGAGCCAGAGCGATCCCTGTCTGGTTTTGGCCAGCGACATGCTGTTGGATTATGACCTCGGGTCTTTAGTGGAGCGCCATCGCTCCCAAGGGGATGCGGTGACTTTACTACTCCGAGAAAATACTCGGGCTGCCGCTTTTAGTACGATCGGCATCGATGCGGCCGGAAAGGTAAGGAGAATCGCGCGGCGGTTCGATCTAGCAGGGGAAGTCCAACAGGGGGTGTACGTGAGCGTCACGGTTATCGCGGCGCGAGCACTGAAAACATTTCCACAGCGCGAGCGGTTTAATCATCTTGATGATTGGCTGGCCCCCTTGCTGCGAGCCGGGGCCGACGATATCCGGGGAGAAATCGCTGCGCCGGGCGATTGTTTCTGGCAACCGGTCGGAACGCCGGAGGAATATTGGGAAGCCAACTCCACGGCTCACGTGTTCCAACACTTCGACGTTACAGCGATTGCCGCGCGCGGGAGTTCGAATGCACAACGAAGGAAACAGAACTCGTGACTGAGGTTGTCTTCGTAGGCACATCGGACGCCTTCGGCGCCGGCGGGCGGCGGCACACCGCCCTACTGGTACGCGGGGCCGCGGGTTCCGCCCTACTCGACTGCGGACCGACGACGGTTTCCGGTCTGGAAGCCCTTCAAATTCCGCGCGACTCCATCGATGCCATCGCGCTCTCCCACTTTCACGGCGACCATTTCGGTGGAATCCCATCGTTTCTCTTGGGCTGTCTCTACGAAGACGGCCGCGAGCAACCTCTGCTCATCGCGGGTCCCGCCGGCGTCGAGGAACGCGTGCGGAAACTCTGTGACGTCTTCGGCTTCAGCATCGAAGGGCGCGAATGGAATTTTCCCATCGAGTTCATCGAACTGCCTGCGGGTCACGAGCGCAACCTCGGACCCATCCGCGTGCGCAGTTTCGAAGCGCACCACCAGAAGGAGGTTGTACCCCACGGCCTCGCCGTCCACTGCGGTGAGCACCGCATCGTCTTCACAGGAGACACCGGCTGGTTCGATCAGTTGCCTCAGGAAGTCGGCGAAGCCGATCTCTTCATTTGCGAATGTACTTATTACGACCGCGACTTCGAGTTTCACTTGAATTATCAACAACTGCTGGAGCGCCGCGACCAGTTCCGCTGCCGGCGCATGGTGATCACCCACCTCGGCCGCGAGATGCAGGCGCTGCGCGGCAATTGCGAGTTCGAAACGGCGGACGACGGCCTCGTGATCCGGCTCTAATCGCCGTCTCCAAGGTCGCTGGTCATACGTGTTCTAGCGAACCGCAGCCAGGGCTTTTACCACTGCAACCGCTTTATTGAATGGGGAAAGGCTTGCCCCCGCAGTCGAGGTTGTTGGGGAGTCCATACCAACCCCAGCCCGGGGGAAGAACGCGGCAATCCGGGCCGTAGCCGCTGTAATCTTCGGGACGGCACCACGTGTAGGCGGAGAAGTACGTGCGGCGCTCAACCACACCGTCCGACACCACAAAGGCGGCATCGCGGCATACGCCTTCACTGGGGTACCAGTTGAAGATCAATTGGTTGCCGATTTTCTCGCAGACCACGCTCGCATTGCCATTACAGCCCGCAACCATTCCGTTGACCTCGATCCAGGCTTCGAGAGGATCGCCATCGGGATCGCTGACGGTGACTGTTTTTTCCATCCAATTCATCGAAGGGGTCTTCTGAATCAGGGCATTGACGTTCAGGATGGGAGCGAGTGCAGGCGGCCGATCAGCCAACAGGCGGACCTTTTGTGTCTTGCAACCGGCCTTCGCATCGGTCGTGCATTTGCCCGCCGAATCCGTGCCCCTCGTATCGCAAACGCGGAATTCGAATTCGTGCTCGCCGCGGTCGCTGAGTTGCGGCGTCCATTCGAACACGCCCTCGTAGTCATTTGCGCGCTTGGTCCAGCTCCAGCTCCAGGGGAGAGTTTGCGGTTGCTTTGGAGCGGTCCGTTGGATGTCGAGGCAGAGATTCTCGCCAGGAACGGGATGCGTGGCCCCAAAGGTAAGGGTGAGGGGGACCCCGGGCGGCGCCTCCAGAAATTCATCGTCGGGCACGTCTATTTCAATGACGGGCCCGAAGAGCGCCACCCGCGGATAGCGCTCAAAAGGAACACCCCGACAATCCACGTCGGTCAGAGAGGCCAGCCACCTCGTCCAGACCCAAGCAAAGGAACCCCGGCGGCGCATTATGAAGGGTTCATAGCCGATGCCCAGGACAGAGAAACGCTCCATCCAAATCAGATCGCCGTCCGTGGCATGAAAAGCAAAGTTACGGCAGCCGCCAATGCTCCCCGTGTCCCAGTCCAGCTTCAGCCGGGAACTACTGGGGTCCCACACGCATTGAATGACACCTCCGGTTGATGTATTGCTGCCATCTCTTCGGCGTCGGCGCGAGCCACTGGACGAGCCACTGGAAACTCTTTCACAACCCGTAATCCACGCGCGCTCGATCCGATCACCGTTGGGATCCCCAACGCTAACATCCACGTGCACCGCCTGATTGTTCGGATCCGCGACAAACTGTTTAAAGTTGAGCGGAGGCGAATTTGCGGCAGGCGAGAAATTCCAGGGCGGCTCATTCAACTCCGCGTACGCCATCACGTATTGACCCTTCGCCTCCGCAACCAGCGGAATCAAGCGAACACCGCGGCCCACCGTCGGAAAAGCAAAAGGACCCAGCAGGCCTTCCAGCACCTCAGGAAGCTTCCCCTGAAGAGCCGTCGCCACGCTTCCATAGTTATCTCCACTCGTGGATCGCAGAATTAACCCAACAAACCGTTCGGCCACTTCAGCAATTTTCACCGCGATCCCCTTGGCTTCGGGATCGATCGCAAATTCACCCTGATAGGCAAAGTCGAACGCCACTTCCGCATCCCAGCGCGTATTGCCGGAATCGCAGTTCTGCGAATCGTTGGGATCAGCAGCACATATCTTGGTAAG
>Ga0247727_10019185_pt1 | contig 10628 bp, 12 predicted proteins | sample WisWelCaveWW1625_FD_202498 | JGI IMG/M metagenome (GOLD analysis project Ga0247727, IMG submission 202498) | Biofilm microbial communities from Wishing Well Cave, Virginia, United States - WW16-25 | ecosystem: Environmental > Aquatic > Deep subsurface > Groundwater > Cave microbial mat | place...
TGATGGCGAAACAATTTTGTGAACCCGACGCGGCTCAAATGCAGCACGCGAATTTTCGGATCGAAATAAATCTTGCCGCCTTTTTCGATCAGCGTCCAATTGAAGATGGTGTCTTCGGAGGGAAAACATCTGTGAAACTCAAACAGCGGTCGAAAAAAATCTGGCGGCGATACGCGATGCTGCACGTCGGAATATTTTTGACGAACCCTTCCGGCATACGCTCGGTCCACTCGTTGAACTCGATGAGATGGCTCACCCACGCGGTCGGACTTTGCGGATAGCCGTTGATCACGCAGCCGCCGACGGCGTCGGTTTCATGCTGCTCGAAATTCGTGACGATGCGCTCGAGCCAATCCGGATCGGGCACGCAATCGGAATCAGTGAACGCGACATACTTGCCGGTGGCGCGCATGACGCCGAGATTGCGCCCGCTGCCGGGATAGGTTTGCCGATCCAAACGAAACAGCCGCACGCGCGGAAATTCTTTTTCGATAATATCGCCGGTGCCGTCATTCGAGCTGTCGACGACGATGACTTCGAACGCGAATTTTGTTTTCTGTTTTAGAATCGCATTCAGCGTCTCACGAATCGTGCGCTTGGAGTTGAAGGAGGGCACGACGACGGAGATGGTGATGGGGTTGCGGATGGCTTGCTTTATAGAGATTGCGGATTTTTTCATGTTTGGGTTTTTAGAAATTCTCAAAAGTGCAATCTAATTTTTTAAATAGATAGTGAGTACCTGATAGATTTCGCATCCTAACCCCCCAAAAGCTAAAATAACACCTATTGTTCCAATAGCGCGACCGCCTGAGTATTTGTTTAAAACATCAATTATACTTTTTAATGACATCAACAAAGCAGCTGGGATAATGCCACCTGAAATTATAAGAATAGTATTAAAAAATATGGGGTGTAAACTCGATTTTACGTAGCAGGCACGAATGTCACAGTTTTCTCGTACTCTCTCGTGCCTGTTTGTGCCTATTACGTAAAATGGAAACTGCACCCAAAATATGTCTATGATTACAAAAAATTCAGACACGACAAAGAAAAAAAGTGCCAGAATTAAAGTATAAATACTGGCTAAAAATTGGGGCGATATATATTCATGTATAAATAAAAGCATTAACATCATACTAACAATCAAAAAAATTGAGGCCACGGGACATTACTTTCTATTCTAAAGCATTCTCGCATTAATCTGAAAACACTGTCACTAAATCTTAGGTTCTTGTTCAGAAAATTTAGACTCTCAGGTTTATTTTCAAACATTAGTAGCTTGATACGTGTTTGATCTTTACATCTAATAGAAGTGACATCAATCCATTTTTCAATTTGATCAGCAATGTCTGGTCGTTTTACTTCTACAAAGGTTAAAAATAGTCCAACCCCTTCCCAAAATACTGAAATATGCTGAACAACGTTTGCCCAAAACTCATTAAAAAATTCCATAACGATGCGGCCTCTTGCCTATATCCCAAATCTTGCTGGTCTGCAATTGAGAAATGTTACCTTTTTGACTAAGAAACTTTAGGTATAAAGCAAATTTGCAGCAAATTCCTGTTTAACCAATCAAGATAAAATTACAGTTATTTCAATGTCGTGCGTAATCCATCCTTGACTTTACACAGCAAGATTCGTATTTTGTAGCAGCCTCAATTCAGAAACCAATTGGAGCACAGCACCATGCTTGCCATTATTTTAAATGAACTCGAAGAAAAAATCAGCCAGTTGTCTCGCGAAGAGCAGCTACGGTTGATCGGACGACTTGCTCACCGGTTACGCGAAGACACAACGAACAACAAGACGATCAAAGAAGAATTCTTTGATGATCGGCTTGTCGCAATGGCTAACGATCCCGCAATGCAAGCCGAGTTAAAGCAAATCGGCGCGGAATTTGCCGTAACGGAAGCCGACGGCTTGGCGAGGTTATAATGGCCATCTAGCGTGGAGAAGAAATTCGTCTCGATAATTTTTCTTGCCTTCTTTGTCTTTTCTGCTTAATTTATTTGTGAACAAATAAACGGTAAAATTGCATCTAACCTTATAATCTCATGACTACAGCATATTATATTCCTGAACGGCTCTTTCCTAAATTTTCAGAAGCTGCCAAGAAAATAGGGTTTGCAAAACCCGAAGACTTTCTGACTCGCATCATTGAAGAGAAGTTGCTCGAATTGGAAGAACGGGAAAAAGTTTTTGCTATCACGGATAAAGTTCGCGCCGCTTATGAAGCCAAAGGCATCAGCGAAGAAGAATCCTTAGCAAAATTTGAAAAATTCAGAGACCGTCTCTATCATGAACGAGTCAAAGGAAACCATCGCAGTTGATGCGAATCCTTTGTTCTCCGCGCTTCGTGGCGGAAGGGCAAGGAACGCGCTCTATTCGAAAAAATTCAGGTTTCTCACCACTGAATATACGACGTGGGAAGTCAAGAAATACATACCAGAGATTTCCGCCGACACCGGCATGCCCGAAAGTGAGTTGTTCGAGGCCTTTGATCGTTTTCCTATCGCCTCTAAGCCAGCCAATGATTATGACGAGAAGCGCAAACACGCTGAAGAACTTATCGCCCACCGCGACCCCAAAGATGTGGATATTCTGGCTCTGGCATTAAAATTCGACATCCCGATCTGGACGAATGATCGTCATTTCAATAATCTCAGCGAGGTAAAAATTTTCACTACCGCTGAGATCTTTGCAAAGATGGCTGCGCTTGCGAATTAGCATTTACAATTACCCCCGCAAATACTCCCCCAACCGATCCCGATAAAACATTGCCGTCGTTTCGATTCCACTCCGCAATGAAATCGTTGACTGCCAGCCGAGTTTTTGATTGATCTTTTCAGTGGAAACCACAAAACGCTTGATGTCGATTTTCTCGCGCGAGGCGGGGAACGGCACGTGGGTGATTTCGCCTTTGCCGACGGCGCGGACGATTTCGTGGACCATGTCGATGAATTTGGTTTCGACGCCGGAGCCGACGTAAAAATATTCGCCGTTGGCGGCGGGAGAAAGCGCGGCGCGCATGAAGGCGTCGATCACGTCGTCGATATAAACGTAATCGCGTGTTTGCGAGCCTTCGCCGTAAACGGTGATCGGCTTGTCGGTCATCGCGTTGGCCATGAACCAGTTGAGAATGCCGTAAAAGCCGTTGAACATCTGGCAGCGCGGGCCGTACACGTTGTTCAAGCGCAACGACACCGCGGGAATATTGTAGACTTTATTGTACAACAAAATATATTTTTCCGCGGCGAGCTTGTTGATGCCGTAAATGTCGGTCGGCTCGCAGGGATGCTTTTCATCGACCGGCAAATATTGCGGCTCACCGACTTGGCCGCGTGAACCGGCGAAAATTATTCTCGTGCCGTTCGCCTGCTGGCGGAGAATTTCGAGAATATTCAGCGTGCCGGTGCAATTCGTTTCGGTGTCCAGCCACGGATCTTCCATTGAAATCTCGCGGCCCACCTGCGCGGCGAGATGAAAGATGTAATCTTTGCGGCGGGCGACACGTTCCAATGCGGCGCGATCGCGCACGTCGCCTTTCACAAAGCGAACGTCTTCTTCAATTTCTTTGACGTTGGCAAAATTCCAGCCATACGGATCGAGGCAAGCATCGAACAGCGTGACCTCCGCGCCGTGCTTGATAAGCTGATGCGCGAGATTGCTGCCGATGAATCCCAATCCGCCGGTGATCAAAATTTTCTTATTTTGAAATTGCGAATAATCAATCGCGACTTCCATATCGAACCATCTCCTGTATAATTTTTTTCAATCTTGCGGCAAAAACCTGTTGCGTACAATGTTTGAGAAAAACCTGATAACCATTTTCAGCGATACGGCTGCACAATGCCGGATCATTTTTTAATTTCCGAATCGCATTCGCGAGCGCGACGGGATTGGCGCGTTCGATTAACAATGCGCTCTCGCCGTCTGTGAGCAATTCCTGCACCGGCGCATTTTTAGTCGAGATCAACGGGCGCTTGACGGCGATCGTCTCAATCACTTTATTGGTGAGCACGCGCAACGCGCGCGGATTTTCGCCGAAAAAACCAAGACAAACCTCAGCGCGGCACATGTACTCGGCCAATTCTTTGTACGGCACCCAATCGATGAACGTGATATTTTTTAATTGCAACTCTTCCGCCAATTTGCGATCACGTTCGTAGGTGATGCCCTTGCCGATAATTTGAAAATGAACACCTTCATTTTCCAATAATTTGGCGGCGCGAAAAATATATTGCACACCATGAAACGGCGCATACTCGCCGTGAAAATGCACGAGAAACTTGCCGTTCGTATTTTGCGGCGGACGCGGGCAAATCACGCTGTCGTCTGTCACTAAAAACATCTGCTCGAATTTTTGGCGCGAGACGCGATAATCGCGCTCATAACCGACGATGTGGTCGTTCGTTTCCAAAATGATACGGTCGGCAAATCGCATCGACAGATGATCAAAGAGCCAGTACAGTTTCGCTTTCCAACTCGTCGCGGGCGCGGCTTCGCGATCATTCACCATCGTGCCGAACGTCGAAATATATACATCAAACAGAATCGGCTTGCGGGTGAACAGCCGCACGAACGGCATCAGCAACTGGCCGTAAAAACCGACAACGATGAGATCGCAACCGCGCTTTTTGCGAAGAAAGTCTAAAATCAAACGGGGATAATGGCGAAAGGACTTATCCGGAGGTAAGCATGTTTCGACTTCAAATCCGCCGTTGCGCAGCGCGGTCAAAATGTTGTGCGTGCGCGAGTAGCTCGCTTCGCGTCCGGCGATATAACAAACTTTCATTAAAATATTATGTTCGTAGTTACGCCTTTAGGCGTCGAATTCTCACTTGAAAGTCGCTTTACGGTTTCTTCTCGTGTTCGGCATGCCGTGATTCACGATTTTCACTTACGCCATTATTGCTCTTACGAATTGAGATCGTATCCATCTCGATTTTTTTCACGCGATACAAACAATCTTCAATCAAGCGGCGATTACCGGAGATGAGATCGGCGACCAGCCCAATCAGCCCGACTTGAAATCCGATCACCATCAGCGCCCCGCTCAAAATCAATGATTGAATGTGGCCTTTGCCACCATCAATAAAAAAATAGTACCACAAAAAACGCAGCGAGATCAGAAATCCGGTAGAGAAAACCACGGCGCCCATCATCGCAAAAGTTTTCAACGGCTCGTACATCGTGTAGATGCGCAGCATCGTGCCGATGCTGCGTTTGATGTACGCCGGGATGCTGCTAAACAAACGCGACTCGCGGAGCTTGCCGTTGGTTGCGACTTTGACGTGGCCGATCGCAATATTTTTTTTGCCGGCTTGAATGATCGTTTCCAGCGTGTAGGTGAAGCGCGAAATGATATTCAACCGCAACGCCGCTTCGCGAGAATACGCACGGAAACCGCTGGTCGCATCGGGCACATCGGTGTTGGAAACATGGCGCACGACCCAACTGCCAAGCTTCTGCAGCTTTTTCTTGATCGGCGAAAAATGCACAACGCGATCAACTTGCCGATCGCCGACCACCATATCCGCTTTGCCGTCGAGAATCGGGCGAATGAGGCGCGTAATGTCACTGCCGCGATATTGATTGTCGCCGTCAGTGTTGACGATAATATCCGCACCGAGCTTGAGGCCGGCATCGAGGCCCGTCATAAATGCTTCGGCGAGACCCTTGCGATTCGTGAGCCGCACGATGTGATGGACGCCGTGCTTCCGCGCGACTTCCACCGTAGCGTCGGTGCTGCCGTCATCGATGACGAGTGTTTCAATTTCGTCAACACCGTCGATACGTTTCGGCAAATCGGCGAGCGTCACCGGCAGGGTTTTTTCCTCGTTCAAACAGGGAATTTGGATGATGAGTTTCACGCGCCGATCACCGTTTCAATGTTATATTCTTTGATTTCGCGCGCGTGCGTGTAAATGATCATCTCGCCGATCAAGCCGATTGAAATCATTTGCAGGCCGATCACCAGCAATAACGCGCCGAGCAACAGCAACGGACGTCCGGCAATCGCGCCGAAGCCGAGAATGCGATACGTGAACAGATACAGGTTCATCGCCAGACCGGCGAACGTGAAAATGATGCCGAAGAAGCCGAGAAAGTGCAGCGGCTTTTTGGAATATTTCGTCAAGAAGATCACCGTGATGATGTCGAGCAGGCGCTGGATGTATTCCGCAACATGCACCGATTTGCGAAACGCGCCGGGCAGTTGCTCGATTTGCTCTTCGGTAACTTTGTAGCCCTGCCGCGCCGCGAGCACGGGAATGAACACGTTCAGATTGCCGTAAAACGTGATGTTCTCCAATACGCTGCGATGCGTGGCGATCACGCTCGAGTTGATGTCGTGCAATTCCTGCTTGCCCTGTTCTTGCATCATCCAATTGAACAAGCGTGAGACGAGGCGATTCACACCGGAGTCCTGCCGCGGCGTGCGCCAGCCGACGACGAGATCGAAGCCGTCGTCGAGTTTTTTCAAGAGCCGCGGCAGCGATTGCATGTTGACGCGCACGCGCGCGGTGGCAAAAATGAGCCGCTCGCCGAGAGCATGGCGCAGTCCCGCATCGAGCGCGGAAGCTTCGCCGAACGAGGTGCGCATGCGAATCAGCTTGACTTGACGATCTTTTTTAGCGATGTCCAACAATTGCGCGTAGGTGTTGTCGGTGCTCGCGTCGTCGATGAAAATCAATTCAAAACTTTCGCCGCAATTTTCGAGGCCTTGCCGCAACGCGCGGTACATCGGCTGCACTTCGTTGCCGTTATTGAAGGTGGGCACAATCACCGATATCGCTGGCATAGTAACAGCACGCCCGTTTCCCGAGATTTCATTCTCGTCGAGGTAAGTTGATCCACTCGTCGAAATTTTACTAATTGTTTCTGGCATCTAAATTATAGGTAATAATTTTATTTTTTAAACGTAGTCCCCGCCCCTTGTGGGCGGCTTTTTAGAATCAGTAAATTCGGTTTGTCAATAGTGCTCCACAAGGGGCAGGACTACGACGAGAACGCAACCACCTCATGCAATCGTTCATCACGTTTTTTGCCAGTTTTGACAACCATATTCCCAATCAACCCGAACAGCAAAAAATTAATTCCCGCCGCGATGAGCAAAAACCCGAGCGACATCAGCACGTTCAATTCCTCCGTCAGCAAGCGGTTTTGCAAAGCATTGAATGCCGCATAAAGCAGCGTGCCCAAACCGAGCGCATTGAAAATCATCGCCAGCGCGCCGAAAAAGTGCAGCGGCTTGGTCAAATATTTCAAGAGCAAATTCAGCGTCGTCAAATCCATGATCACGCGAAACGTGCGGGTTAAATTATATTTTGATTTGCCGAATTTGCGCTCGTGATGATTGACCACGACTTCGCCGATGCGCGCGCCTTCGACTCTTGCCAGTGCCGGAATGAAGCGATGCCATTCGCCGTACAGGCTGATTTTATTTACCACGTCGCGGCTGTAGGCTTTCAGCGAGCAGCCGGTGTCGTGCAGGCTGACCCGCGTGGTTTTGCGAATCAGGCGATTGGCGATCTTGCTCGGCACTTTGCGAATGATCAGTTTGTCTTTGCGATTTTTGCGCCAGCCGCTGACGACGTCATAGCCTTTTTGCAATTCCGCGACCACAAGCGGAATATCGCCGGGATCGTTTTGCAAATCGCCGTCCATCGTGACGATAACTTCGCCGCGCGCACAATCAAAGCCGGCGCCCATCGCCGCGGATTGGCCGAAATTGCGGCGGAATTTCACCACGCGCAAATGCGGATCGTGTTGCGCAATTTCTGCGAGCAGCGGAAACGTGCGATCCGTGCTGCCGTCGTCAACGATGACGATTTCATACGGACGCCCCCACGCCCGCATGGCGTCGGTAATCGCGCGGTGCAGATGCGGAACGTTTTCTTCCTCGTTCATCACGGGGACGACGACGCTGCAGAAAATTTGGTTATTGCTCGTGCTCATCCTGTTCCGCGGCTTCGGCCAGCGCCGTGAGTGAACGCCGATTTGCCAGCTCGACGGGCAACGGCGAAACTCGCAACAGGCCGAGTCGGGCGACTTGCGTGTTTTTAATATCGAGCGGACGAGGCTGTTTGCGCCCCTTCCAGAGCCGTTCAAAAACTTTTGCCAATCCAACTATCGGAGCCATAATCAAAAATTCTCGTAAAACTATTTTAAAATTGTACCAATTCAACAACGAAGAAAAAAACGTCGTCGAAACATTATCGCGCCGCGATGAGAGAAAAAAATCCCAGCGGACGTCATAATGTTTTTTATCAAACGGCCAAAACAGCATCATCCCTTTCGGCGGCGTCGCATCCCATGTTAACAAATCCAACATGATATGCGAAAGCACCGCGAGGCCGATGAAAACTCCACACCGGCCAAAGCCATCTGCTTGCCGGTCGGTTTGATTTTGCCGCTGCCAGTAAAACAGCGCGCCGAACAGTCCGGCCAAAAACGCGAAACCGAGACTGTGCGTAAACCATTGATGATAGCGGTTCGGCTCGCCCAGCAAAAAGCCGGGCAGAAAATCGATGTCCGGCAAATTGGCCAGCGTGACAAAGATCGAAACGTTGAACCACTTTTTATTTGTCAAGCGAACGTTGGCGGCTTCGGCAACTTCGGCTATTGCATAGCCCATCATTGAGTGGGCAATCGGAAGCGGCATATCCCTCTCACATTCACTCGTTTGTAGTAATGCCTTCAGGCATCGACTTTTTTGATTTTAGATAAATTGTGCTTCTATCAAACATTTTACGCCTGAAGGCGTTACTACGAACCGTTACCAAATCTCAGTTTGCGATACTGCGCCAGCAGCTTATTCAGTGTTTTACTCGCCGCCGCGCGTTCGTACATTCCTTCCGCCAGTGACGCCAGCGCCATGCCGGTGCGGTTGTGAAAAATTTTGAGATGATAATTGCGCTTGGTCTGGCCGTTCCAACGCAATTTGTACGACTCGTCGCCGCGCGTCAAGTCCAGTTCCGTCCATTGATTTTTGATGCAATCTTCAATGGCCATGCCGAGCAGGACGTTGCCGACGCTGTATTTGTGGTACGCCGGTGAGTGCGCGTACGAGTCGGCGTAATATTTATTGTTGCGCACGTAACCCAAAAGTCCGGCGACGGGTTCTTTATTCGCGTACAGCAAATAGAGGCGATACCAACCGGCGTGTGAAAAGAGCTCGCAAATTTCACGCTCGAATTTGGCAACAGCGTCTTCTTCAAAACGTGTCGCACCTTTTTCATCCTGCCAGCGGCTGCGATAGACGGTGATCAAATCTTGCAGGCCGTCAAACACCGCCGAGGAGTTGGTGAAAACTTTAAAATCAGCCGCAACGTTTTTTTCAAAAAAGCGGCGATCATAGCCGACGTCTTTGCGCGTGCGCTTGCCGAGCGTGTTCAGAAAACTTTCCCAATCCGGCGCGAGCGGCACGGTGACGCAAAGACGCTGCGCTTCCCAGCCGAGCACGGGAAAAACTTTGCCGACTTCCTGATAAAAAAACGGCAAATTAGTTGAGGTATCAGGAACGTCTTTCAACTCGATGAACTTCCATTCGCTTTTGTTTTCTTGCAGATATTTGAAAAGCTGCTGAAAGAAATTTGTCTCGCTACCGGTGCGCACGACGAAATCGAGATAGTCCGTGCGTTTTTGGCCGATGAAGCCGAGGTGCGACAGCGGCCAGCCATAAAATCGTTTGCGCAAAAAGAACGGCGCGATGCCGATGAGCTTGCCTTCATCTTCGACAACAAACAAACGCAAGCGTTCCGGCGCGCCGAAATGTTTCCACCACGTGAAATTCCATTCCCACGATTGATACGGCGTGTGGTTTGAGTTCGATTGAAAAAGATCTTCCCAAGCCGGTTTTAGCTCGTTAAATTCCTGCTCGGATTTTACAATGCGAATGGCCATATCAATTTGATTAACGTTACAAAATAACTTCGAAGAAACCGTCATTGCGAGCGCTTTTCAGCGAAGCAATCTTTTGAAAATTAACAGATCGCTTCGGCAAAGAGCGCCTCGCGATGACTACGCGTAAATTTAGCTTTCAATCAATTGCCCAGCGCGGCGGGTCGCTTCGACGACGGCTTTAATCAGCGTCACGCGCAAGCCGCCTTCTTCTAATTGTAGAATGCCGTCGATGGTGCAGCCTGCCGGTGTCGTCACGGCGTCTTTTAGCAGCGCGGGATGCGCGCCGGTTTCTAAAACCATTTTTGCAGCGCCTAAACACATTTGCGCGGCCAGTTCCGTTGCGACATTGCGCGGCAAACCGACTTTGACGCCGCCTTCAGCGAGCGACTCCAAAATGATATAAATGTAAGCCGGGCCGCTGGCGCTGAGGGCGGTGACGGCGTCCATGTATTTTTCGTCGATGATCAACGCGCGGCCAACGGCTTCAAAAATTTTGCAGGCGCGTTTGAGATGCTCATCGGTTGCCTGCGTGCCGCGACAGAGCGCGGTCATGCCGCTGCGCACCAATGACGGCGTGTTCGGCATGGCGCGAACCACCGGCACGGACTTGTCTAAGTGCCGCTCGATAAACGAGGTGGTTGCAGAAGCGGCAATCGAAATCACGAGTTGGTCGTTGCCAATCACCGGCTTGATTTCCGCGAGCACGTCGCGCAGGGCTTGCG
>Ga0247727_10019186_pt1 | contig 10627 bp, 10 predicted proteins | sample WisWelCaveWW1625_FD_202498 | JGI IMG/M metagenome (GOLD analysis project Ga0247727, IMG submission 202498) | Biofilm microbial communities from Wishing Well Cave, Virginia, United States - WW16-25 | ecosystem: Environmental > Aquatic > Deep subsurface > Groundwater > Cave microbial mat | place...
GGGTGCATTAAAAGTATGTAGGTGGGTTTTCAAAAAAGAGCCTCTGGGTTAGGCTTGGGTTGCGAAAAGACCAAACCGAAACTGTGGAGGCTCAAATGGAGTTTAGCATAGAGAGGCTGGAGAGGGTAGCCGAGATACTGGCCGAGGAGATCGGAGAAGAAATGGCAAGGCAAGCGGACATCGATGTACTGGAAGGCAAGATGAGAGAGTTGGTGAAGGAGGCGGGCAGGCTGGGGCTGCAAAAAGCGATAGAGCAGGGAGAAGAACGATATTGCAGCCGAGAAGTGTGCTGCGCCTGTGAGAAACCACCTGCCTTGGTGGGCAAGCGTGCGGCAGTCTTGTGGACGGTCTTTGGAAAGGTAAACTATCAACGGCGCTACTATCATTGTCCAGACTGTAATCAAGGGCAAGCGCCGCTGGATCAGAGGTATGGTCTGCGACCGGGGCAAGCGACGGCTGGGTTAGCCAGCCTGTTGGGAGTCTTGGGGGTGGAAGTGGCTTTTGAAGAAGCCAGCCAGTTAGCCGAGCGGTTTTTGCTGTTCAAAGTCAGCGATAATACCGTACGCAAACAAACCGAAGGATATGGTCAGGCTCAAGCGCAGGCTGAAAGCGAGTGGATCGTGCAGGCGGAAGATGAGAAACATTTGCAAGCCCGCGAACGCAGACTGGAAAAGCGTCCCGGGCGGGTGTATGCCTCCATAGATGGTGTCCATGTGCCCTTGCAAGAGGAATGGCGTGAATTGAAGACCTTGTGCTGGTACCAAGTTGAGCCCTTGCAGGCCTCCCACCCGAAAAACCATCATGGACAACGGGTCGGGGAACAGAGCCATCTCCAAGCCAAAAACATGAAATACTACTGTGAGATTGCGGAAGCAGAACAATTCGGCAGACTGGTGTGGGCCACAGGATTACAAAATCAGGTGGATGCCTATGCTGACATCGTGTTTGTCTGCGATGGAGCCACTTGGATCTGGCGTCTCGTTGAAAAGTATTTTCCATGCGCCGTTCAAATCGTGGACTGGTATCATGCCAGCCAATATCTCACGCCCATTGCCGAAGCCGCCTTTGGCGCAAACACATCTGCGGCACAGGCGTGGCTTACGCAAACACGGACTGACCTTTGGGAAGGAGGTCTTCAAGATGTGATCCAAGCCTGTCGTACCTTCCTGCGTCATCCCCAAGCTCAGGTATCGGCTGAAAAAGCCATCACCTATTACACCCACAATGAGAAACGCATGGACTATGCTCGCTTTCGTCAACAAGGTTACCTGATCGGCAGTGGCACCATTGAAAGCGCCTGTAAACAGATCGCTTCTGTTCGCCTCAAACGTTCCGGTGCTCGGTGGACACTCGCCGGCGTGATTGCTACCGCGAAAGCTAGAGCTGCCTGGCTGAGCAAAACCTGGGATCTGTTGAAACCCCTCCATTTCAATCCATCCCTCGCTACCTACAACCTTTGAGTGCTCCCTTCCTCCGCAATGGACGCCAAAACCCTGCACGTTCTTGAATACCCGAAAGTCCTCGAACGGCTGAAAACCTTCTGTGATTTCTCCGCGTCAATGGAATTGGCGTTGAGTCTGAAACCAACCGATTCCTACGACCTTGCAATTGCCCGCCTTGCCGAGACGAGCGAAGCGTGCCTGCTTTTTTCCACAAACGATAATATCGGCATTGGCGGCAAGAAAAGGTTCATAATTCAATACAAAGATCGCAAAAGGCGGACACAGCGTCCGCTTTCTTATTTGCACACAGATTGTATCCATTAGGTATGTGTGGTTAAATATTATTGAAGCTGGATAAAACCCAAGGATATAACGATGAGCAATGACAAATTAACGGCAGATCAATTATGGCGCGAATGGTTCACGACCAGTGCGTTCAGCGCTGAAAAACGTCTGCACCGCATGCTCCGATTGCTCCCTCATAGCCCGCGCTGTAAATTTTGTCACGCTCCTTTTCAGGGAATTGGAGGAATCTTCGTTCGAGCGGCGTACGGCAAAAAACAATCCAGTCTGAATCCGCGGTTCTGCAGTGTGTGTGAAGACTTCGCAGGCAAATTCCCGGGTGGAGCCGAGGTTGAAATGTCCATGCTGTTCGCGGATGTGCGAGGTTCTACGGCGCTTTCTGAACAAATGAGCCCAATGGATTTCAGCCGGCTGATCAATCGGTTTTATGTCGAGGCCACCAATACGATCATTCAAGAGGACGGACTGGTGGAAAAACTGGCAGGGGATGCGGTCGCCGCATTTTGGGGAGCAGGCTTTGCAGGCCCGAATTATGTAGCACGGACTCTAAAGGTCGCGCAAAACATATCGAAGACGATGGCCCGGCAACAGATCCCGGTTGGCATTGGAGTCCATGCAGGAGTCGCTTACTTTGGTTCGATGGGTACAGCTGACGGCCTGGTAGATATTGCGGCCATAGGTGATGAAGTAAACCTTGCCGCGCGACTGGCTTCGAAAGCCGCGGCGGGGGAAGTCATCGTGAGTGAGAAGGTGCTTAGAGAAGCAGATGTAGATGGAAGCGAACTGGAGACGCGCAGCCTGGAATTGAAGGGGATCAGTGAACCTGTCATTGTGCGCGTGATGCATGGCCAGTAGCCAATCATCAGGCAATACATTTTTTGTTCTTTCCCAAATCCGTTTTCATATTGTGTCTATAAAGTATCTGTAGTTTATAATTCCCTCTTGATGGATTCTAAAACTCTGCACGTCCTTGAATATCCAAAGATCCTGGAGCGGTTGAAGGCATTCTGTGACTTTTCCGCTTCGATGGAACTGGCCCTTGCGCTTGAACCCACCGAGTCATATGAGCTCGCGCTTGCGCGGCTTGCTGAAACCAGCGAAGCGCGCAAATTATTTTCGATTCAGGATATCGGCGTGGGTGGCGCGCATGATATACGACCCGCGGTGGACCTCGCCGCGCGCGGCGGTGTGCTCGACCCTCAACAATTACTGGATATCAAGTCCACGCTGATCTCATGCCGTGAGTTGAAGAAATCTCTCGAGAAAAGAACGGATGAATACCCGTGTCTCTCCCAAATTGCGGCGAGTCTGCCCGAATCGCACGGAATCGTGGATGCGATCACGCGCGTCCTCTCCGACCGCGGCGAAGTGTTGGATTCCGCTTCACCGAAACTCGCCTCACTGCGCCGCGAGATCAAAGTGGCGCACGGACGATTAATGTCGCGCCTGCAAAAATACCTTACCGAGTCCGCGAACAAATTGCAGGAACCGATCATCACGCAGCGCGACGGGCGTTACGTCATCCCATTGCGCGCGGAGTTCAAGGGCAGTATCAAAGCCGTCGTCCACGATCAATCCTCCAGCGGCGCGACTCTATTTGTTGAACCATTACCAGTTGTGGAACTCAACAATGAACTGCGCGAATTGGAATTGCAGGCGCGCGACGAGGAACGACGCATCCTTGCTGAACTTTCGTCGCAAATCGGTGAGCACGCAACAGAGTTCAAATACGGTGTTGAAAATCTTGCCATGCTCGACCTCATCTTTGCAAAAGCGAAGTATGCGGAGGAGTTGAAGGCAAGCGAGCCCGTTCTTCATGAAATGAAAGACGTCAGACATAAGACATCCGATGTCTCAAATCCAAAGTCTATTATCTTATTGAAAGCCCGCCATCCATTGCTTGATCCAAACACCGTTGTTCCAATTGACGTTGACCCCAAACCCGGCACGCGTGCGATTGTCATCACGGGTCCGAACACGGGCGGCAAAACTGTCTCGCTGAAAACCGTTGGTCTGCTCGCGCTCATGGCGCAAAGCGGACTGCACATCCCTGCGCAGAGCGGCTCGGAACTCCCATGCTTCCACGCGGTGTATGCCGATATCGGCGATGAACAATCCATCGAGCAGTCGCTGAGCACATTCAGCGGTCATATTACGAATATCATTCGCGTCATCAAACACATAGACCAGCGCTCGCTTGTCATCTTCGATGAACTCGGCTCAGGTACCGATCCGCAGGAAGGTGCGGCATTGGCGCGGGCGATTCTCAATCATCTCCTTGAGACAGGTTGTACGACCCTCGTCGCGACTCATTATCCTGAACTCAAAACTTTTGCACATTCCACGGATAGTGTCGTCAACGCGTCTTTGGAATTCGACATCAAGACTCTGCGCCCGACGTACAAATTAACCATCGGACTCCCCGGGCGTTCCAACGCGCTCCTCATTGCACAACGCCTCGGTCTTCCCCAGCCGATCATTGATTCAGCCAAGGGAGAGATTCACCCCGACGACCTGCGCGCCGACAAACTGCTCGACGACATCCGCAAGGAACGCAACCGCACCTCACGCGAACGCCAGAAACTGGAAAAGGCGCGTGACAAACTTGAAACGCAAACGAATCAAATCGAAAAGCGATTGGAAAATATCGAGGATGAGCGCCGTGACGTGTTAGCCAAAGCCCGCGCCGAAGGCGAACTCGAAGTGGCGGTTCTTAGAAGCAACATTGATTCGCTCAAATCACAATTGAAGAAGGCAAAGCAACCGCTTGAAGCGTTGAAGGCAATTGAAGAGAAGATCGAAGAAGTTGAAAAAAAAGTGGAAGCCCCTGTTGAGCGAAAAAGCGATCAGCTATCAGCAGTCAGCGATCATTCATTGAAGTTGGGGGAGCGAGTCACTGTCAGCACGTTGAATGCCGAGGGTGTGGTGACAGTCCTGGGTGAGTCCGATGCGGAGGTGCAGATCGGGAGTCTGCGCGTGAGGGCGAGGCTGATTGATTTGCAGAGAAAATCCAGCGAGTCAGTAATCAGTCACCAGTCACCAGTCATCAGTCACCAGTCTCCAAGTGTCAGTGCGAAATCACCAGGCCTTGAATTAAATCTACGCGGCAAATTGGTGGACGAAGGGCTTGATGAATTGGAAAAATATCTGGAGCGCGCGTACTCGGCGGGACTATTGTTCGTGCGAATCGTGCACGGCAAAGGGACTGGCAAGATGCGCGACGCGGTTCGCAACGCGTTGAAACAAAGCGCATATATCGCGTCGTTCGAGGAGCCAAAAGATGGCGAAGGCGGCGCAGGCGTGACTGTTGCGAAGATCGCGAAGTAATGTTATTGCGAGGGCTGGTGGTTGCGTAGGGCGAGTGATTGTCTCGCCCGTACACTTGCACCTGACGCAAGTGCAGGTGTCGAAACCACAGCCCGAAGCAATCTCGAACGCGATGGGTGAGATTGCTTCGCTTCGCTCGCAATGACATAAACAGTTTGAGTTGGTATAATTTTGAGGGAACAACGTATGTCACTCGATGATGCCATCAAGCAAATGACCGACAAAATCAAAGCCGCGTGCGCGGGCGCGGAGGTCAAAACGGCGAAGATGTCCGACGAGGAAGCGCGCTTGAGCGTATACGCGCCCGCGGCTGACATGCAGAAGATCAAGGACGCGACGTTCCAGCCCGCGATTGATTTGTTGAACAAGGAGGGAATGGATATTCAGGTGTTCGTCTACGACAAAGACGCGCCGCCGTTGAAGGGATGAGGCACTTATCAGTGAGTAGTAATCGGTTTTTCACCTTGTTGAGTCGGCGGGAGAAGGATGTGGTTGATTTGTTGTTGCAAGGGAAGAGCAACAAGCAAATTGCCCTATCACTCGGTATTTCTGAAAGAACGGTCGAATTTCATCTAAACAATATTTATGCCAAGTTGCACGTGGCATCGCGTGTGGAATTGATCCTCAAACTAGGGGAGGGAAAAGACAGTATTTTGAGGAATCCCGTGGAATCCACAGTTGAAATCGGAAATGAAAGTGACGATAATGGCAACCAGCCTGCTCGAATGAGAGCGGCACAATCTTGGAGAAAACTGTTTTCTCTAATCAGGGCAGAGGTTGCCATGACCATGAAAATTTCATTCGAAGACATAGAAAACTATTTGCAAAGACATCTTGATATCTTTATCATAGCGGTTTTTCTCACCGCCAGCCTGACGCTTCGATATGTTGTCTTTGGTATCGGATTATATTTCTGGGCTTCTTATCTTTTGTTAGAGCTTTTACTTCTTTTCGCCGGCGTCCGTTTTGGCGAACTGCTCAACGGTACCTGGCAATTCCGCAGGTTACCCACCATCGTATTTGCGGGGGTATTACCGCTACTGGCCGCAGGCTTTGATCAATTGTATTTGAATACCATCTTGCGATATACAGGCGCTACTTCGGTTTCACTCCCTTATCTCTGCACTATTGCGGAATGGCTGATATCCCCTGATGGAACAGCATATCTATCCACACAGTTGAATATCACATCAGATTTCTTTTGGTTTGCCGCCATCGCCGAAATGTTGGTTGTGTTTTTGTTGAGCCGTGTGTTTGGGAAACACCCCGGAAATAGTAATCTGGCACCTGCGTAGATGGCGAACAAAACCCAACGCAAGGGAGGCTTTTATTGTCCGGTCACCGCGCGCCACACAACATTCAACGCTTCCAACCCTGTCATACGATGAATTCGCGCGGCTTCATCGGTGAGATAGATGTCGCCTTGAAGCGGGCGGTCGTCGCGGGTGTAGAGTCCACGGTTGGGGAGATCGGATACCGTCGCCCAAAAATTCCACAGTGGCAGATCATATTCTGAAGCGAGCAAAGCCATATCGCGGTTAACACGTTCGTCCTTTTCGCGGTTGTCGGCTTTGGTGGCAAGGATGGGGACAACACCGGCGTCGAGCAACTGCTCGATAATCCTTCGCAGATAGTCCGTGTTGCGCGATTCGAAGTGAGTGCCAATTTGAATGATGACGAACGATGGGCGGTGAATCCGCAATTCACATTCGACGGGCGTTTCAGAGAAGGTACAGCCAAACTCGCCGCGATGCCATTGAGTCCAAAACAATGCGCCGGGAGTTGTGCCGTCTTGTGATGTGGAACTTTCTCGATTGAACGAGCCGCGAAAGTTTACAACCGTCTCGCGCAATTCAGGAGAAAGGCTCGCGCTGAAAGCATCATCCGTTTCAAACACGCCAAAAAATTCATCGGGGCGAGTCTGGCAGTCGCCAAAGATCGAAAACGCGTGCGGGTCGTTGCCAAGTGATAATCCGTGTTGATATACTTTTTGCAAACTCTTGTCTGTGTTGGTTGGAATCACGGGCAGAGTTTTCCAATCGAGGATTGGAGGAGTGGGAGAATTGGAGATTAGAGACTCGAGACTGGGTGCTGGGTAAATAGTAATTGGTAATTGAGGAGTTGGGGATTTGGAGGATTGAGGCGAGGGCGTGGATAATAATTGAGTTGGCGAGGCAGGCTCGGCCTGAGTTTGATCGAAGAGTTGAGGGGTGGAGAGAGGCGTGCAGGCTATAATCCAGATGCAAATCAACATCATGAGTCGTTTCATCGTGCAAAGTATACCCTTGCGGGGCCTGGGTACCCAAACATATGCTACACTTTCGATATGACTTATCAGGGACTCATCCACAAATACGGACACCTGCTCGACCTCCCGCTTCATTCGCGAAGCGTCAGCCTGCTCGAGGGCAATACGCCTTTGATCCACGCTGACAGGTTGTCGGGTCAACTCGGCGGCGGCTTTGAGTTGTTCATCAAGTATGAAGGGCTCAACCCAACGGGCTCCTTCAAAGATCGCGGCATGACCGCCGCCGTCAGCGAAGCGTTGGGGCGCGGCGCAACGACGGTGATCTGCGCTTCGACGGGAAACACTGCCGCATCCGCCGCGGCATACGCGGCACGGGCTGGGATGAAGTCCATTGTGTTGATACCACAAGGGAAGGTCGCGACGGGGAAACTTGCGGGCGCAATTGCGTACGGCGCGCAAGTGATTCAAATTGACGGTTCATTCGATGACGCGTTGACATTGGTCGTAGAAATCACAGATAAGCATCCGATCTGTTTGGTGAATTCGATCAACCCATATCGCATCGAAGGGCAAAAGACAGCCGCATTTGAAATATGTGATGTGTTGGAGTCCGCGCCCGATTGGTTGTGTTTGCCGGTAGGCAATGCGGGGAACATTACAGCGTATTGGGCGGGGTTCAAGCAATATTGCGGACTGAAGTCCGCAGACCTGCCGCAGATGTTGGGAGTGCAAGCGTCAGGCGCGGCTCCGTTGGTGTTGGGACATGCCGTTGAGAATCCTGAAACTGTCGCGACCGCGATTCGCATCGGCAAACCCGCGCGCGGCGAACAAGCGTTACAGGCCGCCGAAGAATCAAAGGGACGAATCATCGCGGTGAGCGATGAACAAATTTTGGATATGCAGAAGATGCTGGCAAAACTCGAAGGGATTTGGGTGGAGCCTGCCTCTGCAACAGGACTCGCAGGTCTCGCACACGAAATTGCGAATGGGAAATTGAACGTGAAAGGGAAACGCGTGGTTGCAGTTTGCACAGGTCATGGATTGAAAGACCCTGAGATTATCACAAAGGATATGCACGCGCCGCTGGTCGTGCCGCCGAGGTTGGACGCGTTGGAAGAGGTGATATTGGTGTAGGGGCGGACCTATGTGTCCGCCCAAATGGATGAATCACAAGGGCAGACACGCAGGTCTGCCCCTACAAAATTTATCATATGAAAATTCAAATCAAAGTCCCCGCCACATCTGCCAACTTGGGACCTGGGTTCGATGCCCTCGGTCTCGCGTTGGATTTGTGGAATGAGACGACCATCACACCCGCGAAAGAATTTTCGGTGCAGGTCAAAGGTGAGGGCGCGGGTAGACTCTCGTCGGGCAAAAACAATCTCCTCGTCCGCGCGGCATTGAGGCTGGCGGAACGCGCGGGGAATATCAAGGGCAGACACGCAGGTCTGCCCTTACTGCCGTTTCATGCAGAATGCGTAAATCAGATTCCGTTGTCGTCGGGGATGGGGTCATCGTCCGCGGCGATCGCGACGGGGTTGCTGGCAGGGAATGCCTTGTTGGAGAATCCGTTCTCGCGGGAGGAGATTTTGAATCTCGCCAGTGAAATGGAGGGACACCCGGATAACGTCGCACCGGCGATGATGGGTGGGCTGGTGGTTTCAACAATCGATCACGGGAAAGTCATCGCGCGGCAGATTCTCGTAGGGGCGGAGCATGCTCCACCCCTACATATAACGATCGTGTTACCTGATTTCTACCTCCCTACCAAGCAGGCGCGCGCGGCGTTGCCGAAAAAAGTTTCAATGAAGAATGCGATTCATAATATCAGCCGCACAGTGTTGGTGGTGGAGGCGTTGAGAATCGGAGACTTGGATTTGCTTGGCAAAGCGATGACCGACAAACTGCATCAGCCGTATCGGTTGAAGTTAATCCCTGGCGCGCAGTCCGCGATGGAGGCGGCGAGGCAGGCGGGTGCCGCGGCGGTGGCGCTTTCGGGGGCGGGACCGGGCGTGATCGCATTTTCATCGAAAGCCGAAGCAGGCATCGGCGAGTCCATGAGGCGTGCGTTCGAGGCGGCGGGACTCAAGGCGAGGATCTTCCATTCTAGGGTATCGAGTCGAGGAGCTGAAATTCAAATTTCGTAAGGCGGATTGTCCCACGGGGATGCTTCGCGACCAATCCGCCCCACGTTCCATTGTTTTGCAAATTCCAAAATGCGCGGACGGATATAAAACGCGAACGGGTCGGCAAATGACCGGCGCGCGGCGATCAATTCCATCGCCTCTTGCGGATCATGCCCCTGCGCGATGAGGATGCAGGCGCCCATCGCGGGTCCGCGGTGACGCCCGTAGGCGCAATGAGCGTAGACCTTGCCGCCGTGTTGAATCGTTTCGAGCGCGGCGTGCGCGCCGTGAATTAATTTTGGGATCGCAATCGGGAAGAAGGGGCTGTCTATGGAGGGAAGCCACAAGCTGGGAATTGGCTGAGGGTGTGAATCAGGTTTGGGTCCGAAGGTGAAGCGCATGTTGATGATGAGTCGAATGCCGAGGTCGCGCAGTTGATCGTAATCATCGAGGGAGGGCGTGGTGCCGATGAAGAGATCGTCGGTGATTTGGGAAAAGTTCATGCAGGGAATCGTATCACAGGATGGAAAGTGATTGGATTACAATAGATGCACGTTCAAGGTTAAAGGTCAAAAGTCGAAGGTCGGTGAACATGGCAGGTAACGCGTTCGTCAAAATTGGGACAGCGCTTCTCAAACACCAGGTCAAGAAACTGGTGGGTGAAGAGACTCTGGAAGTGATTGGCGCGGAACTCGCGGATATTGGCGGGGGTAAACTCGACGCGTGGCTGGGTGAGAATTCCACTATTGAACAACTCGAAAAAGCCGCGAAGACTGCCGAGACATGTTTCCATGATTCAGTTGGAGATCATGAACTCGCACAATGGATGGTTTCACTTCCCATCGGCGACCTGCCCAAAGTTTTGGAAGCCATCGAAAAACTCCCAACATCTCCCGATGAAAAAGGACTTGAAAACGAAATTCGCAATGCGGTTGCGGGTTGGCGAAAACTTTCTCCTGCGCAAGTGGATAACGCGGTCAATTCGTTTTTGTCTTGTCTGCGAAGCGCGCTCCTGCCCATCGAAAAACAGACCTTGATGGTGATCGGTCGTTCCGTGTTGCGGACGGAAGACAAAGTGGATGATGTGAAATCCACCGTGAATCGCAGTGAAGAGAAAATTGACCTATTAATTCAAATTGCTGAAAAGCGCTTTATCACAGAAAAACCAGTCACAATTGAAT
>Ga0247727_10019187_pt1 | contig 10627 bp, 11 predicted proteins | sample WisWelCaveWW1625_FD_202498 | JGI IMG/M metagenome (GOLD analysis project Ga0247727, IMG submission 202498) | Biofilm microbial communities from Wishing Well Cave, Virginia, United States - WW16-25 | ecosystem: Environmental > Aquatic > Deep subsurface > Groundwater > Cave microbial mat | place...
GCCCGCTTCGCAGTCTGGCGGGCCCCGACGGAGTCGGGGCGGGCCGCCCGACCGCCATAGTTAGCTATTGCTCGGTCAGGCGGGCGGGGAGCATCAGACGGAGTTTATCCGCCATCTTTCTTGACCGCCGATCCTTGTGGCGGTTTGGCGGAGATCTGAGGGTCCCGCTCTTGGACGAGGCGTTGGGGCGGGATCCGCAAATTGACGTAAAAGTTAGCTATCCCTGGCTGGATGCGCTAACTTTTGTCAATTTGGGATTGGGGGTTCCCAGCCCGCCTTGAACAAAACTATAATGTCGGGCTGGCGGAGACTCTTTACCCCGACTCCTTTTGTCGGGGCCTCCGGGTGTACATAAGTGAATAGAGCGAAGAATGGTTTATCCCCAAAGGTATTTGGTATATGTCCTGAAAAGTCTTTCCGATGAAAATCGATACATCGGTTTGTCCCAAAACGTGAACAAAAGACTTAACCAGCATAACCGCAGAAAAGTCAGAGCAACGAAATCAAGGGTACCTTTTGTCCTCGTCTACCATGAAGGATTCCAAACTCTGGCAGAAGCCCGAAAGCGTGAGAAATATTTCAAAACTGCTGCTGGTCGCCGCTGGCTGGACAAACACGCTAGAACATGAGGGAGATCACGATCACGCATCCTTAGCACAACCCTTGAGAAAAAACCTGACGAGGTTTCGCCTGAGGTGCAATGACCTTACTCGATGCACCCGTAGCTCAACTGGATAGAGCATCAGACTTCGGATCTGAGGGTTCCGAGTTCGACTCTCGGCGGGTGTACTCATTTGGGGGTTCCCAGCCCGCCTTGAACAAAACTATAATGTCGGGCTGGCGGAGACTCTTTACCCCGACTCCTTTTGTCGGGGCCTCCGGGTATACGATCCCAAATTCACAATTGACAATTGGCCTTGGCTTAATGGTCAATTGTGAATGGTCAATGGTGAATTGAGAATGATGGTACGTGTGGGGTATACGATCCCAAATTCACAATTATCGATTGATCATTCACCATTCACAATTACCCTTGCCTAATGGTCAATTTTGAATTGTCAATTGCGAATTGAGAATGATGAGTACCCGTGAGGGATTGACGAAACTTTATGTCACACCAGGCTGACGGGTGCAACTCTTCTATCAACACCCCCGGTAGACTACTTCCATGCAAGATGATGAACGATGGATGGAATATGCTCTGCGTGAAGCGCAGCAGGCATACAAGCGAAAAGAGGTACCCATCGGCGCAGTTATCATTCACGAAGACAGGATCATTGGGCGCGGGTACAACCAAATCGAGACGCTTCAGGACCCCACTGCCCATGCAGAGATGATTGCAATAACTGCGGCCGCGGCTCAGTTCAGCAATCGCAGACTCGATGGATGTACGTTATATGTCACACTGGAGCCATGTGCAATGTGTGCAGGATCCATTGTTCTGGCCCGTATATCCAAGCTGGTCTTCGGCGCACCTGATCCAAAGGCCGGAGCATGCGGTACATTGTACAATATTGTCCAGGACGAACGATTGAATCATCAAGTCGAGCTTGTACGGGGAGTACTTGAAGAAAAATGCGGTGGGATATTGACGGATTTCTTTACGAAGATCCGGGCGAACGGGATGGGCAAACCGTGATATTGCGAATTGCGGATTGTCAAATTGCGAATTGAGTGTGTAATTCAGCTCATCGCGGATTGCGAATTCTTGAATTGGGAACTGAGGGTTATTTGCTACATGGATTCAGAGGAGCTAAGAAACCGAACAAAACGGTTTGCGGTGGCGATTGTGAAGATGGCAGATGATTTGCCTAACAACAAAGCAGTGGATGTTATCTATAGACAGTTGCTGCAGGCAGCAACATCCGTTGGGGCAAATTATCGGGCGGCGTGTAAAGCGAGATCAAAAGCCGATTTCGTTTCGAAAATAACAATTGTGGAAGAAGAAGCAGATGAGTCGGCTTATTGGCTGGAAATGCTCCTTGAAACCGGACTAGGCAAACCAGAACACCTAATGCCCCTTAGAAAAGAAGCCATCGAACTCACAGCGATATTCACTGCATCCGGTAAAACTGCAAAAAAGAATCGATGAAGTATTGCAGAGTGCGATTTGGTAAATTGCGAATTGACCATATTCACCCCCATTTCGCATTTGGCAATCCGAAATTCGAAATTATCATATTATCATCTTTCCGCGTTCAGCTTCTCAGCCCGATCCGCAATCTTCAGCTGCTCGATAAGTTCATCAAGCTTCCCGTCGATAATCTCTGAAAGGTTGTACAGCGTCACGCCGATGCGGTGATCGGTCACGCGGTTCTGCGGGAAGTTGTATGTCCGAATTTTGTCACTACGGTCTCCCCTCTTCACCATTGATTTCCGCTGTGCTGCGACGTCACCAACCTGAGCTTCACGCATCGACTCGTACAGCTTGGCGCGGAGCATCTTCATCGCTCGCTCTCGGTTCTGGAATTGCGATCGTTCCTGACGGCACGCCACGACAATCCCCGTCGGCTTGTGAGTGATACGGACCGCCGTTTCCACCTTGTTCACATTCTGCCCTCCCTTGCCTCCTGACCGAAATGTGTCGATCTCGAGATCGGCAGGATTGATTTCCACCTCGACCTGCTCCACTTCGAGGAGAACGGCGACAGTGGCAGCTGATGTGTGGACGCGCCCCTGGGTTTCCGTTTCCGGAACCCGCTGGACACGGTGCACACCGCTCTCATACTTCATCGTTCCGTACACGTCTTCACCACTCAGACCAAACGCTATTTCCTTCATCCCTCCAATTCCTGTCTCATTCACGTCGAGGAGCTCGATTCTCCATTTCTGCTTCTCTGCAAACCGAGAGTACATCCTGAAGAGATCTGCCCCGAAGAGCGCCGCTTCATCCCCACCCGTCCCAGCTCGGATTTCGACAATGACATTCTTGCTGTCATTGGGGTCCCTGGGTAAGAGCAGAACTTTCAAATCTTCCTCGATTGTTTGCAGCTTTGCTTTTGTGTCATCCATTTCGTTGTAGGCAAGCTGCTTCATCTCGGGATCAACTGACGTTTCAGTGATTTCTTTGAGCTCAGCCAGATCCTTCTTGAATTTTCGGTATTGATCGTACGCGTTCATCAACGGAGTCAGATCACTATGCTCCTTGCTGAGCTCGCGAAAGCGGTCCTGGTTGGATACTAGGAGAGGATCGCTCAGAAGTCGCGTAATGTCTTCATACCGTTCTCTTACTTTTTCTAATCGGTCCAGCATCAATATCCTTAAGGGTCAGTTCAACGTGCATCTCATGAAAACATACGTAATTGCCGTCTGAAAATCCATTATGTGTGCACGTCATGTGGGTGTTCCGATGATGACGCAGCGTCTCTTCGGATGAGCCTGCTCATCACGCGGAGCTCTGATGGATGAAAGAATCTCATGAAGTACATAAGTGCGACAAACAACATAAGAAGAGCGACCTTCCAAAGAACTTCGTACGACTCCAGTTCAACAAACTGATGGAGGCAAAAAACCACTCCGGCTGCTATCGCCATTTTCCAGATGCGTTCATACTCATAACGGACCGGGTAAAACCGCTGAACTGTGAAATACACCGCAACTGCCATCACAGCGTAGCTCACCAGAGTCGCGATCGCTGCACCCATGATGCCCAGAAATGGAATCAGCAGAAAGTTGGCAATGACATTCACAAATGCGCCGAGAAAGGTAATGGCGGGAAGTTTTTGCGTCTTTTTCTCAATGTAAATGCCGGCCACCATGTTATTAGAGACCCCAAGGAACACATATGCAAGCAATACGACGGGAACAATGTGCAGTCCCCCCCAATACCGCTTTTCGATGATGGTTCGGCCCGCAAACAAAGGCAACTTCACTACATCCTCAAGAAAGAAACTCAGCACCAGGAACGCACCGATCGCGAAGAGGAGAAAATAGGTCAGAATGCGGGCAAAGAGCTGCTTTGCCTCCGAATCTTTTGCATGCGAGAGAAAAAAAGGGCGCCAGGCAAAATCATATGTGGAGACAAGGAGCATCATAAAAATGCCCAAACGATAGTTCGCCTGATAGATGCCGACAGTCGCCTCGTCGGTGAGCGCTTCCAGAATCGGACGGTCGATCACCTGGATCATCATGGTCGCCAGCCCCGCAGGAACATAGGGGAGTCCGAATTGCAGCAAGGCACGATAGAGTTCCTTGGAGTGCGTGAGACTAAAATTACCCACGATCGTTGGTGCAAGCATCAGGAGCGTGATCGCTGAGGAGATGAGACCGCTGAGGAATACTCCTTCTATGCCCATATGATAAACGAAGAGAAGCAGGATATTGCAACCAATGTTGATGACGATGCTTATCAATCGGATGAATGCAAAGTGCGCCGCCTTCCGCTCCAGGCGCAGACATGCAAACGGGATGATCGCCACCGTGTCCAACAAAATGATCCCGGCCGCATAATGCACGACGTGGTGATAGGCGCCTGGAATCTTCGAGAGGTGCGCGAGAGGTGCGGTGTTCCAGGCGATCAGACCGGAAAAGAGAACACCCGTACAGCAGAGAGAGAAGAACGGTACGCTGAAATTTTCCTTTTTTGTTCCCAGTTCGAGCGTTGTCGCGTATTTGAGATAGGCCGATTCCATACCATACCCGTACATCACGTTGAGGAATGCAATATAGGAATAGACGATCGCCACAACACCGAAATCACTCGGCTGGAGAACATACGTGTAGATCGGGGTAAGAAGGAAGTTGAGAAAACGGCCGAAGATCGTGCTGACACCATAGATCGCGGTGTCTGTTCCCAATCGCTTGATCTTTTCGAGTGCCGTTTCCAAGTGGCCTTTCGGGCTGAGAGATTCTAGATTTTGGAAACGATCATGAGTCAATCCGTTTCGAGAAAGTTCGGCCCTGAGGGTGCCGCAATGTGAAGCGAATGGCGCTTCTGGAAGATTTATCGACGCAAATCTCGGAGTTCGAGTGAGATATCGAGCGCTCGCACTGAATGGGTGAGTGCGCCGACGGAGAGCACATCGACGCCTGTTTCCGCATAGACTCGGACATTCTCCAGTGTGATGCCGCCTGACGCCTCCAGCTCTACGCGATGATCAACATAGCGGACAGCCTTGTGCATAATGTCCGGTGCAAAGTTGTCAAGCATGATCCGCCTGATGCCTGAGCACTCGAGCGCCTCATGCACTTCCGCAAGGTTCTTGGTTTCGACCTCAATCTCAGCAGTGATGCCATTCGCACGCAAGTAGCGATGACACTGCTCCACGGCATATCTGATACTTCCTGCAGCCACAATGTGATTGTCTTTTATCAGCACCATATCGTCAAGGCCGAAACGGTGGTTCACTCCACCGCCCAAACGAACGGCCAGCTTATCAAGGGCCCGAAGGCCGGGAGCGGTCTTCCGGGTATCAGTGATCTTCGCGCCGGTTCCTTCCACTGCATCCACAAATTTTCTCGTGAGCGTCGCAATCCCGCTCATGCGTTGAAGAAAATTGAGCGCTGTGCGCTCCACCCGGAGAATCCCCTTCGTAAACCCGTCGACCGTTGCGATGATCTGCTCTTTGTGGGCCCAGGCGCCCTCCTGCAGTGTTGGAGAAACCGTGATACTGTTGTCGCCGTATCGAAAGGCAAGCGCAGCAATATCCAGGCCCGCGATGATTCCATCTTCCTTGCACACAATGACAGCTTTCCCAAGCTGAACGTCCGGAACTATCGCATCGCTGGTGAGATCACCAAGTCCGATGTCTTCCATCAGCGCGAGCTCGACGAGTCTGCTGATACGGCTGTCATGCAATACATCCTGCATCATTACATTTTCCCCCTTCCGCTCATTCGTGCTTCAATCACCTCAAGAAATTGCGCCGGGGCGCGCGTCGGCTTTCCTGTTGCAGCATTCACAAAACTGTGGATTGTGTATCCGTCAACCAGCACATCGTTCTTTCCTTCCTTATACACTTCATAGTCAATTCTCACCCTCGCAATGGGTTTCTCCCGGAGGAAGGTCACAACATGCAAGAGATCATCGTACCGCACGGCACGTTTGTATGTCGCGTGTGCCTCGACGACCGGAAGGATCAGTCCCATTGCTTCAATCTCCGGATAGGGAAGACCGATTCCCCGCAGGAGATCGGAGCGGCCCTGCTCGAAATATTCAAAGAACTTCCCATAATAGACAAACCTCATCTGGTCAGTATCCGCATAACGGACACGGACCGGTGTCACCTGCTTAATCACAATCCCCTCGCGTGTGCAGATCTCATCCCGTCCAAGCTCCCATCTTGGAGAACTTCTCGATCCGGCGCTCGATAAGCGTCTCCGGTTTGATCCTGGACAAATGTTTCAACTCGTTCAGCAGCGTCTCCTTCAGTATTTTCGCCATCTGTTCATGGTTACGGTGTGCGCCGCCTGAAGGTTCCGGAACAATCATATCGATGATCCCCTGCTTCTTCAAATCCGGCGCAGTCAGCTGAAGTGCCTCGGCCGCCTGTTCCTTATAATCCCAGCTTCTCCACAAGATGCTGGAACAGGATTCGGGAGAGATGACAGAGTACCAGGTATTCTCCAGCATGAGGATCCGGTCCCCGACACCGATGCCAAGTGCTCCCCCTGAAGCTCCTTCCCCGATAATGACAACAATGATCGGGACCCGGAGGCGGGACATCTCAAGAAGATTGCGCGCAATTGCCTCAGCCTGACCACGCTCCTCCGCCTCAAGCCCGGGATAGGCGCCAGGTGTATCCAGGAGCGTGACGACCGGTTTCCTGAATTTTTCTGCAAGCTTCATCAATCGAAGCGCCTTGCGGTACCCTTCAGGATTGGGCATGCCAAAATTCCGAAAGAGGTTCGACTTTATGTCTCTCCCCTTCTGGTGTCCAATGATCATGACGGTGGTTTTCTCAAGCCGCGCAAAGCCTCCGACAATGGCTTTATCATCTCTGAATGATCGATCGCCCCGCAGTTCAATGAAATCCTTGGTCATCAATTGAATGTAATCTAATGTATACGGTCGATCCGGATGACGTGCAAGCTGTACTTTCTGCCAGCGGGTCAGGCCAGAGAAGACACTCTGCTGGAGCTGGCCCACCCGTTTTTCGATCTTTGCGAGCTCTTGCGCGATATCGGGATTATCACTGTACCGCCGAAGCTCATCGATTTTCTCTTCCAGCTCGGCAATGGGTCTTTCAAAATCCAAAATCGTCTTTGCCATGTGAGCTCCTCCTTCACCTCTTACGCAGCAGGAGTGACTTCAAAAGAATCTCCATGTCCAAGAAGAGCGATTGATTCTTTGCATAGTAGAGCAGATACCGCTCCACCTCGGCTTCCTCAAGATCCGCGCGATGATTGATCTGAACGAGACCCGTGAGACCGTGCGGTCCGAGATACGATTCCTCATCACGTGGGTGAGGAGCGACCTCCTTCTCCGGCTGTGATAGCGTCGTGATGTCTGTCAGAGGTCGACCTACAATACTCAGTCGGCCGGCAAGGACGTGCGGGAGCAAGAGGATCTTTTCGGCAAGCGGAGTCCGGTATGCGTTGACTGCCATTGATGTGCGAACCCGCACCCATGGATAGATAGTAATCATGAGCACAAGCGACACGGAGACATCAAACATCCGCTTCAAGAATCTATTGATCGGCCGATGAATGTGATAGTCGATCTCGACGAGGGGAATTGTATCCAGTTCATCGATACTCGCTTTCCCTATGATCGCTTCCAGACTGTTCGGGACAAGGCGGAAATTGACGTTCAACGTATTGCTACGGCCGATGACTGACAGGATATCGGTGTAGGTAAGCCCGTCTGTCGAAAAAATGACCTCTCCAACTCTGCGCTCGCTGATCACTTTGCCGACATTGTCGAGACTGCCGATAACTTCCACACCTGCGATCTTTTCGCCGATACGCCTTCTGTTCACATCAATAAATCCGAGGACATCGTACCCATCATCCACGCGTGCTCTCAGTTTGCGCAGCAACTGGAGCGCGGCGTCCCCCGTGCCCACAATGACTGTGCGACGCCCAAACAGGCTCCTGCGAGCCCTTCGTCCGTGCGATCCGCCCAGGCCCAACATACGGAAGAGCAAGCGCCATCCGGGTATGGCAAGAAAACTCATGAATCCTGAAATCAGAAGAACAGCCCGGCTGAATGCAAAATTCTTGGCAAAGAACACTATGGCCGAAATCACCACATAGCTCACCAGCACAGAAAATGCAGCCCGTGAGACGGAATACCGGTTTACCCCGTACACTCCGGAGAAATAAAGAGAAGCGACCACGATCATCGCCGGAACAGTCCACACAATCGGATAGGCATATGCCGGGAAGTGGAATAGATGTCCAAAATACACGTACTCACTGAGGATCAACGCAACGGTAACCAGGATGACATCTCCGGCCGCGCTGAGGACGGCGCGGCCCACTTTGCCCACAAACGCGACCGCCGCGCGCAAGGCGATTCCAAGCGATAGAAGGCTTTTTATCATAAATGATAAGCCATAATGTTTTTCGACAAAAAGCTGCATTGCACGATAGAACACTTTGATTTCGTCGATGTTGCTGCGCTTGGTGCTTTCCCCTTTAAAGTGAATGATTTTCGTGGAATGGACGTAATAGACCTTGAATCCCGCCCGCGACACGCGATAGCACCAATCTAGATCCTCTCCATACATGAAAAACGCTTCATCCAAGCCGCCGACTCTCTGATAGGCCTCCCGCGTGATCATCATGAATGACCCGCTGACCGCGTCTACCTCATACGATTCATCTGGGTTGAGATACGTGAGATTGTACTTCCCGAACCACCTGGACCTTGGGAAGAGTGTACTGAGGCCGGAAATTTTCGTGAAGGCAACCCATGGCGTCGGAAAACTTCTCCGACACGGGAGCTGGAGCGTTCCGTCCGGATTCAAGATCTTGCAGCCCGCGAGCCCGACGTCGGGATTGTTGTCAAAAAACGTGACGATGGTGCGAAGCGTATCCTCCTGTACCACTGTGTCAGGATTGATCAACAAAAGGTATTTGCCCCGGGCACGAGCCAGTGCGATGTTGTTTGCTCGTGCAAACCCAAGATTGGCCGTGTTTTCAATGAGACACACACCGGGAAACTTGGTCCTCATCATTTCGACACTCCCGTCGTCTGAGGCATTGTCCACGACAAAGATCTCTCCTTCAATACCCGCAATCGACTTCTGAATCGAAGTCAACGCGTTCTCGAGAAACTGACGAACGTTGTAATTGACGATGATAACAGAAAGATCCATATGATTCTACAGCCGGTTAAGAATACTCCTGAACCTGAGTTTCCACACCATGAACATTGCTTCGTAGATAATCTTCTTTGACATCTTTGACACACCCGTGCTGCGGTCGAGGAACACAATGGGGATTTCCGAAAGCGAGAACCCCTTCTTCCACGCTTTAAAACTCATCTCGATCTGAAAGGCATAGCCGTTCGACTTGATCTTGTCCAAATCGATGGCCTCCAATACTCGGCGTCGATAGCATTTATAGCCGCCGGTCGCATCACGAACTGGCAAGCCGGTGATGATTCGAGTATAGACGTTCGCAGCATAGCTGAGGAGGAGCCTGGTGATGGGCCAATTCAGGACGCGAACACCGTTAATGTACCGTGACCCGATTACCAGATCATACTCGTCAGCCTTCTTCAAAAAGTTAGGGATTTCCTTCGGGTCATGTGAAAAATCGGCGTCCATTTCAAAGACAAATTCAAACGAATTCTCAAGTGCATACTTGAAGCCGGCAACATACGCGGTTCCGAGTCCTTGTTTCCCCGTACGCTCGAGCAAGTGAATGCGCGGGTCATCTCCCATCATCTCCCGTACACGTTGTGCTGTCCCATCAGGCGAGCCGTCATCAACGATGAGCACATGAAGGTCTTGGGCCTCGTTGAGCACAGCAGGCAAAAGTTTGGGAATGTTTTCTGCTTCGTTGAACGTCGGAATCACAACAAGAATTTTCGGCATTGCTCTCCGACTCCTATGCTACAACCTGTGCTCCTCTTCCGCAACTCAAATCCCAGACCCATCTGTTGAGCAATTACGCCTTTGCCCGAAATGTCCACAAATCATTCAGGAGAAAATTCCAGGTCATCCCAAATCCGATTCCGATGATATTCGAAATCAGATAGTACACGCCAAAAACCTCCGTAAAGACAAAAAGGAGTAACCAATTTGCAAGAATGCCTGTGAATCCGGCCGAAAGATGATATTTGAGCAATCGATAAAGAAATGCGTCTGTTTTTCGATCTCGCCAGGTCCACAGATTGTTTAAAAGGAAATTTGACATGATGGAGGTCTCGATCGCAACAATACTTGAGAACATGTAATGCAGCAAAGCCAACTCTGTTAACACGTATAGAAGCCCCATGTTCACAACAACTCCACTGGCGCCCACAAGCGAAAATTTCAGGATCCTGGAAGTGAGTACATTCTTCCTCAGGTATTCACGCGGATACATAGAATCCCTTGATGGCATCCGTCACACACACGAGCTCTTCCTCCGTGAGGTCCGGATGCATCGGAAGAGAGAGCACCTCCTTCGCGGCCTGTTCTGCCACCGGGAAGTCTCCTGTTGAATACGCGGCCATCGCAAATGCCTTCTGCAG
>Ga0247727_10019188_pt1 | contig 10627 bp, 8 predicted proteins | sample WisWelCaveWW1625_FD_202498 | JGI IMG/M metagenome (GOLD analysis project Ga0247727, IMG submission 202498) | Biofilm microbial communities from Wishing Well Cave, Virginia, United States - WW16-25 | ecosystem: Environmental > Aquatic > Deep subsurface > Groundwater > Cave microbial mat | place...
CGACGTCGTTCTTCGACCGGCCGGAAGTGCAGGTGGGGGGCGCGATGGCGCTGTTTGGCGGGGCGCTGGCGGTGCTGGCGATGACGCTGTCGCGGCGGCGTGAAGTGGAGTAGCGTTGGTTTCCCGGGGGCCTTCCGGCCCCCGGTTCCTTTTTTTTTTCTTTGGAGGCGAGCGGCGGCGCCGTCATTCCTCTTCGGGGCCAAACGATCCGAAGCCCCAGAGCGCCGGGTCGGAGGGGGGCGGAAGCGCGGAGAGTTCGCGGACGACCGCGGAGGGCAACGCGAGGGTGCGAGCCACCTCGTCCGGCGACCTTCCGCTTCCAAGCTCTAGCCAGCAGCGCGTCAGCCGCAACGTGATGGGCGAGGCCCGTGCAAGCTCCGGAACGCGGCTCTCGCGAAACGCCGCGGCAATGAGGCGGTCGAGTTGGTCGCTCGAGCGACGGCGGCGCGAGATGAATGCGCGGAGGGTTTCGGCAAGGTCGGGATCGCCGATCGGGATGTGGACGTCGTCCCGCCGCCGGCGGCGCTTCCAGATGAGTTCGCCCTGGACGAAGTCGCGCCAGGTGACCTTGGACAGGGCCTTCACCTCAATGCCGGTCCGGTAGAGGATGACCACGACTTCGAGGTGCTCCGGCGAGAGGCGCCGCGCACCCCGCAGCACGGCCCGGAGGTGCGCGGGCTCGGTAATCGGGAGCTTCCTCGAGGAGCGGGGGCGATGGGCTTCAGGGTGGGCGGTCAACGCGTCTGGCTCCCCTCGCGGACTTCACGGCGGCGCCCGAAAGGGTGCCTCGCGCATCGCCCGGAAGCGCCCTTGATCTGCGGCCGCGGCTATTTAGTGAAATCGGGCGCGGGCCGCCGCAGAGCCGCAGGGAGCGGCATTACGGGGACGCGGTGCGCGCGCCGGCCTGGGCAGTGACTTCCTCCGCGCCGGGCTCGGCAAAGGGCTCCGCGGGCTCCGTGGCGAAAACTGGCGGCGCCTCTTCGACAGCCGCAAGCCCCTTGAGGGCCGCCGATGGATCGCGCAGGCGGTAGAGGCGGGCGCGCCCGACGCGCTCCGAGGAGAGGACGCCGGCATCTTCGAGGTGGGCAAGGCGGCGCGCGACGGCCGACTCGTGGAGCGTGAGCGTGCGCGAGAGTTCGCGGGCGGTGGAGCCCTGCTCGCGGGCAAGGAGGGCGCGCACGAGGGTGACCGCGTGGGGCCGCCGGAGCGCGCCGAGCGTGTTGCGCGAGTTCGGCGAGCGGGGGTTTAGGCCGAGCCCCGCGCCGTTTGCGTAGTACCGTTTGTAGCGGCCGTCGTCCTCCGCGACGACGAGCCCGGCGCCGACAAGGACGGACAGGTGGTACTCGATGGAGGAGGGCGACATGTGGAGGCGGCGGCGCAGTTCGTTGACGTGGAGGCCGGGCGCGGAGCGGATCGTATCGAATAGCCGCTGGCGCGAGCCGCGCAGGGCGTCGACCGTGACGAGCGACAGGGACAAGCCAATGCCGCCGACGAGGAGCCACAAGGCGAGTGCAGACTTGCCGCCGGGGGTGGACAGGTCGGGGCCGCGGATGCCGAAGCTCATGGATTGGGCGGGCTCTGGCGCGGCTCCTCCGGCCGAGGTGCCGACCAGAGCGCCGTCGAACGCGTGCGCCCGCAGCCGGTAAACGGCAAGGTCCGCGGGAAGCGTCCCCTGGCGGTCCAGCCAGTTCAGGGCGCGGATGGCCGAGTCGCGGTCGGTGGCCGGGCCTTGCGCAAGCGCGCGCGCCGCCTCGGAGGTCTCCGGCACGGGGCCGATCGAGCCATCAGCCGTCTGGCGGTAGCGAAGCTCCGCGTTCAGCGCGTCGGCGGCGGCGGGCCGATCGGCGCGTAGCGCCTGGGAGGCAAGAGACAGGTTGAGCGTGTCGTCCTCGAGCGCCCCCGAGTCAAACCGCGCAGAGATCTCGTCGCGCGCGGCGGTTGACCAGTTGGCAACGACCGCAGGGACATCACTTGTCGCCGCCTTGGCGCCGACCACGTCCGTGGGCTCGACGGCCGTTAGAGCGCGGGCGTTGGCAAGCGGCGTCCATAGGACGGAACCCGGGGCCATCGAGAGACGGCTTACGGTCGCTTCAACGGAAACGGTATCCGAATCGGCAATTCCGTCGAACAGGATCGTGACGGGGGTGGCCAGCCGGGTCGAGTTGGTGTCGAACTCCCGGGCGGGCGTTGAATTCGTTTCGCCCACGATGGCCGCGGCGTCGGACAGGGCACCCCCTTCGGCCGCACCAAAGTTTGCGTTAAGCGCCTGTTCTGTGGACGAATATCCCGACGAGCCGCCCGCGCTAGTGCTGGGCGGCGCCGAACCGGTGACCTCCGCAATGGCCTGCGCCCCCATGGCGGCCTGCACGCGTTCGTCAAGGGTCGGCGCGCCAGCTGCGGCCGTGCCGTCGAGCCACGCGGCGATCGCCGCCGCATCGGCTTGGGTCGCAGTGCGCGCCTGTTCGACGTTCAGGGTCGCCGGCGCCGTGGTCGCGCCCGGGTCGGGCGCCGTTATGGAGCTAGCCTCGAGCATTGCCGCTCCGGCAAGGACGCCGCCGGCCGCGATCATCGTCCCTGCAAGTACAGAGACAATCCTTCGCCAGACCTTCATCAAAGGCGTCTTGGGGTAACCCCTTAAGAGGTTTTTGGTACAAGACCGGCCCCGCGCGGAGCCTCATCCAGGCATCCATTGCGGTGATACCAAAGCCGTCTTTATTCCCCCAGGGCCCGTAGGGCCAAGGTGTTTGCATGCAGGTCGTCGAAGGCATTGGAAAGAAGCGGTTGAAGGCGCTGATTGCGGTGGCGCTGATCGTAGGTACGGCGGGGGTGGTGAGCGCGGCGACGGCGCGCCCGCCCTGCCAGCGAGAGGTCGTCGCCGGAAACCTCGACGGCGACGCGCAGTTCGTTGCGCGGGACGTGATTGTTTACGGCGCGGGCATGTTCTACGGGAACCCCATCGTCGCGCGGGTCGAAGGCACGATCTCGGAGTCCGCATGGTACAGCGTGCGCCTCCCAGGCGTCACCGCGTTCGACCAGCTGCGCGTCGTCGGCCGCGGCGCGGTCGTCGGCGCCTATTTCCTCGAGGAGGGCCGCTTGCACTTCTATGCGGACCTCCTGCCTGGCGCGCTTTCGGGCGCCGTCGAGGTGTTCTATGTCGCAGGCTCTGCATCTTGGTCCCACCACTACGAACTCGACCTCGAGCGCTTGGAGCTGGCACTCATCGGACGGGTTGACTGGAACGCGCGCGTGATGTTCCGAAACGTGGACCTGCTTTTCGTTAGCGGCACGCTTCACACGGTCTCGTCCGGGTGGGGGGGCGAGGCGCCGTCCGCGATGATGGCTGGTGGCGGCTTCGGCCTTTTTGACTTCTCGTCGCGCGTCACCTCGCCCGAGACGGACAGCCTGGCGGCTTTCAGCGTTCCGTCCTCCACAGACACGGGGATTTACGTGGTCCACCGGGCAGCGAACGTGGATCTGCCCGGCTCGAACGGGCACGGCCTCAAGACCTGCAAGCCATCTTCGTTCTACTTGCGCATCCACGCGAGCCCGGTGGAGGCGACCGAAGTCGTGGTGGCAGCGGACAGCGCAATCGACGCCCTCAACGCCTCGGGGGTCGCCAGCTCCCACGCGCCGGCAGGCCTCCCGTTCGTGATCGAACTCGTGAACCGGGGCGCTCTACCGTGGATGGCCGGAAAGGCGGACATCTACCGGGATGGAATCCTCGCGGGCGCGGACAACCTCGCATACACCGCGCGCAACGGGACAGCGAAAATTGCGATGGGATGGGCGTACGACGTGCGCGTCACGCGCACCCTCGAGAAAATGGGCGCGACCGCGTACCACAACTACACGATTCAAAACCTCGACGAAATGCCCTTCACGGTGGAGCTTGAATCGGCGGCCAGTTCGGGGGTGGTGGACACCGGCCCCTTCACCCGGGACGGGATCCTGCTCAAGGCGCGCGGGGTTATCCAACCGGGCCAGGTTGTGCGGCTGTTCTGGACGGGCCCCGCGTGAGGAACCCCGCTACGCGCAATGGCGAGGCGCTAAACGCACGAGCGCGAGCCCCTCCAGGGCGAGGCCCGTCCCGCCGAGCCAGACGGCTTGGAACGTGCCATGATACGCTTAAATAGGGGGCGCGTCTAAAATGACCTGCTGAGGTGTACGGAGAATGCAGGTAGTGGTGACTGAGGTCGCGGCAACAGAACTCCAGAAGGCGATGAAGGAGATGGGCAAGGAGGGCGAGGGCCTCAAGATTCTCGTCCAGCCCGGCGGGTGCGCCGGATTCCAATACGGGCTCGTATTCCAGAAGTCCCCCGAAGAGGGCGACGAAGTGTTGAGCGCGCACGGCGTCCCAATTTTCGTGCGCGGCGAGATGGCCCCGCTGCTTGACGGAATCACGATCGACTACGTGCAGACGCTCATGGGCGGCGGGTTCAAGATCGACAACCCGAACGCGACGTCCAGTTGCGGCTGCGGCCAGTCGTTCGGCTGAGCCGGACGACCGGTGAGTTCCTTTCCCGCCGGAGGGCCGGCGTTTCCAATCGGCGAGCGCACGCCTTGGTGCTGCGAAGTTTTCAAGTAGCACCGCGCGTTCCCGCGGGCAAGGCGAAGCCAATGCAAGCGTCCAAGTCAGCGACGGTCGGCGCTCTCAGCCTGCGCGCCGTGCGCCTCGCGGCGCTTGGCCCGTGGCGGCCACCACCCAAAAAGCTCCGCCTCGGCCGCCCCTGATTTCGATCATTTCGCCTGCGGCCCCGTTGCGCGGAGCTCGTTGATTTCCCGCAAGGGACCGTAGGACAATGGAAGTCTGCCTGGCTCCAGACCAGGAGATCGGCGTTCGACTCGCTGCGGTCCCACCTTGGGGCCGTGATGTAACGCTAGCATCCGTGGCTTGGAACCACGATGTCCGGGTTGGACTCCTGGCGGCCCCACCACTATTGCTTCGCGCTCGAGGCCGCAAGCAGCTCGTCCCTCGGCCGGCCGAGGGCTTTGGCGTAGACATCGAGCGTCCTCTCGGCAACACTGCGCCAGTCGAAGGTCGCCGCGTGCGCGGCGCTCGCGTCGCGCCTCGCCTCCCGTCCGTTCCCGTCAAAGGCCGCGCGCGAGGTCGCCTCGGCGATCGATTCGACGCTTTCTGGCTCGATCGGGAAAAAGTGGCCTCCCCCGATCTCTTCGATCGCGGGGAGCTTGGAGGCGGCGACCGGCGTTCCGCACGCAAGCGCTTCGAGCACGGGAATCCCGAACCCCTCCCACAGGGTGGGGAAGAGGAACGCGAGCGCGCCGCGGTAGAGGTCGGCAAGCTCCGGGTCGGGGACGGGGCCAAGGATATCCACGCTGCCGCGCGCAGGCGAGGCCGCGATCGAGCGGGCGAACTCGTTCCATCCCCATCCCCGCTGGCCGGCGAGCTTCCACCGGAGGTCCTTGTGGTCCTTCCTTAGAAGCTCGAAGGCCGCAAGCGCGCGGACGAGGTTTTTGCGCGGCTCGATCGTTCCGACGCTGAGGATGTACGGCGAACGTGGAGGCGAGGTGCCCGGCGCGGGCGGGTGGAACACGGCGCGGTCGATTCCAAGGTGGACGACGTGCGAATTCTCGGGCGGGTGGTCGACGACGGCGAGCACCTCGTTGAGCCCGCTTTGCGTGTCCGCAATGACCTCGTCGTCCTGCCGGATTTCGGACGGCCGCACGAAGCACTTGACCGTATTGCGCGTGTGGCGCTCGGGCATGCTAAGCGGCGTGGTGTCGTGCACCGTGATGACGCGCGCCGTCCTGCCCGCCGTGGTGGGCAGGTAGCTCGATGTCCCGTGGACCAGGTCGAAACCCGCGCGGTCGATCGCAGCACCCGTGAAGAGGCGCGAAGACACCACGTTGAGGAACACCATGGGATTCCAGTCGAAGAACTCGGGGTGCGCGAGGAACCCGCGCGCGATCGCCGGAGCGTTGCGGAGCACGGCGGAGGGCGCCGTGTAGTGCAGGAGGTGTGCCTCGTTCATCGGAGCCGGGAGCGCCCCGTGGGCGGCCTTTACATGCGAGGGGTGCACGATGAGAAGGTGGAGGTTCGTGCGGCCGGCGAGGTGGGTGACAAGTTCTGCCTGGTAGCGTGCGATTCCGGAGGGGCGCACGAAGGCGTCCTGGGCGAGGAGGGCGATCGAGGGAGCCGTGTCCGAGGCCATCGGGGGACGAACGGGAGGCGGGAGCCAAGAAGCTATTCGTCGGCCGCGGCGGCCGGTGAGGGCCGCAGGGCTTCCGCCGCGAACCGGCGTACCCGGCCGAGGTTTACGCCCCCGAAGGCCGCAGCGTCGAGGACGAGAGCGAGTGCAGCGTAGACGACAGCGCCGACGGTAAGGGCCGCCAGCGGTTCGATCGGCGCGGCCGTGACCAGCGCGAAGGTTGCAAGGCCAGCGGCGGCGCAGCACAGGGCGCCGGGGGCCGCCGCACGCGCCGCCTGCGCAAGCGACGGGCCGCCGCGCGCCCCAACGATCGCGCCGACATAGGCCCAGGCAACGACCATGATTGCAAGGAGCGCGAAAAGAAACGCCACAAGCCCGCCGAAGACCAGGACCGGCAGCGCGAGGCCCCACAAAAGCGCGTAGCAAAGGGCGGCCTGGCGCAGGCTGGCGCCGGGCGCGCCCTGGACTTGGACAAACGGGGTGCCTGGCGCGGTCGCGGCCTGGAGGATGCAGAAGAGCGACATCACCTGGACACAGACCGCAGCGCTCTCCCACCGCGCGCCGCCCACGAATGCGACGGCGGGGGCGGCGAGCGCGACCGCCGCCATGTTGGCGAAGGCGGCGGGGATGACGACCGCTCGGATGGATTCAAGATAGGGGTGGGCGAGGTCGCCGCCCGCGAGCCGGATCTTGGACAGGGTGGGGAGGAGCACCTCGTTCACGATCGCCATGGCGCGCAGCGGGACGAGCTGTGCGACGCGCAGGCCAAGCAAAAAGGCGCCGAGGGCGATCGGCCCGGCAAAGAGGGCGACGAACGCCGCGGCGGTGAGGTCGAAGGCGCTCGACACGAGCCCCATGCCAATCACGGGCGAGCCAAACCGCACGAGGGCGCGCCACGCCGCCCGGTCGAATACCGGGCGGAAAAACGCGGGGCGGAGCGCCGTGAGCAGGGCGAACTGGAGGAGGTGCCCGATGATCGCTCCCCAGATGATGGACCACACACCGAAGCCTGAGAGCGCAAGGGCCGCTTGCGCGGCCGGGGAGCCGACCATGCCGCCGGCCTGCGCGAGCGAGAGCCGCCGGAAGTCGAGGTCGAGCCGGAGGCGCACCTGGGAGGCGAACCCGAGTCCGGATACGAGCGGCACGACGGAAAGAGCGAGGAGGAACGGGGCGAGGTTTGGGGCGGCGAGCGGACCGTAGGCGAGGAGCGCGAGGAGCGCGAGCGCGCCCGTGCCCCCCAAGGCAAGAACGACGCGCAGCGTGGCGGCGGCCTCGACGGATGCGGGGACTTCCTCACGGCGGCTCAACACCGCGGCTTGGATCCCGAAGTCAGCGACCATTTCGGCGGTCACGGTGATCAGGTAGGCAAACGAGGCGAGGCCGTACTCCGCGGGCGGAAGGACTCGGGCGAGGACGAACACCGCAAACCCGGCGGAAACCGCGGCGGCGGCGGTGAGGAGGCCTTGGTAGTACAGGTTGCGGATGGTGGTGGCGCGCAGGCTCACGCGGCCCATCCCTCCGGCGCAAAGAAGCCGACGGGGGAGATAAACGGGACGCCGGCTACGAGGGTGCCTGGGGCGTGCCGCGCTCAAACGCCGCCCGGAAGGTGGCAAACGAAGGCGGGGGGATGCCAAGTTTTCGGACGAGCGCATGAGCGTAGGCGAGGCCGACGGCGGCCGTCACCCAGTCGGCGATCACTGCGCCCATCGCGCCTCCCCAGGGCGCGCCCGTCTGGGGGACGAGGATCGCATTGAGGGCCACGGCGACTGCCGCCTGCGCGACGAACAGGCGCAGGATGAGGTCAGGCCGGTTCGACGCGGGCAGCAACACCGCGGCGGGGAGCGTGAGGCAAAAGAGGACGCCGGAGACCGCGAGCAGCTGCGCGAGCGGCGCGGCCGCGGAGAACCCGGGGAGGAGCGCCGAAAAAGCCCACGGGGCAGCGAGGACGAGGGCGACCGCAAGGGGGGCCGCGAGGACCACCTCGGCGTAGAATGCGATGGAAAGGAGCCGGTGGACCTCCGCGCGCCGAGCGGCCTCGTCCTCAAGGGCAAACGCCCGCGCGAGCAAGGGGTACAGCATCGCGGGCACGGCGGAGCCGAGCAGGACGATGTAGAACATCATCGAGTAGGAGATCTTGAACAGGCCCGATTCGGACTGGGCGAGGGCGAGCGACGAGGGCAGGAACGCGAGGTAGATGGCCGCCGTGCCGACCCAGAGCAGCTGTTTCTGGAGGAGGTGCGCGAGCGTCGTGCGCCACCCGAAGGAAAAGTAGTCGCGGGCCCGCTCGAGGTGGAGAAGCCGCAGGTCGGGAAACCCCGCGAGCGCGAACGACACGGCGGCCGACGGGATGGCTCCAAGCACCCACGCAAGCGCGGCCGCGTCCGGGCGCGAGGGGAGGAGCACCGCCCCGGAGGTAAGCGCGATCACCGCCCCTAGGCGGGCGACGTTTTCGGCGAGGCCCGGGAGGTTTCGCCGCCCCATTTTCCGGCGCGCTTCGAAGACCATCGTGGCGATGGAGGCGACCGCCGAAAGCGGAGGGTACAGGCCGAGGAGCGCGATCATGAGCGGGGAGACCCGGAACGCCGACGCGAGGGGGCCGGCAAGGATGAGGATCGCCGCCGACGCCGGGATGCAAAGCAGCAGCTTGAGGGCGGCCACCGTCGCCAGGGCCTCTTCCCGTTCGCGCGAGGAGAACTCGCGGACAAACGCGACTCCCGGGAGATGGACGAGGACCATCGAGAAGTCGAGTACAAGCATGCCGACGGCAAACGCGCCGACGCCTTCCGGCCCGAGGAACGCCGCGATCGCGAGCCCCGCAACGAGCTGGATGAGGAGATTGGACACGATGAACGCGATGTTGACGGAGGAGCCGCGCAGCAGCTCCTCGCGGAAGGGTCGCCCGAGCACCGCCCTACCTCCGGTCGGCCGCAACAAAGCCCCCGGAATTGAGGTTTCGCGCGCGCCAAGGGAGGCCTCGCGCATCCCCCGCCAAACTTGAATACGCCCGTCAGGGATGAGGAGGCCCTTCCTATGCCCCGTTCGATTGCCGCCGCAGTCCGCAGCGTCCCCCCTTCGGGAATCCGCCGGTTTTTCGACATTGCGGCGGCGGAGCCGGACATCATCTCGCTCGGGGTCGGCGAGCCGGACTTCGACACGCCGAAGTTCATCACGCGGGCCGGCACGAGCGACCTTGCGGCCGGCGGGGCGCACTACACGAGCAACTGGGGCAAGCTCGAGCTGCGCGAACTCATCGCGGAGCGCTACCGGAAGCGGGCGAAGGCGGACTACGACCCGAAGGACGAGGTGCTCGTCACCGTGGGCGCGAGCGAAGCGGTGGACCTGTCCATCCGCGCGCTTGCCGACCCCGGAGACGAATTCATCGTGGTCGACCCGGCGTACGTGAGTTACCGCCCCGACATCAGCTTCGCGCATGGGAAGTCCGTGACCGTGGACGCCGACGCCGCGAAGGGGTTCGAACTCGACCCGGACGCCATCGCACACGTCGTTTCGCCGCGCACGAAGGCCATCATCATCAACAACCCGTGCAACCCGACAGGCGCGCTCTTCGGCCGGAAGACCGTGGAGGAGGTCGCGGGGATCGCGCGCGACGCCGACTGCTACCTGATCGCCGACGAGATTTACGAGGACCTCGTGTACGGGGAGAAGCACGTCTCGGCCGCGTCCCTGAACGGAATGAAAGATCACGCAATCGTGATCTCGGGTTTCTCGAAAGGCTTCGCGATGACCGGCTGGCGCCTCGGGTTCGCCTGCGGGAACCGCGAAGTGATCGGCGCGATGATGAAGGTGCACCAGTACGCGATCATGTGCGCGCCGACGCCCGCGCAGGCGGCCGGGATTGCCGCCTTGAGAATGAAGCAGACCGAGTACGCGGTCGCGAAGATGCGGCGCGAGTACGACCGGAGGCGCAGGCTGATCGTGAAGGGGTTCAACAAGATCGGCCTGCCGTGCCACGAGCCGCACGGGGCGTTCTACGCGTTCCCGTCGATCGAGTCGACCGGACTCACCTCGGAGGCGTTCTGCGAGAGGGCCGTGAACGAGGCGCGCGTGGCCCTCGTGCCGGGGTCTGTCTTTGGGCTTGCGGGCGAGGGGCACGTCCGCGCAAGCTACGCGACCGCGTTCAACAAGATCGAGCGAGCGCTGGAGCGGCTTGAGGAATTCGTGGGCCGGCTCTGACACGGCGCACCTTTGGCCGACGGCGCCCCAGGAGCCAAAAAGCAGGAGGTCGCCGGAAACGGTGACAGCGCCGGGGGGCCTCGCGACGGAACGATGCCGGGGGCCAGGTGAGCGCCTCCCCAAGGCGGGGCTGGCTGCGCGAGCACCTCAGAAGGGTCCGCACCTCCCATGATTAATGGAGAGATTTGGGCATACCTTCACAGCCGGCCCATATAGCCCGCCCCCCCCCCCCCGCGTAGAGGCCCCGGGGGGGGAAAGCAAGATTT
>Ga0247727_10019189_pt1 | contig 10626 bp, 9 predicted proteins | sample WisWelCaveWW1625_FD_202498 | JGI IMG/M metagenome (GOLD analysis project Ga0247727, IMG submission 202498) | Biofilm microbial communities from Wishing Well Cave, Virginia, United States - WW16-25 | ecosystem: Environmental > Aquatic > Deep subsurface > Groundwater > Cave microbial mat | place...
AGAGAAATAACTTTGTCTCCTTCCTCCAGCTTCATTATGCGTACTCCTTGCGTGTTTCTTCCTATCACGCTTATTCCGCTGGCTGGTGTTCTGATGAGTACTCCTTTTTGTGATATTATCATGAGTTCGTCTTTGTCTGTAACGCTTTCTACGCTTACTACTTTTCCGTTTTTGTCTGTTATTTTGATATTTATGACTCCTACTCCTCCTCTGCTGATGAGTCTGTAGTCTGATATTTCTGTTCTTTTTCCAAAGCCGTTCTCTGTTATCGTCAATAATGTCTCACTATCTTTTGCAATTGTTGCTCCTACTACTTTGTCATCTCTCAATCTTATTCCATACACACCTGCCGCCGTTCTGCCCATTGCTCTTACGTCTTCTTCATGGAATTTTACTGCGCTTCCTTGTTCTGTTGCGATTATTATCTGTTGTTTTCCGTCTGTAAGCATGACTGAATTCAGTGAATCCTTCTCATCAAGTCCTATTGCGATAATTCCGCCTTTTCTTGGATTTGAGAATTCTTCAAGCGAGGTTTTCTTTACTATTCCATTTGTTGTGACCATGAACAGGTATTTGTTTGGCTCGAATGTCTTTACTGGTATGAATGCTGACACTTTTTCATCTTTGTCTAATTGCAGCAAGTTGACTATCGCTGTTCCTTTTGCATATCTTCCTGCTTCCGGCAGTTGGTAGACTTTTATCCAGTGTACTTTTCCTTTATTTGTGAAAAACAGTATGTAATCACGCGTATTCGCGATGAACAAATCTTCTATGAAGTCTTCTTCTTTTGTTTCTGCTGCTATGATTCCCCTTCCGCCTCTTCTTTGCTGTTTGTATGTATCTATTGGTAATCTTTTGACATAGCCTGCGTGTGTTATTGTTATTACATCCTCTTCTGGTTTAATCAAAGCTTCTTCTTCCATTACTTCTAGCTCGGTTTCAAGCACTTGTGTCCTTCTTGCATCTCCATATTTCTCTTTTAATTCGAGAAGTTCTGCTTTGATGATGCCTAATATTTTTTGCTCACTCGCCAATATATCCTGCAAGTCTTTGATTAATTTCAATAAATCTTCATGTTCGCTTCTTATTTTGCCTTGCTCAAGCGATGTTAACTTGCGCAATGTCATGTCGAGAATTGCTTGTGCTTGTTTTTCAGATAAAGTATAATCTGCCATCAATGCGTTTTTTGCATCTTCTGCGCTTTTGCTTCCCTTGATGAGTTTGACTATCTCATCAATATTGTTCAGTGCGACAATAAGTCCTTCAAGGAGGTGAGCTCTGTCTTGTGCCTGTGTTAAGTCAAATTGTGTTCTCTTTCGTACTATGGTTCGTCTGTGTTCAATATATTCGTGAATTATGTCTTTCAGCGACAATACTCGTGGCTCGTTTCCTACTAGTGCTAGCATGTTTATGCCAAATGTTTCCTGCATTCTGCTGTGCGCAAATAACTGATTAAGAACCACATCGCTGTTTGCTCCTTGTTTCAACTCTATGACTATTCGCATTCCTTCTCTGTCGCTTTCATCTCTTATGTCTGAAATTCCTTGCACTTTTTTATCCTGCACAAGGTTTGCTATTTCCTCAATCAGCGTGGCCTTGTTGACCATGTATGGGATTTCTTTGACGATAAGGCGCTGTCTTGTTTTTGCTTCTTCGATTTCTGTTCTTGCTCTGACGATGATTTTTCCTCGTCCTGCTTTGTATGCTTCACGTAATCCTGATGTTCCCATGATAATGCCGCCTGTTGGGAAGTCTGGTGCCTTGACGTGTTGCATTAAACTTAGAATGTCAATTTCCGGATTGTCTATTTGCGAAATTATTGCCGAGCATACTTCTGTCATGTTGTGTGGAGGTATGTTTGTTGCCATGCCGACTGCAATTCCTGTGCTGCCGTTGATCAGGAGGTTTGGAACTTTTGCAGGAAGCACGGTTGGCTCCTGCAGGCTTGCGTCGTAGTTTGGTACCCACTTTACTGTTTCCTTGTCAATGTCTTGCAGTATTTCTTCTGCCAGTTTATTGAGACGCGCTTCGGTGTAGCGCATGTGCGCAGCACGATCCCCGTCAACTGACCCAAAATTTCCTTGTCCTTGAACAAGCATGTAACGTAATGAGAAATCTTGCGCCAGCCTTACCATTGTTTCGTAGATTGGTGCATCGCCATGTGGGTGGTACTTACCCATCACATCTCCAACAATTCTTGCAGATTTTTTGAAGGGCTTGTTGTGCAACACTCCCATCTCATACATGCCAAAGAGAACTCGCCTGTGGACTGGTTTCAGGCCATCTCGGACATCCGGAAGCGCTCTTCCAACAATGACTGACATAGAATAATCTAGGTAAGAAGTCTTCATCTCCTGCTCGATGATTCGAGAGACGATTCTTTCCGCTGGTTTGTCTTGTGTTTCAGGCATAGAAGTTTAAACCACTTATCGACGATAAAATAGGAGTTTTTGTGGCTTTATAATGCTTATTATTTTCTATATAGAAAGTTATTATGAAATTTGCTTCAAAATTGCAGTTTTTACGACAAAATTTCTTCCACAGTAAACGCATTTCTTTGACTTTCCAGCCAGCATTCCAGAATTAGTTTGATACTTCATTTGATTTTTGCATTTTGGGCAAAGTAGCAGAAAAGTTATCATTCTTCTTTCTTTTCACTTGAGGAAAGCTTTGCTTTCTCATCCGGAGACTCATCGGATTCTCGCGATTCAGGCTCTCCTGTCATCATTTTCTTTATTCTTTCTTCTATTTTTGCTTCGACTTCTGGCGGCACTCCTTTTGGGAATAATCCTTTGCCTTCTTCGAATTTTTTTGGCTTCATCTTGGCAGTTTTCTCTGCCGCTTCGTGTGCGATTTTTTCTTCAGGTGTTGCTTCTTTGATTTCTGGTGCTGGTTCTTGTTTTTCTTCAACTGTCTTTATTTTTTCTGGTTTTGCTTCAATTTCTTTTATTTCTTCGAGCATTGGTTCAGCTTCTTCAACTGGTTTTTCTTTATGCTCATGATGCACTGCATGAAGATGTTTTTTCGCTGGCTTTTTGTGATGTCTCTTGTGCGGGTGTTCTGGTGGCCTTTCTTCAGGCGGAATTGCTTCTTTTGGAACATCATAGATTTCAAGGTTGCCGAGTTTTTCCATGAATAATTCTACTCCTGTTGGCATCATTTCTGTTGGCTGCACTGCTGGATATGTTTCAAGTGTTTTGCCATCGAGAACTATTTCCGGTTTTTCCAGATTTTCTTTGGTTTGTGCCTGCTGAGCTTTTTCCAATTGCTCTATTTCCTTCTCTTTTGCCTCTATTGCCTTTTCGACGTCTCCTGATGTTGCAAATTTTTGTTTTAACTTTGATGGGTCTATGTCAAAGTATTCAAAGAATTTGGATGTTAGCTTGACGAGCTTTGTTCTTCCGCTTTTTTCTCGTGTGATAAATCCTGAATTTTCAAGTTGTGATAAGTGATCATATGCTTTATTCGTTCTTATTTTGATAACTTTTGATTGTAGTACTGGAACTTTGTATGCAACAACTGCAAGAGTCTCCATAATGCCTTTTGGAAGTTCTGTTTTTGTTACAACTTTCTTTATGACTGATACATATTTCTCACGTATCGTCAGCTTCCAGGCAGTTCCATCTTGTACAAGCATTGTGGGGCTGTTAGAAGTTTCTAGTTGCCCTTTCAATTCATGTAAAACTTGAAGCACCTCAACTTCTGGCTTTTTGCATAGTTTGGATATTTCTTCAAGTTCTAGTTTTCTGGCTGCTGCAAACAATATTGCTTCTACTGTCCTTTTCAGCTCTTCATCCATGCGTGTATTTGTCACCTTCTTTTTTGATAATGCCTTTTCTAACAAGATGTTCAGCAAATGGCATTAGTTCTTTTGGCTGCACTCCCAATAAGTTTGATAATTCATCTATGCTGTGCGGTTTTGTCAAACATGCAAATTTGATGAAATTGTGGAATATGTTGATGGCATTTCTGTCCAAAACTTCTTTTTGTGCTTGTATTCCTTTGAGCATCATGTCTGCATGGTGCAGTTTTGCTTGGAAATCATTTAGCAATGCTGTTAAATTCTGCATTTCAAGCGTGATTCTTTCTGGGCTGATTATCTCAACTGAGCTTGGCAGGCTGTCAAAGCAGAAATCAAGTAATTCTTGTGCGCTCTTGAACTCTATCTGCAATTCTGCAAATGTTGTAAATAGTTTGTCTTGCGGCTGTGCAGGCTCATATTTCTCGATTACTACGTTTAGACCTTCTTTTTTGAGCTTCTCTACATGGTCTTTGAGTGCTTTTTCTATATGCTCTTTTGGCGCTCCGAGTATGTCAAGTATGCATCTTGCCGTGATAGCTTGTTGTTCCATGGTTTAGTTCCATTGTAGATGCCTTTTAAAGCTTTCCTCTCCTTCTTTGGCCTTACTTTCTCGTAAAAAGTGCTTTTGTCACTCTGTTTCAATAGTGATAAAAGTTTTTAACTATAAATAAAAAAGGCAGAGTGGGGTGTATGAATGGCTATGTTTGGTTTTCTGAAAAAAAAGAAGGTTGAAGAGTTGCCTTTGCCTCCTCCTCCAAGTCCTCCTGACTTGCCTACATTATTAAGAGGCGATATTGAAGATATTCGTGCTGCTCCAGAAGGCCCCCCTATTCCTGAAGCTCCTGAAATACCTCCTATGACTGCAATGCCTATGGGTAGGCCTGAACTTCCAGCTCCTGCGGGGGAAAAAGAGGTAAGAGTTTTTGACAGGACTATTGCTCCTGAGGAATTGGAAATGCATGAAGAGCTCGTTGTTGAGCGAAGAGTGCCAGTAAGACCGACTTTTGTGGCAGTGGAGGATTACAAACGCATCATCAATGACACAAATGTTGTGCGTTCAAAGTTGATGGATGCTGAGAATTTTGTGCGCCGTTTGGGCGATTTGAAAAATGAGGAGGAGCGTTCTTTTGAAAAGTGGCGTTCGCTTCTTGAGGATGTTGAGAAAAAGTTGAACTATGTTGACCATTTGATTGCAAAGGCAGGGTGATAGTATGGATGAATCAAGAGCTCCGGTATTTGTCAAAATCGATGAGTACAAGGACATTGTTGATATCATGGTTTTGATGCGTGAAAAATTGCGGCAGGCAAAATTCTTGCTTGACAAGATTGCAGAACTTAAGGCACAAGAGGATGCTGAGCTTGCTACGTGGGCAAAGGAATTGGAGGATGTCGAAGCTCGCGTCTCTTCGGTTGACAAGTCCTTGTCAGAGCCTTCATTGTAATTATGAGAAAAGAGCTGTAATATAGAATAAGGAACTATTATGGAAGACGAACTTTTCTATGTTGGAATCAGGGACCCGATTGAATTACGCAAAGAGTTACTTCTTTCTTCAAAAAATTTGATTGATTCTTTGAAGCGCTATGAAGCTTACAAAACTATCAAGGAAGACAAGTTACGCCATATTATCCAGTTGAAGCGTGTTTTTGACGAAATCTTGGTTCTTAACAAAAAGCTTCGTGGAAAACTTCCAAGGATGCCTGTAAAGGTTCCTCCTGTTACCCGTGAAATGCGTGATGAAAAGCCCAAGTCCAGAGCTGTTAAGATGCAGAAAACCCATATGGAAGCTTTGGAAGACGAACTTTCTAAGATTGAGGAAAGACTAGGTTCTTTGCAGTGAGAAGATTTAAAAAAGAGCGCTAAAACGTATTCTGTACACGCAGGGGTTCCCGAGTGGCCAAAGGGGATAGCCTCAAGCAAAACTTGCCATACTTGTTGTGGTGAAAGCTATTGGCTTAGTGCCTTCGCAGGTTCGAATCCTGCCCCCTGCATTAACCGCCCAGAGGTGTGGAGACGCGGCGGTTGAGCGTCTCCACTTATAATTGCGAAGCCAAGAATTATTAAGGTGTTCTGCCTGCATCTTTCATATGGGGTGGAAAGGTCGCGATATTATCGCAATCAGGGATTTCTCTAAGGCAGAGTTATTTGATGTTCTTGATGCAGCTCAGCAATTTGAGGTGAATACTGAGCCAATTTTACAGGGAAAAGTTCTTGCTTCATGCTTCTTCGAGCCCTCCACTCGCACCAGATTAAGTTTTGAAGCTGCTATGCATAAACTTGGTGGCAGAGTTATTGGTTTTTCTGAGGCTGCAAGCACTTCTCAGGCAAAGGGTGAAAGTTTGCATGATACGATAAAAGTAATTGGCAGCTATGCAGATGTCCTTGTCATGAGGCATCCTCAGGCAGGCGCTGCAAAAATTGCTGCGGATGCTTCTTCTGTACCCGTAATTAACGCTGGTGACGGTCCTAATGAGCATCCTACTCAGACTTTTGTTGACCTTTATACTATCAGAAAGCTTAAGGGAAAATTTGACGGGTTAAATATTGGTTTTATAGGTGATTTGAAGTATGGCCGGACTGTTCATTCTCTTGCTAGAGCTCTTAAAAACTTCAAAGTCAATCTTTTTTTCATTTCGCCTCAAAGTCTGGCTATGCCTGAAGAATTAATCAGCGAGCTTGCAGGCATAAATCTGATACAAACTCCTGATTTGCAGAAAGTGTTGCCTCAACTTGATATTTTATACGCAACGCGCATCCAGAAAGAAAGATTTCCAACACTGCAGGATTATAATACAGTGCGCCATAGTTACTGCTTGGATAGAAACATTCTTTTAAAGGCAAAACCTGAATTGAGAATCATGCATCCTCTTCCTAGGGTTGATGAACTTCATCCAGAGCTTGACCAGCTTCAGCATGCAGTTTATTTCGAGCAGGCTGCTAATGGCATTCCTGTCAGGCAGGCTTTGCTGAGTCTTGTCATTGGGAAGGTATAGAGTGGGCTGGTGCCATTTCATTTCTCGTTGGAGATAGCAGCTATTCAAGATCTCAAATGCATTCATTATTTGTACTTCTTTTCAATCCTGTAGGTTCAAGTTGATATCCGTATTTACTTATTCAGAATTATGGGAATTGGCAAGCCATAACTATATTGCCTGTTGACTCTATGCCATTTAATCCTATAAAAGCCAATACACCTAAGGCTAAAGCTGCTACAGCAAACAGTGTCCACATGGCTCCTTTTTTGTTCATAGAGCAAAATGAGCATTCTCTAAACATAAAAGTTGGGTATGTATTGTACGATTTTGTTATGAAATCGTGTGGTGGTACTAAACCTTTAAATGAAAGTTGTTGCTCGCCAGCGTTATGAGTGTTGAAATTGCTGCTGTTGGTGGCTTTGGCGAGGTTGGCAGGAACATGACTGCTGTCCGTGTTGGTGACGAAGTTGTCATTTTTGACATGGGCCTGCATATGGAGCGTTATATCAAGCTTACTGAAGAGGAAATTGGTGAGCTTGTGAAGTTAAACGAACCAACTCTTAAACGAGCAGAGGCAGTCCCTCAGGACTCTTTGATTAAGGACTGGCGTGCGAATGTGGTTGCAATTGTTACTTCTCATGCGCATCTTGACCATTGTGGTGCAATTCCATACATCGCTTCAAAGTATGATGCTCCTATAATTTGCACTCCTTTTACTGCTGCCGTGTTGCGCACGATTTGTGCAGATGAAAAAATTCGCCTCCAAAACAAAATTGTTGAGCTTAAGCCAGGTCAGACTATTCCTTTGTCTGGAAAATTAAAGTTGGAATTTGTAAACGCAACCCATAGCACTGTTCAAACAGTTATTGCAGCTTTGCATTCAAAGGAGGGTATTGTTGTGTACGCAAACGATTACAAGCTGGATGAACATCCTATTGTTGGCAAGCCACCAGATTATCAGCGTTTGAAGCAGCTGGGGCAGAAAGGAGTGTTATGTCTTATCCAGGACTGCATTTATGCTCGTGACCACAAGAAAACTCCTAGCGAGCGTGTTGCTAGGGAGATGTTGCATGATGTTTTGTTGGATGTTGAAACAAAAGGCAAAGGAATCATTGTAACTACTTTTGCCAGCCATATTGCTCGTTTGAAGTCTATTGCTGAGTTTGGAAGCATGTTGAAGCGTCGTGTTGTTTTTATGAGCCGTTCTATCGCCAAGTATACTTTTGCTGCAAAGGATGCAGGTGTTATTGATTTGAGTAAGGAAGCTGAGATTTGCAAGTTCTCAAGGCAGATTAGGAAAAAATTGTTGGAAATCCAGTCCAAGGGTAAGAACAAGTATTTGCTTGTTGTCTCAGGCCATCAGGGAGAGCCGAAGAGCGTGTTAAGTAAGATGATTGATGGCATTTATCCTTGGAAGTTTGACCCTGATGACCATGTTATCTTCTCATCTGCAGTTATTCCTGCTGAGATTAACAGGCGTAATCGTGCTGAGATGGAAGCTAAGCTTCTTGACAGGCAGGTACGCATGTTCAAGGACGTTCATGTTTCTGGTCACAGTTCCCGTGAGGATATGCGTGACATTATTATGATGTTAAAGCCGAAGAATCTTATTCCTGCTCACGGTGACATTGACATGATGAAAGCTTTTAATGAGCTTGGTCTTGAGATGGGTTACGTGATGCACAAAACCCTGCACCCCATAACTAATGGCCAGCGTCAGGTTTTATAGTGCCTTTTTCTTGCTTCTGGGCCGCTCTGGTCAATGACTGACTTTTTCTCCCCCTTGAAATTAGGGGGAAGAAAAAGTCACCTCGACATTGTCGAGGCAGAGCGGCCTTGATATTTTCGTTGTAACTCCAGCACAATAAAATATATAAACAACTGACGCACGAGTTTTAATCGGAAATCAAAGATTTCCAATATCAATGGGGGTTTAAATGAGGTTAGTGCTTGCAGATCCGACATTTTTGAAAGATAGCATTTCTGTAATTTCTGATTTGGTTAATGAAGCTCGTTTTAAAGTCACGAAGAACGGGTTGGACTTGGTTGCCATGGATCCTGCGAATGTTGCAATGGTGATTTTCAAGTTTTTGTCCAGCAGTTTTACTGAGTATGAAGTTGAAAAGGATCAGGAGATTTCTGTTAATTTGCAGAATTTTAAGCAGATTTTGCGCCGTGTTAATGCCAGCGATATAGTCACACTTGAGCTTACTGGTGATAACAAGTTGCAGGTGCAGGTCAAAGGTAGCACTACCAGAACTTTCAGCTTGCCGTTGATTGAGCTTGAGGAAAAGGAGCAAAGAGTTCCTAATTTGACTTTCCCCATTGTTGTTAATACGAAAAGCAGTATTTTGATGGATGCTGTGAATGATGCTGATATTGTTGCTGAAAGTGTGACATTTTCTGCAGAGCCTGAAAAGTTTACAATATCTGCAGAAGGCGATTTGTCTCATGCCCGTATTGAGATAAAGCAGGGCGAGGATACTAAAGTCAAAAGTGAGACCTCTGCCAAAGTCAAGGCGAAATATTCAATTGAGTATCTTAAAAAGATGATTAATGCAGGCAAGCTTGCAGGAGATGTAAGCGTTTACTTCAACCAGGATTATCCTTTGAAGCTCGAATACAAGGTTATGGACAAGCTTTTGTTGAGCTTTATTCTTGCCCCTCGTGTGGAGAACGATTAGTACAAAGCTTTATAAAGTTTTTACTACTACACAGTAGAACATGAAATTGTTTGATATTGTTCGTTTGCTGAGACCTTTGCAGTGGTACAAGAATCTTCTAGTCGTTCTTCCTCTGATATTCTCGCGGAATTTGCTGAATGCAGATGCAATAGTGACAACTTTGTTTGCGTTTGGGAGCTTGTGTGCAGTTTCATCTGCTTCCTATGTTCTTAATGATATTGCTGACCGTTCCAAGGATAGGTTGAATCCTGAAAAAGCCTCCAGACCGTTGGCTTCTGGCCGTGTTGGGATTGTAACTGCGGTATTTTTGATTTTACTTTTGTGTTTTGTAGGCTTTGGACTTGCTGTTCTCTTGCCTTCAAAGTTTTTGTTTGTAGTACTTGCCTTGTTTGCCCTTTCCCAGCTTTATACAATTTGGCTGAAGCATGAGGTTTTTGCTGATATTCTTGCGGTTTCTGTGAATTTTGTCTTGCGCGCTGTTTCAGGCGCTTTTGCAATTGATGTCATACTTAGTCCTTGGCTTATTGCTGGAGTTTTCTTCTTGGCATTGTTTTTGATTGTTGGCAAGCGAAAAGGCGAATTGTCTATGCTTAAAGAGAATGCTTTTAGTCATCGAAGGGTTTTGAGAGAATATACTCCTGAGATTATTTCCAAGTTGAGTGTTCTTTCAACAGCATCTCTTGTTTTGTCGTATTCGTTGTACGTGTTTTTTGGTCATTTCCATTTGTTGTTCATCACTTTGCCTGTTGCATTGTACGCTATTTTCCGTTATGACTCCTTAATCTCAGGGGGAAGTGTTGTTGCAAGGCATCCTGAGAGGGTTTTTACTGATTTAAGAATGTGTTTTGCGATGGTTCTCTGGGGAGCGCTTACAATTGGTGTGTTGTACTTTTAGTGTTTTGTGCCAAAGTAGAACATTTTTTGGATGTCGACATCGCTTGATGTGAACTTTCCTTGTCGTGGATGGTCTTCTTTTGGCTCTGTTTTCAATGGCTCCTGTCTTTCTTTTGGCTTTGGGGGTGCTTGTTCAGAAAATTTCCTCATCTCGCTTTTGACTGCTTCGAGTTCATTTGCAAGTGTGTTAAGTGCTGAACGTAAGAGGTCAAATTCCTGCAGAAATTTTTTATTGTTCATATCCAGAATTAATTGTATTTTTCTTTCTGCAAG
>Ga0247727_10019190_pt1 | contig 10626 bp, 5 predicted proteins | sample WisWelCaveWW1625_FD_202498 | JGI IMG/M metagenome (GOLD analysis project Ga0247727, IMG submission 202498) | Biofilm microbial communities from Wishing Well Cave, Virginia, United States - WW16-25 | ecosystem: Environmental > Aquatic > Deep subsurface > Groundwater > Cave microbial mat | place...
GCTCGCGAAGTCGATCACGCTCGAGGACGCCAAGAAGATCCGCGATCTCGTGCGGCAGACGGCGACTCGCGATGACCGGCGCCTGGCGCCACGCGAGCTCGAGTCGGTCGCCGTCGCCGCAGAGGGAGTGCGGCAGGCGCTCGACCCGATCCGGGCGGAGGTCGAGCAGGCTTCCGGGTCGAAGAAGGGTGCGCTCACGAAGCGGCTTCACAGGATCACCGACGCGCTGCTTCAGGGCACCGAGTTGGCAGGCGACGACGCAGCGCTCGCCGCGTCGATCGATCCGAAGAACCTCGAACGGGCGCGTGTCACCGGCAACGGCCTGCTCGCTGATCTCCTCGCGAAGCTCGACGAGACGCCGGACGCCACCGCCGAGATCGTGCGGGAGCTCGCGTCGGACCTCTGCCTCGTAGAGGGCGCTCGCAAGGACGATCTCGACGTCGTCATCCAGTGGGCGATGAAGGTGCGGGAAATGGCGCAGGACATGGAGCAGCGCCGCAACGACTCGCGCGAGGCCGGGGTCGAGGGTGTGCGCCGGCTCGAGGAGACGTGGAAGCTGTTCCGCGAGCTCGAGCCGAAGCTCGTCGTCAACGACGAGCAGTTGTTCCGTGAGCTCAAGGACCGTTTCGGCTCGCCGTACGGCTTCGGCGTTTACTTCCGGGGAGGTATGGGCGCGGAGGCGATCCGTGATCTGCTCCGCGACCTCGACCTGGCGGCCGAGGCGCGGACGCTACGCGACACGATCAAGACGTCCAAGGGACAGAAGCAGCAGCGGGCGATCAAGCGGCTGAAGGTCGCGAGCGCGTTCATCACCTCGGAGAACAAGCCCGAGTGGATGGTCCTGGAGGCAGTACCGGTGATCCCGCCGGAGTTGCGCCCCATGGTGCAGCTTGACGGCGGCCGGTTCGCCACGAGCGACCTGAACGACCTGTACCGCCGCGTGATCAACCGGAACAACCGGCTGAAGCGGCTGCTCGACCTCGGCGCACCCGAGATCATCGTCAACAACGAGAAGCGGATGCTGCAGGAGGCCGTCGACGCGCTCTTCGACAACGGCCGCCGTGGCCGCGCCGTGACGGGCCCCGGCAACCGGGCGCTGAAGTCGCTCTCGGACATGCTGAAGGGCAAGCAGGGCCGGTTCCGCCAGAACCTGCTCGGCAAGCGCGTCGACTACTCGGGCCGCTCGGTGATCGTGGCCGGGCCGCAGCTGAAGCTGCACCAGTGCGGGCTGCCGAAGCTGATGGCGCTGGAGCTGTTCAAGCCGTTCATCATGAGCCGGCTCGTCGAGCGCAAGTCGGTCCAGAACATCAAGGCCGCAAAGAAGCACGTGGAGTCGATGGTCCCGGAGGTCTGGGACGTGCTCGAGGAGGTGATCGCGGAGCACCCGGTGCTGCTGAACCGCGCGCCGACGCTGCACCGCCTGGGCATTCAGGCGTTCGAGCCGGTGCTCGTGGAGGGCAAGGCGATCCAGGTGCACCCGCTGGTCTGTCACGCGTTCAACGCGGACTTCGACGGCGACCAGATGGCGGTACACGTGCCGTTGTCGGCAGAGGCCCAGGCGGAGGCGCGCATCCTGATGCTCTCCTCCAACAACATCCTCTCGCCGGCGCACGGGCGGCCACTTGCGACGCCGACGCAGGACATGGTGCTGGGCGCCTACTTCCTCACGTACTGCGAGCACGACCTCACGCGGACGACGGGCCCTGCGCTGGCGAAGAAGCTACGCCTCAAGGGGCTGCAGCGGTTCCAGTCGGAGGAGGAGGTCGAGTTCGCGCTCGACGCCGACCAGATCGGGCTTCAGCAGCCGATCGAGTACCGCCAGGGCGGCGAGACGCGTCTCACCACGCCGGGCCGGGTCATCTTCGGGGCCGAGATCGAGCGCTCGCTGCGCGACGCGGTGCTGGGTGACGTACACGAGGAGATCCCGGTCGACCGGGCGCTGACGAAGCGCGAGCTGGACGGCATCATCGATCGGCTCGTCGGCGAGTACGGCCCCTATGCGGTCGCCTCCACGCTCGACACGATCAAGTCCCTCGCCTTCAAGTACGCGACGCGCGCGGGTGTCACGATCTCGAAGAACGACATCGTGATCCCGCCCGAGAAGGAGGAGATCCTCGCCCGGTACGAGGAGCAGGTGGCGAAGCTCGAGCGCGAGTACGAGCGCGGGCTGATGACGGAGGAGGAGCGCCACGAGCGCATCATCGCCATCTGGACGGAGGCCACGGAAGAGGTCGCGGAGGCGATGAAGAACACCCTGCACGAGACGAACCCGATCTTCATGATGGCCAACTCGGGTGCCCGCGGGTCGTTCAACCAGATCCGGCAGCTCGCCGGCATGCGCGGTTTGATGGCGAACCCGAAGGGCGAGATCATCGAGCGCCCGATCAAGGCCAACTTCATGGAGGGCCTGACGGTGCTCGAGTACTTCATCTCCACCCACGGCGCACGTAAGGGTCTTGCCGACACGGCGCTTCGCACCGCCGACTCGGGCTATCTGACGCGCCGCCTCGTCGACGTCTCGCAGGACGTGATCGTGCGGGACGAGGACTGCGGCACGAGCGACTTCGTGGGCATGCCTGCGATCGTGGACGGTCAGCTGAACCGGTCGGTGGCGGGCCAGGTGCTCGCCGGCGACGTCCGCAAGCCTCTGAAGGACGGCAAGCCGGGCAAGACGGTCCTCGGCCAGAAGGGCGAGGTGCTGACGGTGCGGCGTATGCAGGAGATCGTGGACGGCCTCGAGGAGCACGTGGGCGAGGTGCTGCTGCCGGTGCGGAGCGTGCTGAAGTGCCGGTCGGAGCACGGCGTCTGCCGGCAGTGTTACGGCATCTGCCTGGCCACCGGCGACATGTGCGAGATCGGTGACGCCGTCGGCATCGTCGCCGCGCAGTCGATCGGCGAGCCGGGCACGCAGCTGACGATGCGGACGTTCCACACGGGCGGCGTCGCGGGCGCGGACATCACGCACGGCCTACCGCGCGTGGTGGAGATCTTCGAGGCGCGAAACCCGAAGGGTGCGGCCACGCTCACCGAGGTGACGGGCAAGGTGGAGATCGAGGAACTCGACCGCAACGTCAAGGTGACGGTGATTCCGAATGCGCTCGACGAGTCGGGCGAGCCGATCCCGCCAAAGGAATACGCCTTCGGTCGGCGCGCGCGGCTGCTCGTGAAGGCAGGCCAGACGGTCGAGGCCGGCGATCCGCTGAACGAGGGGTCGCTGAACCCCGGCGAGCTGCTGGCTCTGAACGCAGCGGCCGGAATGGGCTCGACCCCGACCGAGCTGTATCTCGTGGGTGAGGTGCAGACCGTCTACAAGTCGCAGGGCGTCGACATCCACGACAAGCACATCGAGCTGATCGTGCGGCAGATGCTGAAGAAGGTGCGTGTGGAGTCGGCGGGCGAGACGACCCTGCTGCCGGGCCAGCTCGTCGATCGCGCGATTCTTGAGCGGGCGAACGAGGCTGCCGTCGCCGCGAAGAAGGAGCCGGCGACATTCGAGCCGCTGATCCTCGGCATCACGAAGGCGTCGCTCGCGACCGAGTCGTTCCTGTCGGCCGCCTCGTTCCAGGAGACGACGAAGGTGCTGACCGACGCAGCGATCGAGGGCAAGACCGATCGGCTGCATGGGTTGAAAGAGAACGTGATCATCGGGAAGCTGATCCCGGCGGCCACGGGCCTCAAGAAGTACCGGTCGATCGCGATCGAGCCGACGGAGCCGCTGCCGGTGACGATGTTCGGCGGCGAGGCGGAGGCGGAGCTGCTGGCGGCGCTGGAGGAGATCGGCGACGGCGACGGACTTGACCTCGCGTCGTTCGGCCTCTCGGTCGACGAGGATGCGCTCGCCGATCTCGACGGCGACCCGACGCCCGAGCCCGAGCCCGACGAGGGGTAGCGGAGGAGGGGTCTGGCCTTCCGGCCAGACCCCTGCGGCAGCGCAGGACGAGAGGCGGGTCAGACCGGAAGGTCTGACCCGCGCGCTACGCCGCCGTCCCCTTGCCGGTCGCCTTGGCACGGGCGAGCGCGGTCTCGGCCCGCTCGAAGATCGAGACCGCGTCGTCGTCCGGGGAAAGCTGCGCGATCCCACCTGACGCGGTGACGCCGAGTTGCTCGCGCTGCAGCGTGGCGAGGGTGCGAACGAAGAGCCGTTCGGCGTCGATGCGGGTCGACTCGGGGAGGATGATGGCGATCTCGTCGCCGCCGGTGCGGAACACGCCGTCGACGTCGCGGACGGCGCCGCGGACGATCCGGGTGACATTGCGCAGGACGTCGTCGCCGCCGAGCTGGCCGAGGCGCGCGTTGAGGCCCGCGAAGTCGTCGAGGTCGAGCGCGAGCAACGTGAGGCTCCGTTCGAAGCGCAGGGCGCGTGCGACCTCGCGCCCGAGCGTGTCGAGGAAGGCCCGCCGGCGGGGGAGCCCCGTCACCGTGTCATGGTCCCCGGCCGTGCTGACGTCCCGGAAGCGTCTCGCGGTGTCGATGGCGGGGCCGGCGGCGGCGGCGATGGCCTCGAGGCGGGCGAGCGCGTCGTCGGACAGCCGCGGCGTGGGGTCGTGCGAGTAGGCGGCGACGAAGCCGAGCTGCTCGCCGCCGGCCTCGAGCGGGACGGCAACGCCGGAGCGGATCGCGCCGGGCGGCTCCTCTCGGTCGGGGTAGACGTAGGCGACGGCGACCGCGCGGGCGGCGCGCCCGTCCGGCGGGCCGCTGATCAACTGCCGCTGCGCCTCGTCGGTGGGGATGCCAACGGCGGCGACGAGCGGCTCGCCGTCGAGGCTGGCGGCGCGGACGACAGCCGCGTCGACGCCGCGAAGTGCCGCAACGGCCTCCGCGGTGCGGGCCAGCGTCTCCTCAAGGTCGAGCGTGCCGCCGATGTCGCCGAGCGCGCGGGCGCGGAGCCCATCCTCGTGCGCGCGCTCGATGGCGCCGGAGAGCTCCTCGGAGAGGGTGTCCATGCGGGCGCCCATCTGCAGCAGGGCGGCGGTGATCCGCGTCTCGGAACCCGATTGGGCGCGTCGTGAGACGCCGCCGGCCAGAACGACGATGGCGAGCGCCGCGAGCGCGGCAACCAGCGCGATGACCGCAGTCGTCACGAGCGAATCCCCCTCGCACGCACATTACTCGGCGAGTGGTGCCGCGCCAGTTCGGGCAGCTGCGGGGGACTTGTCCTAGGATTGCGTGTCGGTGGACTGCGCCCTCCAGAGCGACATCATGCGGGCGCGCCGGCCGGGAGCACTCGCACGCTGTCTCGTGCCTACGGGGTGAGCGGCTCACCGGTCGAAGTCTGGATCTGCAGGACGCTCGGCAAGGCGGCAGCGTCTCGACGTCGCTACCGCGGCGTCGACCTGACCGGGATCGAGTGGGCGGCGAAGCAGGTCGAGCCGATGGATGCCGCCGTCGCTGCTCGGGGCAACACGCCGTGACGCGCCCTCTCGCACTCGTGTTCGCGATGCCGCCTGTCGGACACTTCCAGCGGTTGCGGCCCCTGGTCCCTGGGCTGGTCGACGCTGGTCTCGACGTCGTCGTCGCGACGCACGGGCGCTTCCGGGGCGACATCGAGCGATCGGGGGCACGGTTCCTCGACCTCTTCGCCCGTTACCCCCTCGACGGCCTGGACGAGGACTCCCAGCCCCCGCCGGTCCGCTTCGTCACGTACGCCGGGCACTACGCCGAGGAGATCATCCGTGAGACCGCGAAGCTCGCCCCCAATCTCGTCGTCTACGACACGTTTGCGGTGATCGGCCGTGTCGTCGCCCACGTGCTCGGAGTGCCGTACGTCAACGTGTGCTCCGGGCATGACCGCGTCCCGTCCCGCGTGGAAGCTGGGTACCGCACCGACCCGAGGGTGTCCGTGTCGTCCGCCTGCCATGAGGCGATCCGCGTGCTGCGCGAGGTGCACGGCCTGGACGACGTGACCCACCTTTCATGGGTCAGCGGGGTCAGCCCTCACCTCAACGTCTACGGCGAGCCTCCGGCGTTCCTCTCCGACGAGGGCCGGGAGGCATTCGCGCCGCTCGTGTACTACGGGAACCTCTCGGTCGGGCGCGAGCGGCTCGCACCTGAAGACAATCCATGGGGTGAGCAGCAATCGGGCAGGCGTCGCGTTCTCGTGTGCTTCGGGTCGGTCGGGTGGCGCCTTTTCCACGCCGACACCCGCATGGCGCTCGAGGCCGTCACGGAGGCGCTCGCGCAGCGCGACGACGTCGAGGGGCTCGTCGCCTTCGGGCTCGACGAGCTCGACGACGACATCAAGCGGGCCTACACCAGGCCGAACGTGAGGGTGGAGGCCTGGGTCGATCAGTGGGCAGCGCTCGAGGGTGCCGACGCCTTCGTGACCCATGCCGGGCTCAACTCCGTCCACGAGGCGGTCTACCACCGCGTGCCGATGGTCGCCTATCCGCTCTTTGCCGACCAGCCGTCGCTCGCCCGGATCTGCACGTCGCTTGGGATCGCGGTCTCGCTCACCGACGAGGTGCGCGCCCCGGTCGCCCCGGCGGACGTCCATCGCGCGCTGGACGCGCTCGTCGCCAATCGCGACCGGATGGCGCGACAGCTTGACGTCGTGCGCGAGTGGGAACTGGAGGTGATCGCCGGGCGCCCGGACGCCGCCAGGCGGATCGCGCAGCTCGCGACCGGGCGTAGGGTGGCCGGGTGAGCGCGCCCCTGGAGCTTCGGCTTGACGTGTACGGCCTGCGAGTCGGTGTGGCGGGCGACTGGGACGACGTCGTTGCCGACGTCAGGCGCGACCTGGCGTGGTTCGAGGCGCCGGGCGACGGTCCGATCGACTTGCTGATCCAGGTCACGCGCCGTCCACCGGACTACGCGCCCTACGGCGGGCTCTCGGCGTCGTTCGTGACGCCGCGCAACGTCGTGTTCCAGGACGGCGCGAACACGGTAATCGACTACTTCGGGCGCGCGCTCCTGGTGCTCGAACGCGATCGGGCGAGCGCGCACGTCCAGGGCGAGGATCCGGCAGTCGTACGCGAGGCGGTGGGCAATCTCGTCATCTCGCGCGTCGGCGAGCACCTCAACGCGCAGGGCCTCGTGCGCCTGCACGCGATCGGGTTGAGTGGGCCCGCCGGGGCGGTGGCCGTCGTCATGCCCTCCGGCGGAGGCAAGAGCACACTCGCGCTGCGGGCGCTCGAGGACGAGCGGTTCCGCATCCTCTCCGAGGACAGCCCATTGATCGACCGCAACGGGCTCGCCCACCCGTTTCCGCTGCGGATCGGGATCAACCCCACGGACGCGGCGCTCGTCCCGGTGGGCTACTCGACCCGGTTGGTCGAGCGGCTCGAGTTCCATCCGAAGCTCGTTCTCGACGTCGCGCAGTTCCGGGAGCGGATCGAGAGCGCGCCGCGACCGCTGCGGCACCTCGTGATCGGCCGGAGGACGCTCCGCGAAGTGGCGCGGCTCGAGCCGCTGCCGCGACGCCGGGCGACGGGTGCGCTCCTGCGCGAGGCCGTCGTGGGCGTAGGTGTGTACCAGGGGATGGAGTTCGTCCTCCAGAAGGGGTGGGGCGACGTCCTCGGCAAGAGCGGCACGGCCGCGCGCCGAGCGCGCGTGGCGGGCGCGGTCCTGCGTCGTGCCACCGTCTGGCAGCTGTCGCTTGGCCGCGACCGGGAGAGCAACTGGCAGGCGCTCTGCCCTCTGCTCGAGGGCGACGCCGTCTGACGCCTCAGCCCGCGAAGGGCTCGAGCCCGGTGACCACGGCCCGGAGGGCCACGAGGTCTGTGGCTGGACCACCGCCCGCCCGCTCCGAGACGAGACCGTCGAGAGCGTTGTCGGCGAGAGCGTCGGACAGGACGCCACGACGCCGGAGCAGGGCGACGGTCGCGTCGAGGGTGACGGGCAGGACGGGAACGCCTTCGGCGAGCGTGGCTCTGAAGGTGGCCGCGCGTGCCGCAGCGAGGAGGTCCCTCGTAGTCGCCGCCCGGCCGTCGACGAGCGCCTGCCGATGCTCGGCAACTGCGCGGCGGGCCCAGTGGAGCGCCGACCAGCCCTCGACGTTAGGGAACGCCGCCTGCGTGGTTTGCGCGACGACCGCTGCGGAGACCGGGTCGGTCACGGGGCACGCGACCGCGCGCAGCGCCGCGTGGTCCCGGGTGGACGACGGGAAGGCGAGCACGTCGCCCGAGCGCAGCGCGGTGAAGGCCCCCTCCCGGCGGGCGGCGATCGCTGCTCCCGCCGCGTTCGCGTCGCCCAGGCCCCCGCCGAGCGCGAACACCTCCTCCGGGGCACGTGGGCGGACGAGTGCGGGCCAGTCGCAGAGAGGGTGAACGTCGCACGGCACCACGCCGTCGAGCTCCACGGTCGACCTGGTGGCGGAGGCAAGTTGTCGCTCGAGCTCCGCGGCGATGAGCGTGGTCAGGGCCGCAAGCAGCGACAACGCGTCGGCGACGGGCGGCTCGGGCATGAGCCGGAGCTCGTGAGCGAGCCCCGTCACCCGAGCCACGCGGTCAGCGTGGGAGGGGAGGAGCTCGGCCGCCCGCTCGAGCGCCTCGCCACGTGTGCGCACGAGCTCACGCCGGTCGAGCCACAGCAGCGCTCTCGTCGCGTCGGAGACGAGCTTCACACACAAGGCGGCCGTGTGGGGGGGCGTCGCGTCGACGATGGTGCCGAAGGCGCGCTTCCAGAGGTAGACGAGCTCCAGCCAGACGGCGATCCGCACCTGCTGGTCGTCGCGCGGCGGGTCGGCCGGACGGCGATCCGCGCCCCTGATCAGGTGCCATCCCTCGGTTGCTCCCACGAGACCTGGGCGCTCGAGGACACGGTCGCGGTCGAGCCGCGCGGTTCCGGCGACGTCTTGGGACGGTTGATCGGACAGCCCGTCACCGAGCCCGAAGGTGTACGAGGAACGTCCGGCGAGGATGCGCAGCTCGTCCTCGGTCTGCGCGCGCGGCCGGTCGAGGAGGTGTGTCACGAGGGGCGCGCGGCGCCGGAGCCGCTCCCAGCGCTGGTGGACGCGCCGCGCCGCCTCCACAGCGCCAGGCTCCAGGACAATCACGAGGTCGATGTCGGAGAGCGCCGGTACGAACTCCTGCGACCCGACCGATCCGCGAAGGTAGACCGACGCGCTGTCTTCTCCACGGGTGAGTGCCCGGGCGGCGATGCCAGCGACAGCGAGGTACACGTCGCGCCATGCTCGGAGGAACGGAGGTCGCGCCGTCGTCAGGAGCGCGCGCTGGATGAAGCGCGACGAACGGCCGACGGCCGTCGGCGGCCGGCTCGTGGACTCGGACACAGCTGGATCATCTCTCGCGCGGTCGGACGCGTGCGTCGGATCGGGGCCGTAGTGGATGGCAGGGGGCAGAGAACCCGGCGCCGCACGTGGTCGGGGGCATCACCGCGCAGAAGCAGAGCGACCTAGCTGGCCAAGTTGCAATCGTGAACGAGGCGGTTGCGGCCGTCCGCCTTCGCCGACAGCACCATGCGGCCGATGCGTTCGTCGATCGCCGCCGAGTCGTCGCCGTCGCGCAGCTCCGTCAGGCCCGCGCTGTAGTTGATTTGCTCACCAGTCGGGAACTCGGTCGCGGCAACCGCTGCCCGCAGGCGCATGTCGAAGCGCATCCCCTCACGGCACTCGGTGTCCGGCAGGACGACCACGAACTCCTCGCCGCCGCGGCGGCACAGCACGTCCGAGGCGCGGGCCACCGTCTGCACGACCTCCGTGAACGCCACCAGCACCTGGTCGCCCACCTGATAGCCGAAGCGCGCGTTGACGTCGTGAAAGCGGTCGAGGTCGAGCAAGACGATCGTCAACGGCCGCCCGCCACGGCGGGCGCGGGCGATCTCGAGCTCGAGCGCCTCGTCGTAGCCACGCCGGTTCCGGAAGCCCGTCATCGCGTCGGTCCGGACGAGCTCGACCGTCGCCTCGTGCACACGCGCGTTCACGATCGCCGGCGACGCCTCCGCGGCGAGCGCGACAAGCGCGTCGGCGTGCTCCTGACCGAACGCCCGCGGCGCGCGCGCGTACGCCGAGATCGTGCCCAGGCGGCCACTGTCGTGCTCGATCGGAACGGCGAGCGCAGAGCGCACGGCGTCCTCGGGTGCGCCGGGCGCCGGTGTCCACTGCACCGTGACCGAGTGCCACGCGCCGTGGTCCGGTGGCTCCAGGCCGGCCTGCGAAGCCTCCGCCACGCCGAGTCCCCACGTCGCCGCCGCGGGCTCGCCGCGCTCACGCAGCACCGTTACTGCTGCCCCGTCGGCGCCGACCAGGGAGGCGGCGGTACGCGCCGTCTGCTGGAGGACGTCACCCAGATCGAGGGTCAGCCCCAGCTCCATCCCCGGCGTCCGTCCCGCCTCGGCGCCTTCCACGACCGCGAGGAGGCTCTGCGAGAGGACATCCATGCTGTCCCCGATACGACCGAGGGTGCTGTGAAGTCGAAGTTCGGAGCGGGAACGCGCGCGTGCTGCTGCGAACGCCGAAACGGCGAGCAGTAGGACCGCCGCGCCGGCGGCGGCGAGCACCACAGCAGTTGTCCCCATCCCCCACACGCACTCTACGCGCGTGGCGCGGCCTTGACGAGTGGGCAGCGAAACACGGCGGTCAACGGCGGGGGCGAGGCTGTAGCCTCACCCCCCCGCCTTTGCGAGCGCGAGTGCGGTCCGCTATTCTTCGCGGCCCCGGATGGCGGGGCG
>Ga0247727_10019191_pt1 | contig 10626 bp, 6 predicted proteins | sample WisWelCaveWW1625_FD_202498 | JGI IMG/M metagenome (GOLD analysis project Ga0247727, IMG submission 202498) | Biofilm microbial communities from Wishing Well Cave, Virginia, United States - WW16-25 | ecosystem: Environmental > Aquatic > Deep subsurface > Groundwater > Cave microbial mat | place...
CGCTACATCGAGCGCGGCAAAGGTGCCCATCTGTGGGACGTGGACGGCAATCGTTACATTGATTACCGGCTGGGCTTTGGCCCGGCCATCCTCGGCCACTCGGATGACCGTGTAGACGACGCGGTGCGCGAGGCGCTCGGCCTCGGCAATATCTTTGCCATGAGCCTGCCCCTCGAACAACAAGTGGCTGCCAAGATCAAGGCCATGTGTCCGGGGATCGAGATGGTGCGCTTCTGCAACTCCGGCACCGAGGCCACCATGCACGCCCTGCGCCTGGCCCGCGCTTACACCGGCCGCGAGAAGTTCATCATGTTCGAGGGCCAGTATCACGGCCTGCATGATAGCGTGATGTTTACCTCAATGGCGCGCAACGATTGGATGACGACCTCGCGCCGCAGTCCGGTGGCGGTGCCCATTAGTTCGGGTATCCCGCGCGCCTTGAATGATTTGGTCATCCTGCTGCCATTCAATGATATTGAGGGGTTGGAGCGCGCGCTCAAGCAACGCTGGCAGGATGTCGCCGCCATCATGGTCGAGCCGATGTTGGGCAACTGCGGCGGCATCCTGCCCACCCCGGAGTGGCTCCCCGCTTTGCGCCGCCTATGTGACGAATATGGCATCGTCTTAATCATGGATGAAGTGAAGACCGGCTTTCGTTTGGCCAAGGGCGGCGCGCAGGAATACTTTGGGGTGACGGCCGATTTGGCGACGTATGCCAAAGCGTTGGGCAACGGCTACCCGGTGGCGGCCTTTGGCGGGCGGCGTGAGATAATGCAACACATCGGACAAGGCGTGGCCCACGCCGGAACATATTCGGGCAACCGCCTCAGCCTGACCGCCGCCAATGCCACCCTCGATATCCTGATGAACACCGATACGCTCGACTCCATCGCCGAGCGCGGGCGTGAATTGCAAAGCGCCATCACCGAAATTTTGGAGCGCACCGGTTTGCCATTTCTGTTTGTGGGCCATCCCAGCCTGTTTAGTTTTTGGTTCACCGACAAACCACCGCGCGAGTGGCGTGATTGGTTGACCACCGATCACAAACTCTATGACACTATCGCCGAAGGCTTGGTCGAGCGCGGCGTTTTGCCCGAACCCGATTCGCGCGAACCCTGGTTTATGTGCGCGGCGCACTCGCATCAAGACATTGCCGACACCGCTACCGCGCTGGAAGATTCGGTGCGGGCGGCGTTAAAGAAACTATGACTCATCCCCCGCCACGTTTTGGCCAAAGGCCGGGGGTGGGGCCGACCGAGCGGCCCGACCTCACCCCGTTACTCCATGCCCGCTCCGTGGCCATCGTCGGCCTGAGCCAGCCCAATCGCTTCGGTGGCAAGGTCTACCTCAACCTCCGCAACTTTGGCTACCCCGGCCCCATCTTCGGCGTCAACCCGCGCTACCCTTTGCTTTACGAACAACCTTGTTATCCATCCCTCAGCGACCTGCCCGCGCGCCCCGATTGCGTGATTCTGGCCGTGCCAAACGAACATTTGGTTTCAACATTGCGCGAGACCACCACACTTGGCATTCCCGCCGCCGTGATTCCGGGCAGTGCATTTGGATTGCATGATCAACTTGCGGAAGTAGCGCGCCAGGCGGGCATGGTGATATGCGGCCCTAATTGCATGGGCTTTCATTCGTTCGCGCAAAAACTCGTCGTGTCAGGTTATCCCGTTACACCCGGCACACCGGCGGGCAACGTGGCCTTCATCACCCATAGCGGCTCGGTCTTTGATGCCGTCTGGCAAAACACGCGCGGGGTGCATTTCAATTATCTAATTTCATCCGGCAACGAGATGGTGACGACGCTGGCCGATTACGTGCGCTTTGCGTTGACACAAGACTCGACACGCGTGATTGGCCTGTTCCTCGAAACGGTGCGCGACCCGCAGAATTTTGTTTTAGCCCTGCAAGAAGCCGCCGAGCGCGATGTGCCGGTGGTGGCGCTAAAAGTGGGGCGCACTGAATCGGGCGCACGTTTGGCGTTAGCCCACAGCGGCGCGCTGGCGGGCGAAGATGCCGCTTATGAGGCGGTCTTTCGGCACTATGGCGTAAGCCGTGTGCGCTCCCTCGACGAGATGCTGGATACGCTGGAACTCTTCGCCAGCCAACTTCGGCCACCCACGCGCTACATTGCCTCTCTGCATGACTCGGGCGGCGAGCGTGGCCTGCTCGCCGATTTGGCCGAAGCCGAGGGCGTGAAATTTGCGTCCATCAATTCTGAGACGCAAGCCAAACTTGCCGCCACACTTGATCCCGGCCTCGCCCCTATCAACCCGCTTGATGCGTGGGGCACCGACAACGAGGCCGAGCGCATTTATCGCGAGTGCCTGCTCGCCCTCGACGCTGACCCGGCCGTTGGCCTGTGCGTCTTCGCCGTTGACCTTTACCCGTCCGAGCTCGATGACTCCACCTACGTCAATGTCGCCCTCGCTGTTCAAGCGCAACTCACCAAACCTCTGGTCTTTTTGTGTAATCTAGCCACCTCACTTGGCCCGGTGCAAGCCGCCCGCCTGCGCGCCGCCGGTATCCCAGTGCTCATGGGGACAGAGCATGGGGTGAGGGCGACAAAGCATTTGCTGGCGTATTGCGAAAAACGCCGTCGGTTAGAAACCGACGGCTACAAAACCCGTCAAGCGGGTTTACCCCTGTTTGCCGTCGAATTCAATTCGATGGCATTGGATGAATTTACCAGCGGCGAACTCCTGCGCGCCTACGGCATCCCCGTCGCAGAACGCGCGCTGGCCGCTTCATTAGATGAAGCCCTCCACGCCGCCGCACACATCGGCTACCCGGTCACGCTCAAAACTGCTATGGGCGTAGCCCACAAAAGCGACGCGGGCGGTGTGCGACTCAATTTGCAAAATGCCGACTCGCTCACCAGCGCTTACCTTGATTATGAATCACGCTTCGGCCCGCGCGTGCTGATCCAAAAAATGATTCCCGATGGCGTCGAACTCATTCTCGGCCTGGTCAACAATTCTCAATTTGGCCTGATGCTGACCATCGGCCTCGGCGGAATTTTGGTGGAAGTATTGAACGACTCACGGCTGATTCTGCTCCCAACCACTTGCGATGAAATCCGCGCCCGCCTGCTGAGTCTGCGCGGCGCGGCCTTGCTCACGGGTGCGCGTGGTCGCCCCCCCGCCGATATTGATTCGGTTGTAGACGTTGCCCTGCGCCTCTCGGCCCTCGCCGAAGATTTGGGCGATTCGATTGACGCGCTCGATATTAACCCGCTCCTCGCTCGGCCCGATGGCTGTGTGGCGGTGGATGCGCTTGTAATTCCGAAAGCCTTCAACACCAAGACACAAAGACTCCAAGACACGACCAGCTTTGTGTCTTCGTGACTTTGTGTCTTTGTGTTATAATGGAGAGTCCCAAAATGGATTTCCAGTTGCCTCCCGAACTGACTGCCCTCCAGCAAAAGACCCGCCGATTCGTCTACGATGACCTCGTCCCGCTCGAAGTGGAAACGGAGTTGGCGAATGGACATCTTGCGCCGGAGAAAATCGCGCGATTGCGCGCCCGCGCCAAAGCACTGGGCCTCACCGCGCTTGCCTTGCCCGAGTCGGTGGGCGGGCGCGGCTTCAGCTGGGTCGCGCAAACGGTGGTGAACGAAGAGATGGGCCAGGCCACCAACGCCCTCGGCTGGGTGATGTTTGACCCCGCCATCGCCTTGGTCCACGCCACGCCGGAGCAAGTGGAGCGCTACGTGCGCCCCACCTGCGAAGACCTCCGCAAAGATTGCTACGCCATCACCGAACCCAACGCTGGCTCCGATGCGAGCAAAATGGAAACCACGGCCACACGCGCCGGCAACGATTGGATTCTCAACGGCGAAAAGTGGCACGTCACCGGCGGTGACACCGCCGACTACGCGGTGGTGCAGGCCGACACGGGCGGCGGCAACACCCTCTTCTTTGTGGATTTCAACCTACCCGGCGTTGAACTCCATGAACATGCGCCCTACATGCACCATCTCATCGCGGGCCATGTCAAGATGCTGATGAAGAACGTGCGTGTGTCTCAGAAAAACATGCTGGGAGAATTGGGGGAAGGCTTGGAGATTAGCAAAGAATGGTTCCGGCGCGAGCGGTTGATGATTGCGGCGCGCTGCTGTGGCGCGGCCCAACGCCTGATTGACGAAGCCAGCGCCTTTGCCCAGGGCCGCGTGCAGTTTGGCTCACCGATCAGCGAGTATCAAGCCATTCAATTTATGCTGGCCGACTCGCTCACCGAACTGTGGGCCGCGCGCTTGATGACCTACGCCACCGCACAGGCCGCCGATGACGCGCGCTCCGAAGAAGCCCTGAAGCGCGTTCACGCCAAGACTTCGATGGCGAAACTCTACGCCTCCGAGATGGCGGGCCGCGTGGCCGACCGCGCCGTGCAAATTTTCGGCGGGCGCGGCTATATGCGCGACTTCGCCGCCGAGCGCTTCTACCGCGAACTGCGGGTGGAGCGCATCTGGGAAGGCACGTCAGAGATTCAACGATTGATCATTGCTAACAGCCTGTATAAGCGTGGAACTGAAGCGCATTTGTAGGAATCAATGCCGCAACGAATCGCTTCGTTGCAAAGAATTTATTTCCAATGGAGGCGCTATGTCCAACTTTCAACTCACCCTGCCCGGCCATTACTTCACGTCCGAGTCCGTCTTTCGCGACGAATTGGAACACATCTTTTATGAACGCTGGATCTGTGTGGGCCGCGCCGAACAAATTGAGAAAGCGGGTCAATACTTCCTGGTTGAAATCGGCGATGAGAGCGTGATTGTGTTGCGCGATCAGGCGAGTGTGGCCCGCGCCTTTTACAACGTCTGCCGCCATCGCGGCACACGGCTGTGCGAGGCCGAGCACGGCCAACTGAGTCACACCATTCAGTGCCCCTATCACGCCTGGACCTACTCGCTTGATGGCGGCCTCGTCGGCGCGCCCGATATGCATGAAGTGCCGGAGTTCAATAAAGCCCACTTTCCCCTCAATGCGGTGGCGCTCGAAATCTGGCAGGGGTTTCTCTTCCTCAACCTGGCGCGCCAACCCCAACCCTTTGCCGAAGCCTTTGCGCCGGTGCTCAATCGCTTCAATGCCTGGCAAATGCCCACCCTGCGCCGGGCCAAACAGATTGAGTACAATGTGAAGGCCAATTGGAAATTAATCGCCGAGAACTATAATGAGTGCTATCACTGTCCGTTGGTGCATCCGGCGCTCAACAAACTCTCAAACTATCGCAGTGGCGCGGACATTTTTACCGAAGGCCCCATCATTGGCGGCTATATGAATTTTACGCAGGGTCATGCGACCTTAAGCCTTAGCGGTCACGCCCTGGCCGCGCCGGTGGGTGAGGTGATGGGTGATGATTTAAATCGGGTGTATTACTTTGCATTGTTTCCCAATCTGCTCCTCAGCCTGCACCCGGATTACGTGATGTTCCACACGCTCTGGCCCCAAGCGCCGGGCCGCACGCGCATCCTCTGCGAATGGCTGTTTGACCCGGCGGCGATGGCCAAGCCTGATTTCGATGACCGCGACGCGGTGGAGTTTTGGGACATGACCAATCAACAAGACTGGCACGCCTGTGAAATCTCACAACTCGGCGTGCGCTCGCGCGGCTACATCCCCGGCCCCTATTACTCGGTGCAAGAAAGTTTGCTGGCCGAGTTTGATCGGCAGGTGTTGACCGCATTAGGTCATCCGTTGCCCAATTGACGCTGAACGGTTTTAAGAGAATCACCACAAAGAGCACGAAGTTTTTCTTTGCGCTCTTCGTGAAATCCTTTCTTTGTGTCCTTTGTGGTTAAAACATCGTCGTATGCCTCGTCAAACACCCTTCTACTCCCGCACCGCCGCACTCTGCGAAAGCCAAAGCTGGCTCGAATGGTCGGGCTTCTTCTCGGCCAATCAGTATGAGTTGACTCATACGCATGAGTATTACGCCATCCGCACCGCCGCCGCATTACTCGATGTGTCGCCGCTCTACAAATATCACATTCACGGACGTGACGCCCAACGCCTGCTCAATCGGGTTGTCACCCGCGACGTGAACAAATGCGTGGTGGGTCAGGCGCTCTACACCCCCTGGTGCGACAACGAAGGCAAAGTGATTGACGATGGCACCATTGCCCGTCTCGACGAGAATCTCTTCCGCCTCACCGCCGCCGATTCGACTCTGCGCTGGTTGGAAGACAACGCCCTCGGCCTCGATGTAAAAGTTGAAGATGTCTCCGACGCTCTGGCCGCCCTGGCCCTGCAAGGCCCGTGTTCACGCGACATCCTCTCCCAAATTACCAATGACCCATTACAAAATCTGAAATACTATCGCCTCACGCAAACCACTCTGGCCAGCATTCCCGTCACCCTCTCTCGCACTGGCTTTACGGGCGACCTCGGCTATGAGATTTGGATAGAGCCACAGCACGCCGAAAAAGTGTGGGATGCGCTGATGGAAGTGGGCGAGCGTTATCGCCTGCGCGCGGCGGGCAACCTGGCGCTGGACATGGCCCGCATCGAGGCCGGGCTTCTGCTCGTCGCGGTGGATTTCAACTCCTCCAGGAAAGTGATGTTCGATATCCAAAAATCCACGCCCTACGAACTTGGTTTGGGCTGGACGGTAAAGTTGGATAAAGATCGCTTTATCGGCCAAGCCACGCTTAAGCGCGAGATGCAAAGCGGCCCCGCGTGGGCCACCGTTGGCCTGGAGATTCAATTACCCGGGCTCGAGGCCATTCACCGCGAGTTTGGGATGCCGTTGCAATTGCCCGACCGGGCGTGGTCCAGCGTCGTGCCGGTGTTGGCGGGCGGGCGGCAAATTGGCAAGGCCACCAGCGGCACTTGGTCGCCCATCCTAAAAAAATACATCGCCCTGGCCCGCGTAAAGCCTTCTCACGCCAAACCCGGCACACGCGTGTGGATGGAAGTGACGGTGGAGGCGCACCGTAAGTATGCGGAGGCGGTGGTGGTGAAGACACCGTTTTTTGAGCCGGAGCGCAAGCGAGCATAATTGGTAATTGGTAATTACCATTTACCAATTACATCTTGTGGTAAAAATAATGACTAATACTTATGATGCAATTGTTATCGGCGGCGGCCACAATGGCTTGACGACCGCCGCCTACCTCGCCAAGGCCGGGCGCAAAGTGCTGGTGCTGGAACGCCGTCATCTCGTGGGCGGCGCGGCGGTGAGCGAGCAAATCTATCCGGGCTTCACTTACACCGTCTGCTCCTACGTCGTTAGCCTGCTCCGCCCCGAAGTGATTCGGGATTTGCAACTAGCGAAACACGGTCTGCATATCCTGCCTCTGGACAGCGCCTTTGTGCCGATGCACGACGATTATTTCGCCTACTGGTCTGACCCGGCCAGCACCCGCGAAGAGATTCGCCGCCACGCGGCCCGCGACGCTGATGCCTATAGTGAATTCAACAATCTCATGTATCTGATCGGCTATGCGGTGAAGCCAATCTTGGGCATGTTGCCGCCTGACCTGACCAAGCCCACACTGGATGATGCACGCCACTTGCTCGACCTACGCCAGCATCTCGTGGGTCTGGGCGAGAAAAACTTTTACGCCCTTTATAAACTGATGACGGCCAGTGTCGCCGATTTTGTGGATGAGTGGTTCGAGACCGATGTATTGAAAGCCCTGGTCTCCATCAACGGCATTATCGGCACCATGCTTGGCCCGCGCTCACCCGGCACGGCCTATGTGCTTTTGCATCATTACATGGGCGAATTGGATGGCGCGTTTACGGCCTGGGGTTTTCAAAAAGGCGGCACGGGCGGGGTGAGCAATGCCATCGCCAGCGCCGCCCGCTCCTTTGGCGCGGAGATTCGGTGCAATGCGCCTGTGTCGCAGGTCATCGTCAAAGGCGAACAAGCGGTGGGCGTCGCCCTGGAAAACGGCGAGGAAATTTACGCCCGCACCATCGTCTCGGGCCTTGACCCCAAACTCACCTTTCTCAAAATGCTTGACCCTAAGATCCTGCCCACTGATTTGGTGGACTCGATTCGCAAGTTCAAGTTTCGCGGCTCATCGGGCAAGGTCAACCTCGCCCTCGATGGCTTGCCCAAGTTCACTTCCATGCCCGACCCGCGCCTCTTGCAAGGCATGATTGAAATTTGCCCGAGCATGGATTACGTTGAACGTGCCTATGATGATGCCAAGTATGGCGACTTCTCGCGCCGCCCGTATTGTGATGTCCTCATCCCTTCCATGCTCGACCCCGGCATGGCCCCGCCCGGCCAGCACGTCATGTCGGTCTTTGTGCAATACGCGCCCTATCACCTCAACGGCGGCTGGAACCCAACCCAACGCGAAGCCTTCGGAGATTCGGTCGTAAACGCCATCAGCGAGTTCGCGCCCAATCTCAAAGACTTAATTCTCCACCGGCAAGTGTTATCCCCGTGGGATTTGGAGCAGGAGTTTGGCCTGACCGAGGGCAATATCTTTCAGGGCGAACTGACGCTAGACCAACTCTTCTTTCTCCGCCCCGCGCCGGGCTATGCCCGCTATCGCACGCCCATCCGCAACTACTACCAATGCGGTTCCGGCACGCACCCTGGCGGCGGTATCACGGCTGGGCCGGGCCGGTTGGCGGCGCTGGAGATTCTGAAAGATGGCAAACAAAAACTGTACACGGATTTTACGGATAAACACGGATGGTTTTGGATTGAGGCACGTTGGCGTGGGAGCCGCGAGGCGTCGGGCTTGCAAGGCCCTCCCACGCCAATAGAGGATTTTGAATCCGTGTAATCCGTGTTCATCCGTGTACCCAAGATAACCCCTGTAGTAGAGACTCTCTATGACCTCACCCACCGCCTCCACCCTCGGCCAACTCGGCCTCCCCATGCCCGTCAAAGACCTCGCCGCACAAAAGTGGGATGCCATCATCGTTGGCGCGGGACACAATGGCCTCGCCTGCGCCGCGTATCTAGCGAAAGCGGGCAAAAAAGTTTTGGTATTAGAAGCCCGCGACCGCGTGGGTGGGGCCTGCACGCTCGAAGAACCCTGGCCCGGCTATCATGTCTCGCCGTGCGCCTATGTCGCTGGTATCCTGCATCCATTGGTGATTGACGAGTTGAATATGCGGCAACATGGCTTTGCCTGGCAACACGCCGAGGGCGGTATGTTCATCCCCTTTGACGATGGCTCCAGCATTCAATTATGGGATGACGAAGAAAAATGTATCGAGGAAATCAAACGCCTTTCGCCGCGCGATGTGGATGGCTGGCGGGCGATGATGAATGTGCTCTCCCGCGCCACCGAGGTCCTGCGCCCGCCCAACGAACAGGATACCTGGCTTGGCCCCGCGCCCACCCGCGAGATGATTGAAGAACGATTGAAAGGCGACCAAGAAGCCATCGGCCTGGTCTTCAATTGGTCCATGGTGGAATACCTTGAACGCTATTTGAGCGACGAGCGTTTGCACATGGCGTACCTCGGGCAGGGCGTCATCGGCACCAACGCCAGCCCCTACGAGCGCGGCACAGCCGCGGTCTACTTCTATCACTTCTGCGGGCGCTTGGGCGAGTCTACTGGCGAGTGGGGGTATGTCAAAGGCGGCATGGGGATGGTGTCGTTCATCTTATGCGACATCGCGCGGGAGGCGGGCGCGGTGGTGGCGTGCGGACTGCCGGTGGCCCGCATCCTCCCCGGTGAGGGCGTGGAACTCGCGGGCGGCGACAAACTATTCGCGCCCATCATCATCTCCAACGCCGACCCGCGCGTGACGTTGCGCTTGTTAGGCGAGACCGCCGACCCCGTATGGAAAGCGCAAGCCGAGGAGATTCCGATCACGGGTTGTCAGGTCAAGTTCAACGCCGCCCTGCGCGAACTGCCCAACTTCAGAGCGCGGCCCGGTGTGCGCGAACCGCATCACACCGCCGTCATCAACACCCCGCTCACCAAAGCCGAGATGCACGCCGCCTATGAAACCGCCCGCGCGGGCCAATTGCCCAAACGTTTATGGACGGAGATTTATCTGCAAACAGTCTACGACTCCAGCGTTGCGCCAGCGGGCGCGCACACCATGAGCGTCTTTGCCCAATACGTCCCGTATGCGTTGGCCGAGGGCAATTGGGATTCGCGCCGTGAAGAAGTGGGGCAGTTGGTGATGGACTCGCTCGCGCGCTTTGCCAGCAATATCCCGGACGCGATCGTGGCCCACGAAGTGCTTGGCCCACCCGACGTCGAGCGCCGCCTCGGCCTCACCGGTGGCCATATCTTCCACGGCGAAATTCTGCCCGACTACTTATGGGACAAACGCCTCGCCCATCGCACCCCTATGCCCGGCGTCTTTCTGTGCGGTGCCAGCACCCACCCTGGCGGCGGTGTGGTCGCCCTCAATGGGCGCAATGCGGCGATGGAGATTTTACGAAAATGAAAACCCCACGCAAGACATCACCCTCTTCCACAACACTTAAGCCAGCGAGCCGCGTCAATACCTCCACCTCCTTCGACGCCATCTACCCCACCATCGCCGAATGGGTTGAGTCGTATGGTTGGATTGAAATCGGACAGGATGACTATAGCCGCTCGATGGTGCGGGCGCTCAATGAGGGCGGGACGGTGTGGGAAGGGAAAACTCGTTATGCTTCTATGGACGAACTCTGGCGCGATTTGGA
>Ga0247727_10019192_pt1 | contig 10626 bp, 7 predicted proteins | sample WisWelCaveWW1625_FD_202498 | JGI IMG/M metagenome (GOLD analysis project Ga0247727, IMG submission 202498) | Biofilm microbial communities from Wishing Well Cave, Virginia, United States - WW16-25 | ecosystem: Environmental > Aquatic > Deep subsurface > Groundwater > Cave microbial mat | place...
CACGTTCCGCTATGCGCGCAACCTGCTGGATGGCGCGGGCTTCGTCTATAACCCGGGCGAACACGTCCTCGGCACGACGACGCCGTTGTACACCTTGTTCATGGCGCTGATCAGCGTCATCACCGGCTCGCGCGATTTTCCCTGGCTGGCGCTCGGCGTCAACGCCCTGGCCGATGCGGCGACATGCGTCCTGCTCGTCCGGCTTGGCGAAAAGTTTAGCGGCCAGCGGAGCGTCGGGCTGGCGGCCGGCCTGCTGTGGGCCATCGCGCCGCTGAGCGTGACGTTTGCAATCGGGGGGATGGAGACGTCGGTGTTCATTCTGCTGATGGTGTTGACAGCGGACGTGTACTTCCGCGGCCACACGCGCTGGGCGGCGCTGACGGCGGCCCTGCTCCTTCTCACGCGGCCGGATGGGGCGTTGTTCGTCGGGCCGTTGATCCTTGATCTCGTCATTCGCCAGCTCCGCCAGCGCCGGTTTCCGTGGGCCGAGGCGGGCGTCTTTAGCCTCACCGGACTGCCCTGGGCGATCTTCGCGGGCGTTTACTTCGGGTCGCCACTGCCCCACTCCATCGCCGCCAAGCTGGAGGCCTATCGCCTGCCGCCGGGCGCTGCGTTCGTCACGCTGATCCAACACTACAGCACGCCGTTCTTTGAAAGCGCCGTGCTGGGGAACTACTGGCAACTCGTCGGCCTGTTTGTGTACGTCGCGCTCAGCCTGATCGCGGCGCTGGCCGCGTTCCGCCGCAACGCGCGCGCGTGGCCGATGGCGGCGTATCCCTGGTTGTACTTCCTCGTCTTCGCCATCGCCAACCCACTGATCTTCCGCTGGTATCTGGCCCCGCCCTTGCCGTTCTACTTCATCCTGATCCTGTCCGGGCTGGCGAAACTCATGGGCGATGTCGGGGCAAGCCTCCGTCGCAACTCATCGAACCCGGCCCTGACGTCAGCCCGCGTCACCCCGGCGGCGCTCACCCTCGTCACCCTTTTCTTCGGCCTCACCTCGTTGAGCGATTGGGTCCAGCACCCCAATCACGGCCCCGATCAACCCGCGCCTCAGACGGCCTGGCATCAACTGGAACTGTACTACACCCAGGTGGGACAATCACTCGCGCCGCGCGTCAACGCGCAGACGGTGATCGCGGCGGGCGATGTCGGCGCACTGGGTTACTTCTCCGGCGCGCGCATCCTGGACACCGTCGGGCTGATGTCGCCCGAAGCCGTCCCTTATTATCCACTCGATCCGGCGCTCTACGCCATCGTCTACGCCATTCCGCCGCAGTTGATCCTCGACCGCCGCCCGGATTACCTGGTCTTGCTGGAAGTCTACGGGCGCAAGGGCTTGTTGGCCGATGCGCGCTTCCTGGCCGAGTATACGCTGATTGAAAAAATCCCCACCGACATCTACGGGAGCGACGGGCTGCTGATCTATCAGCGCAAGCCGTGAGCCGCCTCCGTCGTGTGCACCCGCCAGCCGCACGCGCCCCAGATCAGCAGGAGCACGATTGTCCAATACCACAGCGGCCAGTTTGGGGCGACATCGGAGTAGCCGAGGGCAATGAACACATACGGCGCATGCGTCAGCAAGATCACGAATGCCCCCCAGCCCGCCCGCCAGGTGAAGATCGGCAGTGCGCCGAGCGCCAGCGCGCTGAGCAAGCTCAGCCCGCCCGCGTACGGCGAGAGCAACATCGTCGCCGTCACCCACAAGCCGATCTTCTCCGCCGAGAGCGCGGGCAAACTCTTCATGGTCAGCCCGACCGTGGTCAGGAGCACGCCCAACGCCGCAACGGATAAAAGCCACGGCGCGCCGGACAGCCACGGCTCAAACGCGCGCAGGCTGATGGTGATGCCGGGCCGCGTGATTTGAGATGCCAGTGTGACGCCCAACGCCGAGCCGGGAGCGCGGGCCAACACACGCCCCAGCCACTCACCGCCCAGCACGAGCAGGCTGGGGACGACAACGATCAACACGTACCCCAGCGCCTGCGCCCAGCGCCGGATCGGCCACGTCCGCCACAAGCACCACGCCAGCCCCAGCAACAGCAGGGCGCTCTCTTGAACTTTGGCCGTCACCAACAGCACACCCGCGGCGATCATCCAGGGCCATTGTTTTTGCCAGCCGCGCAACAACAGCAAGCTTCCGCCCACCATGATGACGGTGAGGTTGCCATCGGCCAGACTGCGCAACGTGATGAACGAGGTGAGCAGGAGCGCCCCAGCCATCAGCGCCGTGCGCCGACCGGCGGCCCAGGGCAGGCTTATCAGCAAGACCAGGAGTGTGAGAAACGTCCACACCGCCCAACTGCTCGCCAGCGGCAGTTGCCCCAGCGGCAGGATCATCAAATACGTCCACGGCGGATTCAGCACGCCCCAGAGGTCGTAACGCGGCCATCCACCCCGGATCGATTGCCAGTAGATATTCCAATCGAAGCCGAAGATCACGCCATCCACCGGCAGGAACTGCGCGCCCCAGGCAAACAACGCGCCCGCCGCGACGACCAAAGCGCCAGCCAGGAGGGCCTCACGGACGGAAGTGGACGGTGAGTTCGCCTGGGTTGACATGGCGCTACGGCGCTTTCTCCAACAGAAGCACGTCCAGGCCCACGTAGGATTGAGCCAGCACGCGCCGATAGGTCGGCGCGAGGAGTGTTTCGATCTGCGCAACTGCCTCCGGCCGCTCCAGCGTTACCAGCCACACGCGTCCCGCCTGACCGATCAGCGCGCGCGCCTCACTGGCAGACGCGATCGCGTCATCGGCCAGCGCCACACGGCGGAGGTCAGCGCGCGTCGTGTAGTAGTCAAAGCCAACTTCGGCATAGCCGGGGTAGAGCAGAACGAGGTCGCCGGGCCGGGCCTCCGCGCTGATCCGTTGCCCCATCTCCCGCCACTGTTGGCGGATCACCAGCCCATAATAACCGAGGAGTGTGGCGAGGTGCGCGACGATGAGCGCGGCGATCAGCCCGAGGCGCAGAACGCGCAGGCGAATGCCCGCGATCGCGCCGATCAGCAACAACAGGAACGCAGGCAGAGCGGGCAACGTGGCGCGTGACAGATAGATGGGTGTGAACACCACTGAGAGCAGGAGCGGCCAGGCGTGCAGGCTCATCATCCAAACGCCGGTGAGCCAAAAGCCGCCCACGGGCGGAGCGGCCTCCGGTGAGGCCGTGGCGGCTTTGAGCAAGCGCGCCCGCGCGGCTTCGTAACCGCGCACAGCCAACCCCGCCAGCGCCAGGCCAAACGCCCACGGCGAGCCGAGATAATAGTAGAAAAACGTGATCAGGGACGCCAGCGAAGGCTCCACGCAATAAAAGCAGTCCGCCTGCGAGACCTTCCCGATCAAAATCCCGCCCCAGGGGAGATACAGGATCAGCACGCTCACCTGCATGAGCGCCCACTGCCGCAACGGCGCCGGGGCGCGCGTGCGCATGCGCGCAAAGCCGATCAGCCAGCCCAGGTTGTGCGCGGCCAGGACAAAAAAGCCGTACGTGTGCGTGTAGAGCACCAGGGCGCTCGTCACCCCGTAGGCCGCCGCCAGAGGCGCTGTTCGATTCGTCTGCCAGCGGAGCAGAAGATAAAACGAAAGCGTCGTCAACAGCGTGAACAGGCTGTACGCGCGCGTCTCTTGCGAGTAATGCACGTGAAACTGGGAAAGCGCGAGCAGGAGCGCCGCCAGGCCGCCGGCGCGGGCGCCGAAAGTCATCCGACCGATGCGATACAACACGGGCACGGTCAGGCCTCCCGCGAGAGCGGAGAACATCCGGACAGCGAATTCAGAGTGACCCACGAGTTGAACCCAGAAGTGCAAGAGGAAGAAGTACAGGGGGGGATGCACGTCTTGCGTGATCAGCGTAGGGATCAAATCACTGAGGCTCAAGCGCGCCCAGTTGACCGAGCTGATCTCGTCCAGCCACAGGCCCTCACGGCCCAGCGCAAACACGCGGGCCACAACGGCCAGCGCCACAAGCGCCAGCGGGAACACCCGCTGGCGAATGAGACGCAGGCCAGCCAGACGCTCACTCATAGCGCCGCCAGCCCACCAGGAGCACTGCTTTGAGCGTCAGCGTCGCCAGCAGGGCCAGACCCAGCGATCTCACGGCAGGCGCTCTGGCGCCACCCGTAAGCGGAACCAGGCCGGGGCCAGGTGTTTACGATAGTAGCGCCATATGCTTTGCAGATGCAGTAGCATATGCCGGCTGAACAACTTCCGATCACTAACTGCGAGATGATGGTGAATCACCCTGGCCGCCGGGAAATACATCACTTCCCACTTCTGTTTCCAGCCTCGGAAGGCCCAGTCGATATCTTCCACATACAAGAAATAACCCTCGTCCATTAACCCGACCGTGCGCAGGAACTCACGCCGGACGAACAGGCAGGCCCCCAGCAGCCAATCCACCCGGGCGATCTGGGAGTGATCAAAGTCGCTCATCAAGTGGCGGGCATTCAAGGTGGAAGTCCACAACCAGCGGCGCAACGGCGTCCGCCGCGCCAGCACGGAGCCAACCGTTGGAAAACGCCGGCAGGAGGGCTGGATCGTCCCGTCCGGGAAAAGCAACTGTGGCCCGCACATCCCAACCTGAGCATGCGCATCTGCAAATTCGATCAGGGCTTCCAACGCGCCGGCGCACACCTCGGTATCCGGGTTGAGGATCAGCGCATAGCGGCCACGGCCCCGCCGGAGCGCCTGGTTGTTGTTGGCGGCGAAACCTCGCCGGGTCTGGTTTTCCAGCAAGGTCACCCAGGGAAAGTGATCCCGCACTATCGCCGCTGAGCCGTCCGTGGAACCATTATCCACAACGAAGACTTCCAGCGCCACGGCCTGGCGCTCCGGCGCCAACGAGGCCAGACACGCCGGCAGATACGGCGCGTGGTTGTGGCTGACAATGACGACTGACACCTCCGGCGACACGTTCATCACGGTCATTCAACGAAACCAGGTGAGCAATTCAATCTCATCGGTCCGGGCGCGCCGCCAGATGTCTCGTCGCCACGCCTGGGCGCGCGCCCAGGCGCGCCGCAGCAAGGGAAACGCCCCAAGGGAAGGACGCTCAAAAAGTAATAAATACGCCAGGATTTGCAGGTCGTAGGCCAGGATGGGCAGAGCATCGCGCCGCCAGCCGGCCCGGCTTTCGTTTTTGAGGAGCAGCAAATACCGATTCTTGACGGCGTGCACGCGGATGGCAGGCGCCATCGGCGCCCGGCGGCCCGGGCGGAAACTGCGCGGATGCAGGGCGACCGCCTCCGGTGTGTACCAGCAACGCCAACCGAACAACCGCGCCCGCCAGGCCAGGTCCACATCCTCTTTGTGGACGAAGAAACTCTCATCAAAATATTCACCGTCCACGGCAATATCATCCAGCATCGCCCGGCGATACAACGGCGCGGCGCCGTCCACCCCGAACACCTCACCGGCTCGCGCATATTGGCCGCGATCCATCTCGCCGTGTCCCCGCAGGTATTGGCGGCGCTGGCGGTCGATGAACAATCCGACGGTATCAATGATGGGCTGAGGCTCAATCGCCTGGAGCAATTTGCCCGCCGCCGAGCCATAGTCGGGCCGGGTTTCCAGGGCGTCTATCAGCGCGGCGATGTAATCGGGCTGCATCTGCACATCGGGATTGAGCGCCAGGTAATAGGCGCCTTGCGCCGCGTGGATGGCCTGATTATGCCCGCCGCAGTAACCCCGATTTTCAGTGTTGCCGATGGTCCGCGCCGCCGCCCAGCCCGCCGCCTGCGCGGCCGAGTCGTCGCGCGACGCGTTATCGACGACGATCACTTCCAGATTAGCATGGGTCTGCTGCCGGAGCGCGCTCAGGCAGTCGGGCAACTGGGCGGCGCTGTGCCAGGTGACGATCCCCACAGAGACCAAGGGCGCAGACTGGGTAGACATTTGGCTTGGACGGAAGCGCCGTGGATGTGATCAGGGCCGCGCCTGAGACAAGACGCCCGTGAAAATCTCCGCCAGTTGGCGGGTGAGCACGCGCCGTTCATACTGCTCCAGGCCGCGCGGCTGGACGCGCAACTGCCCGGTCTGCCAACGCTCCATCCAGCGGCGCACGGCCAGCGCAATCGCCTCAACGTCCATCGGCGGCACGACTTCACCCGCCTCGGTCTGGCTCACGATCTGCCCGGCGGCGCCGTCGGGTGCGGCCAGGGCCAGGATCGGGCGGCGGGCATATACATATTCATACAGCTTGGAGGTGGTCACACTTTTATCCTGCCCGGCGATGAGCAACAGGGCATCCGCCGAAAGTTGATAACCCAGACTCTCCGTCTTGCTGACTGGCCCCACGCAGTGCAGACAATCCCCCGCGTCAGCCCGGCTAATGAGGCGCTTCTCTTCTTCGGTGAGCTTCCCGACAAACACCACTTCCAGGCTCCGGCGGCATTCAACCGGCAAACACGCAAGCGCCTGGAGAAAAGCATCCGGGCGACGGGTGGCGCCGCTCATCCCAAAGGCCCCGGTGTGAACCCAACGCATGCGGCCTGGGGGCCGAGGCGCGGGCGTCACGGCTGTCCAATCCGGCGGGTCATAGCCGTTTGGGAGGCTGTGGAATTTGTGCGTAGCTTCATCAGAATAGGCCGCGCGGAAGTAATCGGTGATCGGCGCGCTGACGGCGACGATGGCCGCGGCCCGGCGCACCGCCCAGCCCTCCAGCCGGGTTTCCAATTGCCGCCGCCACCCTGCGCGGCGCAGCGCTGGCTTGAGCGATTCAAATAACCACCCATCCCGAAAGTCTGCCACCCAGGGCAGGCGGGCTTGTCCGGCCAGCAGGCCGGCAACCAGGTGGGCGGTCTCCGGCGGAGAGGAAGAGTAAAGCAGAGCGGGCCGCTCGCGTTGGATCGCGCGCCAGCCCATCCACAGCGCCCCCGGCAGCCAGGTGATTTGAAGATCGGGCGCCATCCATTCCAGCATCAGGCGGCGCAGGCGGCTCAACCCGCCCGCCAGCGCGCGGCGCAGGCCAGAAGCATTTCCGGGCGCTGACTGTGTGGCGTAGTGCCGCGAGGCGGGCAAAAAGCGGCGCGTCAACGGAAGATACAGCGAACCGGCATCCGGGGCGCGGTAGACATGCCGTTCGGAGTCGGTGGGAAGCGCGCCCGCGGAACGCAGAGTCAACACGGCGGTCTGAAATCCGAACTCCGGCAAGTACTTCTCAAATGCCACCGTCCGCGCCGCGCCGACTGCGCCGCCTGGCGGATATTCCGGCGTGATTAACAAGACTTTTGTCATCAGCGGTCGATCATCGCCCGAAACCACAGCTCCAGATTGACCCAGCGCCAGGCGACAAACGTCAAATCACGCTGGCCGGCGGCGTTTTGGGCCAGCGCGCGCTCAATCGCCGGCACATCGAAGTATCCGCGTTGTTGGAAAGACTGTGAATGGATCAGGTCATTGATCAAGCCGCGCAGCTCACCGTTCAACCAGACCGTCTCCGGAGTCACAAACCCCATCTTATCCGTCCGGGTGCGCACCGGCTCCGGCAAAACGCCCTGGAGCGCGTTCCGCATGACGTATTTGGTGAGCGCCCGGCGGATTTTTTGATCGTCCGGCAGCGCAAAGACATACTCCACCAGGCGGTAATCCAAAAATGGGACGCGGGCTTCGATGGAGTGCGCCATGGAGTTGCGGTCTTCGTAACGCAGCAAACCGGGCAGGCTGGTGCGCGTGAAGGCGTCATACAGGTAGCCCCAGTACGGCGAAGGCCCGCGCTGTGGCGGGCGATGGTCGCGCCCGGAAAAGCGCCGCGCGAAATCCGGGTTAATGCCGGTAGAACTGCCGGCGCTCTTGCGCTTAAGGACCCGGCGCCCGAGCCGGATCGCCCAGTTGGGCGCGTACGGCCACGTCACTTGCATTAACAACCCGGCCAGCGGCGCGCGGAAAATCCGGTGATAGGCATTGAGTTCCTCCCACAACCGCGGCCAGCGCCCTTGCCGGGCCAGTGTGCCCCAATAGTAATGAAAATAGCCGTGATAGCCGGAAAGCAATTCATCGGCGCCCTGCCCGTCTAACAGCACTTTGACGCCGCGCTGTTTGACGCTTTCCATCACGCACCACTGGGCGAAGATGCTGGTAGAGCCGAACGGTTCATCCTGATGCCAGACCAGGCGTTGCAGATCAGCCAGTAACTGGCTACCCGTGGGGAAGACGTAGTTGGCCTCGGCGCCTGTGACGGCCAACACGGTCTCCACATATTGGCGTTCATCAAAGCGTCGGTCATCGAAGCATGAGGAAAACGTTTTTTGCCGGGCACCCACGAGTTCCGGGCTGACGACGTGGTCGGAGAAGAGCAGGCGATTCGCCACACACACAATGGTGGATGAGTCGAGGCCGCCGCTCAGGCAGGTGCCCACGGCCACGTCGCTGCGCAGGTGCAGGCGCACTGCGTCCTCGAACAGCGCGTAGAACTGCTCGGCGTAAGCGGCATCGTCCGGCAGATCGATCTGGCGCTCAGGGTCCAAATCCCAATAGCGGCGCGGGGTTATCTGCCCTGCCTCAACGGTCAACGTGTGGGCCGGCGGCAGTTGCGTGAGGCCGGCAAAGAAGGTCTCGTCTGTGTGCTCGATCAGGCCGCTGGTCAGATAGTCAAAGATGAGCGCATCATTCGAGCGGCGCGGGAGGCCCGGCAGAGTCAACAGCGCCTTCAGTTCCGAGGCAAACGCAAACGTTTGGCCGTCCCAAAAGTAATAAAAGGGCTTGATGCCAAAGCGATCACGCGCGCAGAACAATTGACGCTGGCGCGCATCCCAGAGCGCAAAGCTCCACATGCCGTTAAAGCGTTCCACACAGGCCGCGCCCCACTCCGCGTACGCGGCGAGGATCACTTCGGTGTCCGTGCCGCTGCGGAAGGTGTAGCCTTTCGCCGCCAGTTCCGCGCGCAATTCCAGATAGTTATAGATTTCGCCGTTGAAGACGATCCACAGCGCGCCATCGGCCGAGCCCATGGGCTGGTGACCCGCTGGCGAGAGGTCCAGGATGGACAAACGGCGAAAACCAAACGCAAAATTGTAAGGATCCGTCAACGCCTGGTGCACATCGTCCAAGGGTTGATGCGCGCGCGTTTCCGCGCCGCGCCGTTCTTCACATCGGCCCGTCGCGGTCTGCACAAACAGATAGCCTTCATCATCCGGGCCGCGATGACGAATGGTCGCCGTCATGCAGGTAATCAATTCCGGGTCCACAGCTCGGTTGGGATCAAGGTGCCAGAAGCCAGTAATGCCGCACATCTAACCTTCCTTTTTCAGCAACGCGACACAACGTTCAGCGGCCTGTCCGTCGCCGCCATATAAATCTGGCCGCGAACTGGGAGGCGTGAACGTCCGCACCGCGTGCAGGATACGCTCCGTTTGAGCGCCCGCTAGTATATTCCAACCCAGCGCCACCGTTTCCACCCACTCTGTTTCATCGCGCAAGGTGACACACGGCGTCCCCAACCAATAAGCCTCTTTTTGGATGCCGCCGGAGTCGGTGAGGATCAGCCGGGCCGCCTGTTCAAGCTGAACCATATCGAGATAACCTAGCGGCTCCATCAACTGCACATGCGCCAGCGGTGCATAGTCCAGACGCGCTAACATACTTCGCGTGCGTGGATGGACAGGAAATACGATCCGCTCTGCCAGCGCGTCAAACGCCGCCAAGATAGCGCGTAAGCGCTCAGGGTTATCCGTGTTTTCGGCGCGGTGGACCGTGGCCAACAGAAATTTGTTTGACGTCAGGCCCAGGCTCATCAACATGTCGGAGTGGGCCCGAGCTTGCCGCGCAGCGAACAATTGCGCGTCGGCCATGACGTCTCCTACACTATGGACGCCGGACTGAAGGCCTTCTTTCGCTAAATTCTCCACCGCGGTTTGGCTGGGGCACAACAACAATGTCGAAACGTGATCAGTGAGGACGCGATTGACCTCTTCCGGCATGGCGCGATTGAAACTCCGCAAGCCCGCCTCGATATGCGCGACCGGGATATGAAGCTTGGCCGCCGCCAGCGCGCCAGCCAGCGTCGAATTGGTGTCGCCATAGACCAAGGCCCAGTCCGGTTGTTCCGCCAAAAGGGCTCTTTCAATTCCGGCCAGCATCGCGCCCGTCTGCTCGCCATGTGAGCCCGACCCTACCCCAAGATGGATCTCCGGAGTTGGGATGCCCAATTCGTCAAAAAATACTGCTGACATATTGTCGTCGTAATGTTGGCCGGTGTGCACCAGCACTTCGGTGTGCCGCTGGCGCAACACACGGCTGACCGCGGCGGCTTTGATGAACTGGGGCCGCGCGCCGACGATAGACACGATTTTCATGCGCCACTTTCCAGACGTTCATAAAGCGCGGTGAGTTTGCCCATTTCAACATCAGCATTGAAGACGGCCCGAGCCGCGATCGCTTTGTGTTTCATCCGATCAATGTCCTCCGTCGTGAGCCGATTAAGAACCTGCGCCACCGCCGCCGGCTCAAAGGACGGCGCCACCACGCCAAACCCGTACTGTTCGGTCAGGCGCGCCATCTCGGGCGAGGGGCCGATGCACACGGCGAGGCCGGCCGAGACAAAATCAAAAAACTTGTTGGGAAGCGCGGCGGCGTTGTTGAAGTTGTTGCACGGGAGCAGGTAGAACCCCATATCAAACTCTGCAATGCGTGGA
>Ga0247727_10019193_pt1 | contig 10626 bp, 9 predicted proteins | sample WisWelCaveWW1625_FD_202498 | JGI IMG/M metagenome (GOLD analysis project Ga0247727, IMG submission 202498) | Biofilm microbial communities from Wishing Well Cave, Virginia, United States - WW16-25 | ecosystem: Environmental > Aquatic > Deep subsurface > Groundwater > Cave microbial mat | place...
GCGTTGCGAGCATGCCGACCCGAGCCCCCCTCGACCCTCCGAACTCGCGGTTGTCGAGCTCTCCCGACCGGCACGAGCCCCTCATCGCATCCGACGGCACCTGACCGTCGTTGGTGAGATATCCGGGCTAGTGCGCCTCGACGACGCGGAGGCCCACGCGCTGTTCGAGCGTCGCCGCGCGGCGTGGCTTGCCGAGGATGCGGCCAGCTACCTCGCGCTCTTCAGCGACGAGCTCGTGATGCACCTGCCGGGGCGCGCCGAGCCGATCCGCGGCAAGGCCGCGTACGAGAAGCTCGCCCTGGGCTCGTTCGCGCGGCTGCGGCCCGTGTCGTGGGAAATCCATCGCCTCGCCGTCGACGGCGACCACGTGCTCTCGGAGTGGACGATCACCGGCGAGGAGCGCGCGAGCGGACGGCTGGTGCGCTGGCGCGGGATGGCGATCTGCCGCATCGAAGTCGGGCTGATTCACGAGTGGCGCGAGTACTGGGATCCGGCGGCGCTCGAGAAGTGACACAAGCGAACGCTCGCTGGCTTTGACATGTGATCCACGCGTAGATAGGTTGCTCGAATGGCTCGCGTGATCCAGATCCGGAACGTTCCCGACCGCTTGCATCGCAGACTCGAGGCGCGTGCCGCTCAGGCTGGGATGAGCCTGTCCGAGTTTCTGCTCGCAGAGGCTCGTAAGGTCGCGGAGTGCCCGAGCCGCCAGGAGCTCATCGACCGTGTGGCGCAGCTGCCACCCGTGCTGCGCACGCGCGCGGCCGCTGCCGTGCGCGCCGAGCGCGAGCGGCGGTGATCGTTCTCGACGCTTCGGCCGTGCTCGAATTCTTGCTCGGTACGCCGGCCGGAGCGGATATTGCCCGACGCATGGCTTCGCCGCGCGAGACCCTGCATGCGGCCTATCTCGCCCTGGCGGAGGCGTTGGCGGCTCCGCTGCTGACCGCGGACGCGAGGCTCGGCCGGGCGCGCGGTCATCGCGCACGCATCGAGGTCGTCAGCGCGACCTGACCGCGGCCACACCCTCTGTGTCTTCCTCGGGTAGCCCGTCGCGATAGGTGACGAAGCGCGTGCGCAGCGCGGGCACACGCGCGCCCGGCAGCACGATGCCCACCAGGTTGAGCGGATCCGAGGCCGAGAGGCGCACGACTTCGCCCGTGCGCTCGCGGCGCCGCACCTCGCGCAGCGCCTCGACCGCGCCGGGCAGCGCGTACTGCTCGCCCACGAAGCCCGTCACGAAGCGGCCGCCGCGCGCGCTGCCGCGCGCCTCCATGCGCCGCAGCGCCCAGAGCACTTCGCGCCAGGGCAGCGCGAGGCTCTCGCGCGCAAGCAGGTCGCGGAACACGACGCCCCAGCGCGTGAGCAGCTGCGCGGCCACGCGCTCGGCGAGCGCCTCGGGGTCGGCGCCGCGCTCGGGCTCCGGCACCAGCGCCCAGCGTCCCTCGGCCCGCGCGCCGCGCACGGGCCGCCCTCGCCTCGAGTGAGTGTGGCGCCGGCGCGCGCCGAGCAACGCGCGCACGCCCGCGAAGCCGTCGGCGGTGACGAGCCCGCGCGCGACGAGATCCCAGAGTCCTTCCTCGACCTCGATCGGGAGCCGGCCCGCGAGCGCGGTCAACTCCTGCTGGAAGAGCGCGCCGCGCGAGCGCAGGCGCTCGAGCAGCTCGCGCGCGGCACCGTCGCCGGGCTCGAGCGGGCGAGCCTCACCGCGTGCCGCCGCGAGCAGCCAGGGCAGGGCTGCGCGCGAGACGAACGAGAGGGGCGTTGCGCGCGAGGGTACGAGGCCGCCACGCCCGGGAGAGGCGGGCTCGTCTTCGCCGTCCGGGATGGCGGCAGCGCGCGGCGCGAGGCGCGCCCACGCAATCTCACCGGAGAGGCAGAGGTCGTCGAGCCACTCGGGCCGGTAGCCCGTCACGCGCGCGGGGAGCACGCTCTCCTCGAAGCCGCCGGCCGCGAGCTCGAAGCCCTGGAGCTGCTCCACCACGGCCAGCAGGCCGCGGCGCCCCTCGAGCTGCGTGTGCGGTGCCGCGTGCTGCCAGCGCACCAGGAAGCGCACGAAGTCCTGTGCGCTCACGGGCTCGATCTCGCGGCGCAGGCGATCGATCGTCCCGCGATGGATGCGCGCGAGCAGCCGCCGCTCGCAGAACTCCTCGGCCCCGTCGTCGGAGGAGAAGCGCCCGCGCAGGGCGAAGCCCTCCGCCTCGAGGCGCGCGAGCGCGATCTCGACAAGGGGCGGCGCGAGCGCCGTACGCTCGGCGAGCACGCCGACGGTCACCGGACCGCATGCCGAGAGGTGCCCACGCACGGCCGCCACTGCGGCGTCCTCCGCGCTCGGGCGCGGGCGCGCCGCGAGGGCCGCGGGCAGCATCACGTCGGGCGCGAGCGCAGCGTTCGGGAACAGCGCCAGGGCGGCGAGCCGCGATTCGGTCGCGAGCCAGCGCTCGCCGCGCGGCGTCCGGGCGCGCGCCGCTCGGCCCGTGGCCACCAGCTCCGCGAACCAGACCTCCCAGGCGGGCTCGGGCTCCGCCACCACCAGCTCGAGCAGCACGTCGTGCAGCTCCTCGGCGTCTCGCGGCTCGGGCTTGGCCTCTTCTCGCACGCGCGCGATCGCCTCGGGATCGAGCCGCCCGAGCTCACGCGCGTGGTCGGGCAGGCCGCGTCGGATCGCGACGGCGCGCGTGCGTCGTTCCTCGAGCGGCGCGTCGTCGAGAAAGGTGTACGGCTTGCCATTCAGGATCTCGTGCGAGAACGGACTTGGCTCGCTCGCGTCACAGAGGTGCGCGCGCACCTCACCGCTCGCCATTGCCTCGAGCAAGGCGACGAGGCCGTCCGCGTCGGCCGCCTCGGAGAGGCAGTCGGCCATTGTCTGGCGCACCAGCACGTGGTCCGGCAGCTCGATCGGGCCCGGCGCGTTCTCCTGGCAGGCGGCGAGCGCGGGGAACACCGCGGCCATCAGATCGTCCGCCTCCATGCGCCGGATCGGCGGCGGCACGCGCCGGCCACCCCGCTGTCGCAGCAGCACGAGCGAACGCCCCGCGTTCCAGCGCCAGCGCACCGCCCAGGCCGGTGCGAGGAGCAACGCCTGGGCCAGCGTCTCGCGCACCGCCCTCGGCGAGAGGAAGCCCGTCACCGACTCGAGCGGGAAGCTGTGCTGCGCGCCGAGCGAGAGCACCACCGCGTCGTCGCTCGCTGCGGCCTGCAGCTCGAAGTCGAACGTCCGGCAGAAGCGCTTGCGCAGCGCGAGCCCGAGCGCGCGGTTCACGCGCCCGCCGAACGGCGCGTGCACCACGAGCTGCATGCCGCCCGACTCGTCGAAGAAGCGCTCGAACACCACGTCCTGCTGGGTCGGGACCACGCCGAGGGCCTGCCGGCCGGCGTCGAGATAGCGCACGACCTGCTCCGCCCCGCCGGCGTCGAGGCCCGCCTCCTGCTGGAGCCAGACTGCGGCGCCGGCCGCGTCGCCCTGCGCGAGCCGCTCGGCCACCGCCGCGCGCAGCGCCGAGACCTCGGCCGACAGCTCGAGCGTGCGCGCCGGCGCTTCGCCCAACCAGAACGGCACCGAGGGCGGCGTGCCGTGAGCGTCCGTCACGCGCACCACGCCGGGCTCGACGCGACGGATGCGCCACGACGTGCTGCCAAGCAGGAACACGTCGCCCGCCATGCTCTCGACGGCCCAGTCCTCGTTCACCGTGCCGATGAAGGTGTCGTCGGGGTCGAGCAGAACGCGGTAATCGGCGGTGTCGGGGATCGCGCCGCCCGAGGTGAGCGCGGCGATGCGCGCGCCGCGCCGGCCGCGCAGCACGCCGTGCACGCGGTCGCGGTGCACGTGCGCACCACGCCGCCCGCGCCCCGTCTGCACGCCTTCGGAGACGAGCTCGAGCGCTGCGTCGAAGTCCTCGCGCGCGAGCTCGGCGTAGGGCGCGGCGCGTCGCACGAGCTCGAACAGCGCATCCTCGCTCCAAGGCTCGGCGGCGCACGCCGCCACGATCTGCTGCGCGAGGATGTCGAGTGGCGCACGCGGCGGCAGCACGCGGTCGAGCCGGCCGGCTCGCACGCCGCGCAGCGCGGCCGCGCACTCCACCAGTTCGTCGCGGGTGGTCGGGTAGAGCCGTCCCTTCGGCGTGCCACCGCGTGCGTGGCCGGAGCGGCCGACGCGCTGGAGCAGCGTGGCGAGGCTGCGCGGCGAGCCGATCTGGCACACCAGCTCGACCGGCCCGATGTCGATGCCCAGCTCGAGCGAGGCCGTCGCCACGAGCGCGCGCAAGTCGCCGGCGCGCAGGCGATCCTCGACGCGCAGTCGGCGCTCCTTCGAGAGGCTGCCGTGGTGCGCCGCGACCTGCTCCTCGCCGAGCTTCTCCGCGAGCCGGTGCGCGAGCCGCTCCGCGAGCCGGCGCGTGTTCACGAACACGAGCGTGGTGCGATGAGCCGCCACCTGCTCGGCGATGCGGGCGAGGATCTCGTCCCATTGCTCGTGCGACGCGACCGGGCCCAGCTCGCTGCCGGGCACCTCGACGCCGAGGTCGAGGCCGCGGCGCGGGCCGAGGTCGATGATCTCGCAGCTTCGTTCGGGGCCGATGCCCACGAGCATGCGCGCGGTGGTCTCGATCGGGTGCTGGGTGGCCGAGAGCCCGATGCGGAGCGGGCGCGCGTCGCAGAGTGCCTCGAGGCGCTCGAGGCTGAGGGCCAGGTGTGCGCCGCGCTTGTCGCCCGCCAGGGCGTGGATCTCGTCCACGATCACGGTGCGCACGCTGCGCAGCCGCTCGCGGCTGCGCTCCGAGGTGAGCAGCAGGTACAGCGACTCAGGCGTGGTGACGAGCAGATGGGGTGGTCGCCGCAGCATGGCGGCGCGCGCGGTAGCGGTCGTGTCGCCGCTGCGCAGCAGCGCGCGGACCTCGGGCAGCACGTGCCCGCGCTCGGCCGCGAGCGCGCGGATCTCGGCGAGCGGCGTCGCCAGGTTCTTCTGCACGTCGGAGGCGAGCGCCTTGAGCGGCGAGACGTAGACCACGTCGGTGGCGTCGGGCAGCGAGCCGCCCTGCGCCTCGGCCTCGCGCAGCAGGCGATCGACGCAGACCAGGAACGCCGCGAGCGTCTTGCCCGAGCCGGTGGGTGCCGCGATCAGCGTGTCGCGGCCGCGCGCGATGGCGGGCCAGCCCCGCGCCTGCGGCTCGGTCGGCCCTTCGGGAAAGCGCCGCTCGAACCACGCTCGCACGATCGGATGGAACTTGGAGAGCGAGGAGGGGACGTTCGTCAAGTTGTCGAATTGTTGCGCGGCGGGGCCGATGGAGCGAGTCCCCCCGGAAACAATTTGACCTTTTGACGAACGTCCCCGCTGGCGCCGCTAGCCGGCCGCGAGCAGCTCTTCGAGCGTGGGCCAGTCGACTGCGCTCTGGGCGGCGAAGGCCTCGAGCAGCAGCTCGCGGTCGGCGCCGGCGTCGGGCTTGGCGCGGTAGGCGGCGAGCGCTTTCTCGAGCACGCTGCGCGCGGGCTCGGGCGGCGCGTCGGATTTCAGGCCGCCGTCCTCGTGCTCCAGGCCGACTGCGTCGAGCCACTCGATCAGGAGCGGCTTCTTCACCTGCAAGAAGTACGCGGCAAGCACCTCTTCGGCCACGAGGCTGGTGGAGACGCGCGCGAGCGCCTGGCGCACCAGCTTCGCGCGTTTGTCGGGGCTCTGCTTCAGCACGAACTGCGGGCGCGCGCGCAGCCACGCGCTCGCCGCGGCGAGCGCCTGCGTGTACACGCCCGGCGCGCCCTCGCGCAGGCTCTCGAGCAGGGCGTGGGTGCGCTCGGGCGACATGCGCGCGAACACCTGATAGGCCTTCACGTGGATCTCCTCGGCTCTCGCACGAAGGCGAAGGCTCCTGCGGCGGCGAGAGATAGCACGAGCGCGGCGGCGAGCGCGGAGTGAAGGCCGGTCACCTCGACCGGTAGGCCGAGCCGCACGTTCAGTACGCCGACCACGATCTGCGCCAGGCCCAGCACTGCGGAAAGTGCGAGCGCGCGCCCGAGCGCACCGCGCCCGCGCGCTCGCAGCGCCGTGGCGCCGAGCAGCAGCGCGAGCAGGTAACCATTGCTGCGGTGGAGCAGGTGGAGACCGACCGCGCCGTCGAGGCTCGGGAACCACATGCCGTCATGGCAGGTCGGCCACTCGGGGCAAGCCAGGCCCGCATAGCGCGACGAGACCAGACCGCCGAGCACGAGCTGGAGCCCGAGGCTCGCGAGCGTTGCCCCGAGCCAGCGCTCACCGCCGGGCGACGGCGTGGCCCCGGCCGCTGCGCCGTGCTGCCTCAGCCGGAGCCCGATCAGCAGCAGGCAGGCGTTGAAGGCATTCCCGACCAGGAGGTGCGAGGTGACCGTCCAGGCTGCGAGCAGCTTCCACACCGTGAGCGCACCGAGCGCGATCTGCAGCGCGAGCAGCAGCGCCGCGAGCGCAAGCCAGCCGCCGCACACGGCCCGCGCGGCGGGAAGCGTGAGGACGCCCGCGGCCAGGCCTGCGAAGACGAGGGCCACGCTGCCCGCAACGACCCGGTGCGTCCACTCGAAGCCCACGCGCAAGTCGAAGCTGGGCACGATGTTGCCGAAGCACAGCGGCCAATCGGGGCAGGCGAGGCCCGCGCCGTGGGCGCGCACCAGCGCGCCCAGCACGATCAGCAGGAATGTCGCCGCGCACAGGCCGAAGAATCCGGCCGCGAGCCGGCGGAACGCGCGCGCATCGGGGGCAGCGGCAGGCATCGGGCGCGGGAGCCTAGAGAAAGGGCCACGCGCGAACCAGCAATGGACGGGAGTGGACGCCTCGAATTGGCGCTCCCGGGAGAGGTCTCGTAGCCTGGACCGGGCCGCTCGCGCGGTCCTCAGCTCGCCTCCGGCGCCTACAGCAGCGCCCGCCGCCGGACGATGGAAGGGCGAAGATGCAGAGCTACTCCCACACCGTCCAGGATCGGGGCGATCCGCGGCACCTGCGCACGCTGTTCGAGCGCGCATCGCAGCTGTCGCGCGAGCATCGGCTGCGCTCCGTGTTCGTCGGTGTAGCCGGTCCTGAGGGCGATCTGCTGGTGCGCGACTTCCTCGATTTCGTCGAGGCCGAGCTGCGCGTCGAGGACGTGGTGTTTCGCCTGCTGCGGGAGCGGGCGGTGCTCTGGCTCGCGGACGTCGATCTCGAAGCCGCGAGTCGCGTGATGAATCGGCTCCATGACGACTTCGCCGCGCGCTTTCCGACCACGATCGGACTGCGCCTCGAGCGTGGCTTCCACCGCGTCGAGCCGGGCAGCGTGCCCACCGGCAAGGAGGTGCTGCCGCTCCTCTTCGGCCCCGAGCGCAGCCACCCGGCCTGAGGCCGTCCCCTACTGAAGCCCTGTTGCGAGCGCGGACGGAAGGTCGGGGAAGGAGAAGCGGTGGCCGAGCGCCTGGGCGCGGGCCGGTAGCACCTGCCGGCTGCCCAAGAGCTCCACCGCGAGGTCGCGCAGCGCGAGTCGCACGGCGAAGGCCGGCGCCGGTAGCAGCGCCGGCCGCCGCAGCGCTCGCGCAACGGCGCGCGTGAAGTCGGCATTTCGCACGGGCTCGGGCGCTACGACGTTGAGCGGGCCGCCGAGCCGCGCGTCTTCGAGCGCGCGCAGCGCGAGCGCCACCGCGTCGTCGAGATGGACCCACGAGAACCACTGCCGGCCGCTTCCGATCCGGCCGCCGAGGCCGAGCCGAAACGCCCGCGCCAGTACGGGCAGGGCGCCCCCCGCACGCGACAGCACGACGCCGAAGCGCAGCCGCACGACCCGCAGGCCGAGCTGCTCCGCGCGCCGCGCCTCTTCCTCCCATGCCACGCACAGCTCGGCGAGAAAGCCGTCGCCGGGCGCAGCGTCCTCACGTAGCTCTTCTTCGCCACGGTCGCCGTAGAAGCCCACGGCCGATGCGCACAGAAGGGTGCGTGGCCGCCCGCCCGAGGGCAACGCGGCGATCCGCTGCACCAGCCCTTTGGTGGAGTCGATGCGGCTCGCCCAGATGCTCGTGCGGCGCGCGCGGGTCGGGAGCCCGCCGAAGATCGGCTCGCCGGCCAGGTGGACGACCGCGTCCGTGCCGTCGAGGGCCGCCGCGTCGAGCGTGCAGCCGTCCCAGCCGATCGCGGAGGCGCCGCTGGCGGCCAGCCGCTCGGGTGTCCGCGACACCAGGCGGAGCGGGTGCCGCGCGGCCAGGAGCCGCGCCACCAGCGCGCGGCCGACCAGCCCGCTCGCGCCCGTGATCAAGAGCGGGCGGCTCACAGCTGGCGTGCGGGGGCGAAGGTTGCGTAGATGCGTTCGGCCTCGGCCGGGCTGGTGGCGAGTGGCGCGAGCACGGGCGTGGTCACGCCGGCCGAAACGAACTCCGCGAGCTGTGCGCGGCACTCGTCCTCGCTGCCGAGGATGGCGATGCGGTCGATCAGCTCGTCGGGGATCGCGGCGGCCACTGCCTTGCGATCGCGGTGCGCGAAGGCCTCGCGGATCGCGCGGGCCTCGGCTGGAAAGCCGCACCAGTCGAGGTAGGCGTTGTAGACGGGCGCCGCGAGATAGGCGCCGAAGCCGAGCCGCACCAGGCCGCGCGCCCGGGCGCGGTCGTCGGTGAGACAGACCTGGAAGCGGCACACCACCTCGTCCTGCGACGCGTCGCGGCCCGCGGCAGCGCCGCCCGCGCGGTAGGCGGCCAGGATCTGCGGCATCGCGCTGGCGGGCTGGAAGTTGATGATCAGCCCTTCGCCGATGCCGCCCGCGAGCCGCAGCATCTGCGCGCGCAGCGCCGCCAGATAGATGCGCATGGGCTTTCGCGGCGGGCTCCCGAGCCGGAAGCCCTGCGAGCGGAAGTGCTGGCCTGCGAAGTCGGTCTTCTCGCCGGCGCAGGCCTGGCGCAGCACCGCGACGCTCTCGCGCACGTGGCCGAGCGGCGCTTCGAAGTCGATGCCGTTCCAATCGCCGATGATGGCGTGGCTCGAGGAGCCGAGGCCGAGCACGAAGCGGTCGCCCGAGAGCTGCGCGAGTGTGCCGGCGCCCATCGCGAGCACGGCCGGCGTACGGTTGTACACCGGCACGATGGCGGTGCCGATCTCGATGGACGAGGTGGCCCACGCCATCGCGCCTGCCAGCGCGAACGAATCGGGCCCGGCCGTCTCGGCCATCCAGATGGCCTCGTAGCCCCACTCCTGCTCGGCCTTCTTCGCCAGCTCGACGCAGGCCCGCGCGTCGTGGAACGGGGACGGCAGCGTAAGCGCGAGGCGTCCGAGCCCTTTCATCGCGGTGCCATGCGCAGCGCGCCGTCGAGCCGGATCACCTCTCCATTCAGCATCGGGTTCTCGAGGATGTGGCAGGCGAGCGCTGCGTACTCCGGCGGCTCACCGAGCCGCGGCGGGAACGGGATGCTCTGCGCGAGCGCCGCACGCGCTGGCTCCGGCAGCCCCATCAGCAGCGGCGTCGCGAACAATCCAGGCGCGATGGTGCAGACGCGGATGCCCGCCGCGGCGAGGTCGCGCGCGAGCGGAAGCGTCAGGCCCACCACGCCGCCCTTCGAGGCGGCGTAGGCGGCCTGGCCGATCTGGCCCTCGAAGGCGGCGATCGAGGCGGTGTTCACGATCGCGCCGCGCTCGCCGCCAGCATTCGGTGGATTGCCGAACATGCGCGCCGCGGCCAGCCGAATCACGTTGAAGGTGCCGATCAGGTTGACCTCGATCACCCGGCGAAAGGTGGCGAGCGCGAGCGGCTGCCCGGTCTTGTCGACCACGCGGCCGGGCGTGCCGATGCCGGCGCAGCAGACGACCGCGCGCAGCGTGCCGAACTCGCGCACGGCGCGGTCGACCGCGGCTGCGACCTGCGCCTCGTCGGTGACATCGGCCTCGGTGAAGAGCGCAGCGGGGCCGAGCGACTTCGCGACCTCGGCGCCGGGCGAGCGGGGCAGGTCGAGGATCGCGACGCGGCCGCCGCGCGCCACGAGCTCGCGCGCGGTGGCCTCGCCGAGGCCGGAGCCGCCGCCGGTCACGAGCGCTGTGCTGCCGCGGATCTCCATGCTTCTTCCTTTGCTCGCTCCGCTCGCGGCGCGCCCGGAGGAACCGGGCTTGCTGTGCGGCTCACAGGATTCGCGGCTCGCTCCGCTCGCTGCGCGCCCGGGGGGTGGGTGCCTCGACTACGCCGCCGCCTTGCCCTCGCCCTCCGCACGCAGCGCGGCTGCGATGTCTCCGAGCACCGCCTTGGCGTCGCCGAAGACCATCAGCGTGTTCTCGGCCGTGTACAGCTCGTTGTCGATCCCCGCGAAGCCCGGGTTCATGGAGCGCTTGTTCGCCAGCACGACCCGGGCCTTGTCTGCATCGATGATCGGCATGCCGTAGATCGGACTGGACTTGTCTGTACGGGCCCCGGGATTGACGACGTCGTTCGCGCCCACGACGACGCACACGTCGGTCTGCGGCATCTCGGGGTTGATCTCGTCCATCTCGACCAGCGCCTCGTACGGAATCTCGGCCTCCGCGAGCAGCACGTTCATGTGGCCGGGCATGCGCCCCGCCACCGGGTGGATGGCGAACTTCACGTCGACGCCGCGCTTGCTGAGCTCGTCGTAGATCTCACGCACGCGGTGCTGGGCCTGGGCGACGGCCATGCCGTAGCCGGGCACGAACACCACGCGCTG
>Ga0247727_10019194_pt1 | contig 10626 bp, 11 predicted proteins | sample WisWelCaveWW1625_FD_202498 | JGI IMG/M metagenome (GOLD analysis project Ga0247727, IMG submission 202498) | Biofilm microbial communities from Wishing Well Cave, Virginia, United States - WW16-25 | ecosystem: Environmental > Aquatic > Deep subsurface > Groundwater > Cave microbial mat | place...
GGCCCATGTCTCCTTATCCTCCTCCCCGTCGGTGAACGGGGTGGAAAGGATACCTGCGCCGCGATAATTCGTAAACCCGGCCTCAAAATGACCGAAAGGTAAGATATTAGGCCCTCTGTTAGACCAATTATTGCGGCACTTGGGCTGGACTATAATGTAAAGGTAGTCTCTGGCACTGGGCATGCAGAAGAGAACATAGTTAATTACGCCTCCTCGAATGGTGTTGATCTATTAGAAGTCAGTGCAGGACGACCTATTTGTCACAACTGTGAAGACTTAATTAGAGGGGCAGGGGCCACCCCCGGCAGCGTAACTCTCCGCGAACTCGGTAGATGAAGCAAGGATCCGACTATGTGGGATAAAGCGAAAGTATTATCAAATATCCAAAAACTTACACCTCGTTTACGTACGGCTTTTGCTGCTACCTGCGCTGCTCGTTCCTTGTTCATGTATTTGGTGTGGTCGAAGGAGAGTGGTTGGGGTAATTCGGAGAGAATGCAGAAGGCCCTGGAGTTAGTCTGGAGGTATGTTGAGGGGGAACTTATCGACTCGCACGTATTACAAAGTGAGGCGGAAGCAGTATATGCTTTAATTCCTGACACGGAAAATCTTCCATCAGTATCTTCATCTGGTGCTCTAGATGCAGGGCTCGCCGTGATGTACGCGCTTCAGTGTGCTGCAACTGATAGTAATTCAGATCACGCGGCTAATGCGGCTGAGGCGGCTTTTGTGGCATTCGATATAGTCCGGCATAATGCCGGCTCTACTGACACCAGTTTACCAGATAAAGAAAGAGATTGTCAGGAGAAAACCATTCAAATTCTACTAAGATGGGGAGAGCGTCCGATTACGCGAAAAGATCTATCATGCTATTAGAGCAGTTTCCTGATGGACTTACGGTTTCCGCTCCCGCTGGATTGCCAAATCCGCCGCCTGCCGCTAGATTTGGCAATCCAGCGGGAGCAAGTATGCCGTAAAGCCAAGTGGAATTTGCTCTAGGGAAGAAAGATGAGATTTAAAATGAGCGGATTCCATCCGCCCATTCTGTGAATCCGTGCTTTTGTTTGGCCCTGGCACAACAACGAATTGAAGGAAGGAACGAATGGATGAGCGGGCGAAATTCGTTGCATCCCCCAATTCGTTGTTGTGTTTTGTCGCCGCCTCACCGCCGCCAGCTACAGCGATGGCCGCTCGTTCCAGTACAGCTACGACGCGGCAGGCAACCGCCTCACTCAAAGCGTGTGCGCCGGGGCAGGCTGTACGCCGGTCACCACCAACTACGTCTACGACAACGCCAACCGCCTCACCTCAGTGAACGGTGTCGCCCAAACTTGGGACAACAACGGCAACCTTCTCAGCGACGGCGCGAGCACGTATAGCTACGACGCGGCGAACCGGCTGAAGAGCGTCAGTAATCAGTCAACAGTCAGCAGTTATCAGTACAACGGCTTGGGGGACAGACTCTCGCAAACCGTCAACGGCGTTACCACGCAATACACGCTCGACCCTTCGGCAAGCTCAGGGCAGGCTCTCAACGCCGGATTGACTCAAGTTCTGGCCGACGGCACGAACACCTACCTCTATGGTTCCACCCGTATCGGCGAGAAGCAGGCGGGCAACTTCGTCTATCACTTGCCGGATGCGCTGGGCAGTGTGCGGTAGTTGGCCGATGCGACGGCGAATGTAACGCTAACGCGAAGCTACGCGCCCTATGGCGACACGCTGACCAGCACCGGCGTAGGTACAACCGCCTGGCAATTCGCGGGCGAGCAGCGCGACGCCAGCGGCCTAACCTTCCTGCGCGCGCGTTACCTTTCGACTGCGACGGGACGCTTTATTACGCAAGATGAGTGGCCGGGCGAGGCGCAGAGGCCGGCCACGCTCCACCCGTATCTGTACGGGCTGAATAATCCGATACGGTATACGGATCCGAGTGGGCGGTGCGTGAGCGGCGCGGTTGTTGACACAATCCTGTGCGGTGCGCTGATTGGCGGTGTGATTGGGGTAGTCGGCGGCGGTGCAGGCTATTGGCTGACGCACCGCGACGGGAATTGGAACCAGAGAGATTTTGCCAATGCCATTGTGGTGGGCGGCGTCAGCGGCATCGTGGGCGGCGCGGTTGGCGGTGGAGTTGGGGCGCTCTTTGGCACGGCGACGCTGGGACAGGCTATCGTTGGCGGGGCGGTGAGCGGCGCTTTGTCGGGTGCCGCAACGCAATTTACTGCTAATCTTTGGCATAGGTATGTGGATAAAGATCTATGTGTCGGCTTGTTCGATAATGTGGGGCAAGCGGCGATACAAGGTGCTGTCACGGGCGCTGTGACAGGGGGTGTGGGGTATGGGGTTGCCCGCTATCTCAGGAATCGGTATGCTGTCCCAGCAAGCGGGTTCACTCCTGAAGAAGCGACGAAAATGGCACCAGTAGCTTACACAGACTTCTCGGGCCTCAAAGGGGCTGATGCTAAATTTATCCGAGCACAAGTCCCTGAAAATTGGACTGTCAAATATAGCCCGTATACAACGCGAGGAGGAACTAGAATTGATCAATGGCTGATGACTAGCCCAGATGGAATGGAGCAACTACGTCTACATGGAGCTGACCCGGCTTTTGGCGAAACAGGCTTTCAAGCAAGATGGGGCATCCAATATCCTGAAACTGGTCAGTACGGAAATCTAGTGGGTAGAAATTTCCGAAATCCTAGCGAAACCTGGTTATACTTCAACAATCGTGGAGTGCCGGTTGACAATTTCAGCGATGCCGCCCATATTCAGCTTGAAACTACGTTAGAAGAGCTGCTAAGAGTTTTTGGAGGACCGTAGTCTCAAAACTAGACTGGACTTACGCAATGGCAGAAATGGCACGCCATATATGGCAAAGCGCTTGTTCCTGCCTGTATATGGTGGGTGCAAATGCCAATTTTCACCTTTTTGCGTAAGTCCAGCTAGAGATAAAACCTAGTCGAGGTGAGGCGAAAAAGGAGTAAGCATGTCAATAGATAATGGCCTTGACTTATTGGTAGCTGAGCATGTGAAAACGACGCTCCAAGCGATTATAACTACCTTAGGTCTTTGGATGAGAAAACATGATGTTGACGTATCAGACGCGCAAACCGCGCAAAATGTAATCAATGAATTTGAAGAGGTCACTGAAGAAATAATAGCGTCCGGACAATATCAACGTAGACAGCGGCCTCAATTCCAAGCATTGCCAAAATTTAACTGGACCCGAGTCGATTCTCTGTCAGAAGAGGTATTCTTGAGCAAGATGCAAGACATGCGTTTCGGAGATGGCCTCAAGTTTATGGGACAGCTGACAGGTGCATGGATTTTAGCTTGCCCCGAAATAATAATTCGAGATATGGGTGGCATCCAGATTAGCCCTAATTCTACTGAAACTGAGTTAATTTTAATTATGAGGAAGGCACTGCACTACAGTTTGCTGTAAGTAACGGAAATGCGGAGTGCCGATTCATTTCCATGGTGATTTTAGAGGCAAATAGAATCAGAAATCATGGCATCAGTAGATAGTAGCCTCGATTTGTTGGTGCAAGAACGTGTGCATACAGTCTTGAGTGCAGCCGTTGTTGCATTGTCGTCTTGGCTGGCTCGGCACAACATAACTGACAAGCCGAGCGCAATGGAAGCACTCGATAAATTCGATAATATCGTGCAACGAGTGGCGCAGGCCGGGCAATACCAACCTAGACGCCTGCCTTCCTTCTACGAGCCGCCGTCCCCAAGCCAGGAAAGAAAAGTTTACTTGTCGGAAAAGGCATTTCTCAGCAAGATGGACGATATGACACTTGATGATGGCCTTCAATTTATGGGCCAATTGATGGGCGCTTGGATATTGGTCTGTCCGGAAGAACTGATATTAGATCTTGAGATACATCCTAATCGTACGCGGAACGAGAAATTCTTGGCCCTACAAAAAGGATTTTACCGGACTATTTTTGAGATAATGTCTAGAGCTGCCTAGCATTCTATCGGCAACCTCCCCAAGTTCTGGCCGATGGCACGAACACCTATCTCTACGGCCCGACTCGCATCGGCGAGAAGCAGGCGGGCAACTTCGTCTACCACCTGCCCGACGCCCTCGGCTCGGTGCGGCAATTGGCTGATGCGACGGCGAATGTAACGCTAACGCGAAGTTACGCGCCCTACGGCGATACGCTGACCAGCACCGGCACAGGCGCGACCGCCTGGCAATTCGCGGGCGAACAGCGCGACGCCAGCGGCCTGACCTTCCTGCGCGTCATATCTTTTGCATCTGTCTCGCTTTAGCCCTCATCAGCACTACCTCATAGACAACCCTCCAAAACTCAATACAATACACTCACTTCCCAATGCTCTACCTCGGTATAGACCCCACCGCCGGCCGCCGCCCGCTCAACTATGCCGCCCTCGACGGCAAGCTCAATATCGTCGCTGAGGGCGAAGGTAAACCAGAAGAGGTGCTGACCCTGCTGGAAAAATATCCCGACGTCATCTGCGCGGTGGATGCGCCCTCGATGCCCAATCAGGGATTGATGGCGCAGGCCGAGGTGCGCCAGAAGTTTGGGCTGCCAGCCAATGGCAAGTCGTGGACGCAATACCGGGTGTGCGAATACGAACTACGGCGGCGCAACATCAAACTCTACAACACACCTGCCGAAACCGGGTCAGCGCCGACGTGGATGAAGGCGGGGTGGAAACTGTATGAGTCTCTGCGGGCGGTTGGCTTTGAGAACTATGCCCCTGACTCGACCGCCTCACGCCAACTGTTTGAGGTTCATCCCCACGCTACATTCACGGTCCTCCTCGGCCATATCCCGTATCGCAAAGATATTCTCGAGGGCCGATTGCAACGGCAGTTGTTGTTGTGCGACGAAGGTATTCGCCTGCCCAACCCATTAGACGTTCTGGAGGAGATCACCCGCCATCACCTTTTGCGAGGCACGCTCGAACTGCGCGGCCTGCGCACGCACGACGGGCTCGACGCGCTAGCCTCAGCCCTCACCGCCTTTTACGCCCATACCCGCCTCAACCGCCTCACCCTCATCGGCGATGTGGCCGATGGGCAGATCCTCCTGCCGACGGCGGAACTGAAAGAAACTTACGAAAACCCCAAGCCCCAAAATCCCAACTCCCAAAAGTTAGAGTGAGAGTGGGGAGTTAGAGTTTGGGATCCTGATTATTGAAATTGCTTATGCAGTTACATTACACCCTCCATTCCCCCGAACATTCCGAGACCGTTTTGCTTTTGCACGGCATGGGGTCGAGCGGCGATGATTGGCTTCTGCAAATCCCCGCCCTCAGACCGCATTATCGCGCCCTGACGCCGGACGCGCGCGGGCACGGGCAGAGTCCCAAGCCGAAGGGGACATACCGCATCGAAGAGATGGCAGAGGATGTGATCGGGTTGATGGATGAACTTGAGATCGAGTCGGCCCATGTCGTCGGCCTCTCGATGGGTGGGGCGATGGGCTTGCACATGGCAATCGCCCATCCGGATCGAGTCCGCAGTCTGGTCAGCGTTAATAGTTTCGCCAGAGCCAAACCGGCGGGGTGGGGGGCGTCGTGAGATTCATCCGCCGGCTGTGGGCGCTGAACTTCGGTGCGATGGCCGATGTGGCCGAACCGGTGGCGGCGGCCATGTTCCCCAAACCCGAACACAAGACCCTGCGCCGGGCGGCAGTGGAGCGCATCCTCAGCAACCCGCAGGATATTTACAAATCCATCTTGCGCGGGGTGGTGAGCTACAACGCCCAACCGCATCTGCATCGCGTCAAATGCCCGACCCTCATCGTCGCCGGAGATCGTGACCTCACCATCTCGCTCGCCCTCAAGCAAGACCTCCATCGCCGCCTTCCCCATTCCGAACTCGTCGTCGTCCCGGACTCTGGCCACGCCACGCCAATTGACCAGCACGAAAAGTTCAATGAGATTTTGCTGAGTTTTTTGGAGCGGGTGAGCGCGAAGGAACAAGTTCGAGTAAACTAACGTCAGCATAGAGACTTCCGAAGTTTCAGGCGAACATGCCGTTCGCACAACTTCGGAAGTCTGAAGGTTCGATCCGATGACTTCGATCTCTGCCCCCCTTCCTCCTCAAGAATCTCCTTACGCGGCACTCAGCCAGTGGCTGGCCGTGGTGGCCGCCGTCACTGTGGTGGCGGCTTCCATCTTTGGCCTCGGCCTCGGCGTTGTCGAAATCGCCTACGGCAGTTCGATCTATCCCGGCCTGGCGGTGCATGGCATTGATCTCTCCGGCCTCAGTCGCGGTGAGGCCGCCGAACTGCTCTCGCGCTCGTTCAATTATCCGACCACGCCCTCGTTCATTTTTCGCGAGGGCGAGGAATCGTGGACGGCGACGCCGGCCGACCTCGGCGCGACGCTCGACCTCAACGAGACGGTGAACCGCGCCTTTGCCTATGGCCGTTCGGGGAATTTGCTGATTGATTTTCAAGATCAATTTTGGGCCTGGTACGAAGGCACAGCCATTGCGCCGGTGATTCGTTTCGACGAAGCAAAGGCCAGAGTTTATTTGGGATCCATCGCCAAACAAATTGACACGCCGCCGGTGGAGGCCTCGCTGGCGGTGGTGAACGGGCAGGTCATCGTCACCCCCGGCGCCTATGGCCGCACAGTGGATGTAACTACAACCCTGACTCAGGCCATGCCGCCTCTGCGCGCCCTGGGCAGTGTGGATATGCCGCTGGCCATTCAGGAATTCCGCCCCGGGGTGTTGGACGCCTCAGCCCAGGCGGCCATCGCCCAAAACATCCTCAGCCAACCTCTGACGCTGACGATTGAAAACCCTCAGCCCGGCGACCCCGGCCCGTGGGTGTTCGATCAGACGCAGTTGGCCGACCTGCTCATCATTCAACGCGTGGATGAGCCGGACGGCTCGCGCTACGAAGTGGCCCTTGACCCGGCGGAGCTGACGTCATTTCTCGACACGCTTTTGCCATCCGTCGAAACCAAATTCCAGGATGCGCGTTTCGTCTTCAACGACGAAAAACGCGAACTCGAACTCATTCCGGGTAAAGAGGCGAAAGAGGGTCGGGCTTTGAACGTGGCGGCTACCATTCAAAGCGTCAACGCTCAGGTTGTCGCTGGCGGCCATACCATCCCCCTGGTCTTCGATATCACTAAACCGCAAATCGGCAACGAGGTCAAAGCCGCCGATCTCGGCATCACCGGCCTGGTGTCGGATCAGATCACCTACTTTGCCGGGTCGAGCAAAGAACGCATCAGCAACATCCGGGTGGGCGCGGCGGTCTATCACGGCGTCCTCGTCCCGCCGGGCGGCACGTTTTCGTTCAACGAGTTGCTGGGCGATGTCAGCCTCGACACCGGATTCTCGGAAGCGCTGATCATTTATGCCGGGCGGACGATCAAAGGGGTGGGGGGCGGAATCTGTCAGGTCAGCACCACCGCCTTCCGGGCGGCCTTGTTCGGCGGCTACCCGATTGTGGAGCGCCACTCGCACGCCTATCGCGTGGGCTACTACGAAAAGGGCTACGGCCCCGGCCTCGACGCCACCATCTTCTCGCCCGTCGCCGATTTCAAATTTTTGAATGATCGGCAGTCGTGGCTGTTGATCGAGACCTACATTTACAACAACGACCGCTTGCAATACAAATTCTATTCGAGCGACGATGGCCGCAAAGTGGAAGTGAGCGCGCCGGAGGTTCAGAACGTCGTCACTGCGCCGCAGGATAAATACGAAGAGAACGCCGAACTGCCGACGGGTGAGATTAAGCAGGTGGATTACAAAGCCGATGGGGCCGATACGTCTGTGTCACGCAAAGTGACGCGCGATGGGCAGGTGCTGTGGGAAGATGTGATCCGCACTCACTACCTGCCCTGGCAGGCGGTGTATCAATACGGCCCCGGCACGACCCTGCCTGAGGGGGCGCTGGCGACGCCGACGCCGTGAGATAAAACTTCCGGAAGGAGTACAAATCTCTGATTTGCCTGAACCTTTGGGAAGTTGATTTTTACCCTCGCGCCTCTCTTACCTCTCCCGCCTCATCCTTCCAACAGCTTACATCAGGGCAAATCGCTTTGCACGATTACACCAGCGAAACTTGGGGGAACGGACCGACGTGACCCTCGAGGCGCGGCTTTAAGGCACATCCACATCACTACCTCCCCAGAAATCCAGAGGTAGTTGTTTGGCTGGTCTTTCCTTTGCGTGGCCAAAAGATGGCAATGCTATCTTGCTCTTGCCTGAGCGATATTGAAAAATTTGCTCTTTGTACCGATTGCAGAAAGCGTGGGTTGGTTTCCCTGTGTCAGGGTCTGTGACATGCGTTAGTTTGAAATCTTCTACGTGGTCATATTGAACGCCACCCTGTTGCAGGTTAATAACACCGCCGCATATATGGCAGGAGATGGCGTTTTCGAAGAGTTCTCTCAGATTTATTTGGCTCTTATCCCGCTTGCTATAAGTTCTTCGCGATTTGCGCTTTTGACCGCGCGCATTTACGCTTACATACTTACCTAAAATTTCTAAAACCTTGTTTTGTAACTCTTCGGACTCGGCAGATAACCCACGATTTTCCTGTAGTGCAGTCAGCAGTTCTTGAAAAAAACTTGCCACATTGGATGCGACTTTCAATCCTGCTCCGCTTTTATCTTGTAGTTCAGAAATTTCACCTTTGAGGTCAAACAGGATTCGTTCAAACCTATCACGATTGCCCGAGAACACAAGCTTGCGGTCGGTTACATCTTGTTCAGAGCCAGCCAACAACCAATAAACAAACCCATAGAAGAGGCCGCGTATATTTTGCGCTTTTTGGTTGTACCAGTAGAAAAGGGGTACGATAGAAAGTGATGTAGAACTCTGCGTCGGACTAACAAGATGCTCGAGGCTATCCGAAAGTTTGGTGAGCATTTCTTCGCCATTCCTTATGACTGTTTCAGGGCTTGTTTTAAAATCCCGCTTCATTATCGCTAATTGTTGAGCTTCTAATATCGCAATCTGTCTTTCCGTAACCAGAGGGATTATTTGAAGAAGAAATCTGTGTTTCTGAAAATACTCAGGGGCTACCATCATTGGCACATTTAAGCTCGTAACGGGCAATTTATAAGGAGGGACAAAAAGCTTCTTGTATATTTCAGCGGCCTTTGTCCCAAATTCAGAAACGACCTTTATAAGTTGCGGCTCACTCAACTCTGTTGGTTCAGGCCAGTAACGTCCGTTCTCGCCGCCGTTTGCTATGCTCATAACACAACGCGCATAACTACTTCTCCGATATTCTATAAGTGTTGCTTCCCACGGGTCTAGGGCCTGCCCCCGTCTGTTAATACGTAAAAACGATTGCTCTGCCGACTCGTAATTTCCACGCTCCCATTGCAGAGACAATCCCTGATGACCAATTATCGCTCGCTGGTAAAAAATTGCTCGCCAGTATCTATCACCCATGCTTTGTTTGGCAACTTTCTCTTGGTCGTTAAGGTCAACAAATTCAATGTTGGCTTTTTCAAAATCGGCAAAAGGCCCAATTTTTGCGTTAATTAGCTCGCGAGTAACTTTTGCACCTTCTCGGATAAATTCTTTGTCTCTCCTTTCATAATAATTATCGGCTTTGTCACCCCAGTCATCCACCAGCCACGCACGGAGAACCGATAAGCGATGCGCTCCGTCAAGGACATATATCAGTTCGTTCTCTTGGTTATGCCAGAGGATGATGCTTGGAATAATACGCCCGTTAACTACCGAATCTATAAAGGCGAGACAATCATCAGGAGTCCAAGCATTTGTTTCACGTTGAAAATCTGGCTTCCGAATTTGCCTGAACCAATTGCTGTCCTCGATATCGGAATAGCGTAAGCCTCCGCGTTCTTCAGAGGCATTCCAGCTATTCTCCTTGTCCTTTTTAGAATCTTGTGGCTCAGGAGAGGCAGGAGGAAGATAGCGAATGCTTTGCCTTCGAATAAGATGGTCTAAGTGAACACGTAGCTCGTCAGCTCGCCAACTCATATTATTACCTACAACTAACCTTTCGGATTACGAGAAGTGCCCAACGGTGGCGCATCAGCCGCGCAAGTTATGAGAGCGCTATGAACTGGCCGAGCCGCGAGCGGCGAAGCACGACTGCAAACAGGTCCTCAATCCCCAGGTTGGAAGACCGACAGCCCAAGCCAGTCAGACGATGGGCCCGTCGTCCTTGACCTGATTCTGCCGCCTTCCGTCACGATTGTACAGCAACAGGGTGCAACTCGGGGTTCAGCGGCACTTTCGCCGTCATCGCCCCCGTATCTACCAAACTTTTTTGATCGCATATTGCGGCAGGCATTGGATACTCGACTACTTACCTTTCTCTTTGGTCTCTATCTCCTTTTCTGTTCCGTCGCTGGAGATTATTAGTTTCCCCTTGTTGACAAGTTTCTTAGCAGGTGTTCTGTCAAGCCATGACTTAAGTTTGCTTTGGGCTATATCGGTCAAAGCAGGTTTGACTATAGGTGTCAAGATTACAGCCCCGATGAGACCAATAAACCCAACAATCAACTGACTAAGAGAAGAAACCCCTACAAATGGAGATAAGATTGGGCGCAAATATATAGTGGACCCGTAAAACTAGACAGAAAAACGGGCCGGGCTAAGGTACACTCCAGCCATGAAAAAGAGAGCTACCC
>Ga0247727_10019195_pt1 | contig 10626 bp, 9 predicted proteins | sample WisWelCaveWW1625_FD_202498 | JGI IMG/M metagenome (GOLD analysis project Ga0247727, IMG submission 202498) | Biofilm microbial communities from Wishing Well Cave, Virginia, United States - WW16-25 | ecosystem: Environmental > Aquatic > Deep subsurface > Groundwater > Cave microbial mat | place...
GCGTCGCGGCGCCGAACGCACCGTGCAGCGCGCCGGGCCGGATCCGATAGCACCAGGTCCGCCGGTTGAGGTGCCGGGGTGCGGTGAACGCGGTGCCCGAGACCTGCTCGGCATAGAGGCCGAACGGCACCTTCTGCGGCGAGTTCTGGCCGATGGGCAGCGCGCCCGGCAGGGCCTCGCTGGCGAACTCGTTCCCGAACCCGGATTGGTAGCGCAGCGCGCCCCCGCCCGGCATCAGATCACTCCGCGCCGCATCTGGTCGCGCTCGATCGACAGGAACAACGCGCGGAAGTTGCCCTCGCCGAAGCCCTCGTTGCCCTTGCGCTGGATGATCTCGAAGAAGATCGGGCCGATGCAGTTCTGGGTGAAGATCTGCAGCAGGAGGTGCTTGCCCTTGTCGTCCTCGCGGTCGCCGTCGATGAGGATGCTGAGCTGCTGCATCCGGGCGAGGTCCTCGCCGTGGTGCGGCACGCGTTCGTCCACCATCTCGTAGTAGGTGTCGGGCGTGACCTGGAACCGCACGCCGGCGGCGCGCATCCGTTCGACCGTGGCGAAGATGTCTGGGGTGTGGAGCGCGATGTGCTGGATGCCCTCGCCCCTGTACTCCTTCAGGTACTCGGCGATCTGCGACTTCTCGTCGGCCGATTCGTTGATCGGGATGCGGACCTTGCCGTCCGGCGAGGTCATCGCCTTCGACAGCAGGCCGGTCTTGACTCCCTTGATGTCGAAGTAGCGGATCTCGCGGAAGTTGAACAGGCGCTCGTAGTAATCGGCCCAGGTCGCCATCTGGCCCTGGTGCACGTTGTGCGTGAGGTGATCGACGTACAGGAGGCCGACGCCGGCAGGCACCCGGGGCACGCCGGGCAGGTAGTCGAAGTCGTGGGCGAAGAAGTCGATGCCGCTCTTGGTCGGCGTCGCGTACTCGTCCACCAGGTAGAGCGCCGAGCCGCCGATGCCCTCGATCACCGGCACCGTGAACGGCAGGTCCCTGCCCGCGAGCGGCTTCGCGCCCTTGGCCCGGGCCTCGGCGAGCGCCCGCGGCGCGTCCTTGACGCGGATCGCGAAGCCCACGGCCGAGGGCCCGTGCTGCTCGGCGAAGCGGACCGCGAACGACCCCGGTTGCTCGTTGACCACGAAGTTGATGTCGCCCTGGCGGTAGAGCGTGGCCTCGATGCGCTTGTGCCTGGCGACCGCGCTGAAGCCCATGGTCTGGAACAGGGCATGCAGCAGCGCAGCGTCGGGTGCGGCGTACTCGACGAAGTCGAAGCCGTCGGTGCCCATGGGGTTGGCGTGGACCTCGGCCTTCTGCAGTTCTGCCATGGCGGCTCCAGGGACGGCGGATGCGCGGGAACGGGGGCGGATTATACCTGCGGCTCCCGTCCGGCCCGGTTCGACCGAGGTCAGGCGCGCAGCGGACGCCCGAGGTTCCGCTATCCTCGACGCCCCCGGATCGGGACGACACGGAGCCACCGCCATGACCCGCCCCCTCACCCGCGCCAGCCTCGCCACGCTGCTCTTGCTCACCGCGGGATGCGCGCTCGCGCCCTATGGCGCTTCGGACGGCAGCGGCCCCGGCTACTCCGACCGGCGTCTGGCCGACGGGCGCCACGAGCTCGCGTTCTACGGCGCCGACGAAGGACCGGACGGCGCCTGGGCCGGGCGCTCGCGCGAACGCCAGCTGCGCCAGAACCTGTTCCGTCGCGCCGAGGAGCTGTGCGGCTCGCCGGACTACACGCTCGACGGCCTGACGCAGGGCACGACGCCGCGCAGCAGCGGCAAGGTCGCGCCCACGCTGCGCGCGATCGTGACCTGCGCCACCGCGCCGGGCACCACGACGGCGGCGCTCACCGAGGACCAGCGCTTCGAGCGCTTCGTCGCCGGGTTCATGCCGGCGTTCTGGCAGCAGAACCCGGGCTACGCGATCTACGTCGGCGTGTACACGGACGCCGCCAAGCTCGAGCCCTACGACCAGGCGGCGCGCGACCGCGAGCTCGCGTTCTACGACGCCCAGCTCGGCGCGCTCGCCGGCTTCGACCTCGCGCGCCTCTCGGCCGGCAACCGCACCGACCTCGAGCTCATCCGCGGCAACCTCAAGGCGGGCCGCTGGTACCTCACAACCTTCCGCAGCTGGCAGTGGCAGCCGACGACCTACAACGCGGCCGGACCGTTCGAGGTGCTGCTGAACACCGAGTACGCGCCGCTCGAGAAGCGGCTGCAGGACGTGAGCCAGCGCCTGGCGAGCGTGCCGGCGTACTACGCGGCCGGCCAGGCCAGCGTCGCGACGCCCTCGCTCGAGCACACCGACCTCGCGATAGTCCAGAACAAGGGCGCGCTCGCGACCTTCTCCGACGAGCTCATCGCCAAGGCCAAAGCCTCGGGGCTCACCGATCCCGAGAAGGCCGAGTTCGAGAGGCGGGTGCGGGCCGCACGCGACGCGGTCGCGGGCTACGTCGCGTTCCTCGAGGCGCTGCGGCCCAGGCTCGCGGCCGACCCGGCGGACGGCAAGGTCGTGCGCTCGTTCCGCATCGGCGCCGAGCTCTACGAGCAGAAGTTCCTGCTCGACAACGTCACCGGCTTCACCGCGGGCGGATTGCACCAGCGCGCGCTCGAGGAGAAGGCCTGGCTCCACGACCAGATGGCGGTGCGCGCCGCGGCGCTGTGGCCCAAGTACTTCCCGAAGGAGAAGGCGCCCGCCGATCGCCTGGTGCTGATCCGACGGCTGCTCGACAAGCTCAGCCTCGACCACATCAAGCGCGAGGAGTTCGTGAGCACGGTCCGCGCCCAGATCCCCGAGCTCGAGCGCTTCGTCCGCGAGCACGACCTGCTCGACCAGGACCCGACGCGCCCGCTCAAGGTGCGCGAGACCCCGCTCTACCAGCGCGGCTTCGGCGCGCTCGCGTCGGTGGACGCGCCCGGTCCCTACGACCCGACCCGCGACACCTTCTACAACGTGACGCCGCTCGACGACCAGACGCCGGAGCAGGCCGAGTCGTTCCTGCGCGAGTACAACCGCTGGATGCTGCAGATCCTCAACGTCCACGAGGCGATCCCCGGCCACTACACCCAGCTGATGCACGCCAACAAGGCCAAGAGCATCGTCAAGAGCGTGTTCGGCGACGGTGCGATGGTCGAGGGCTGGGCGGTGTACGGCGAGCGGATGATGCTGACCGCCGGCTACGGCGACGGCTCGCCCGAGATGTGGCTGTTCTGGATGAAGTGGAACCTGCGCGCGGTGTGCAACACGATCCTCGACTACGAGGTCCACACCCAGGGCATGACCCGCGAGCGGATGATGGACCTGCTGGTGCGCGAAGCGTTCCAGCAGGAGGCCGAGGCGAGCCAGAAGTGGCGCCGGGCGACCCAGTCCTCGGTCCAGCTCACCAGCTACTTCGCGGGTTACGCCTCGATCTGGCGGTTCCGCGAGGAGGAACAGGCGCGGCTCGGCGACAAGTTCTCGGTCAAGGCGTTCAACAACGAGTTCCTGTCGTACGGCTCGGCGCCGGTGCCGGTGATCAAGGGGCTGGTCAACGAGAAGCATGGGGTCAAGTGACGCAGCCACGGCGACGCGGGTCATGATGGCGAAGGGCCGGATGGAGGCGTTCAGCGACGGCGTGGTCGCAATCCTCATCACGATCCTGGTGCTGGAGCTGAAGGTCCCGCACGGCGCCGACCTCGCGGCGCTCGCGCCCTTGGCGCCGGTGCTCCTGAGCTACGTGCTGTCGTTCCTCTACCTCGCAATCTACTGGAACAACCACCACCACCTGCTGCAGGCGGTGAAGCACGTCAACGGCCCGATCCTGTGGGCCAACGTCCACCTGCTGTTCTGGCTCTCGCTGTTCCCGTTCGCCACCGCCTGGATGGGCGAGAACCGCTTCGCGCCACTGCCGGTCGCGCTCTACGGGGTGGTGCTGCTGTGCGCCGCGGTCGCCTACACGATCCTGGTGCGGGTGCTACTCAGGCACCACGAACCGAGCTCAGCGCTGCACCAGGCGATCGGCGACGATCTCAAGGGCAAGGTCTCGCTCGCGATTTACGCCACCGGCATCGCGCTCGCGTTGTGGCAGCCGTGGCTCGGCTTCGCGCTCTACGCCGGGGTCGCGGCGATCTGGCTGGTACCAGATTCGCGAATCGAAAAGGCCTTAGTGAGCTAAGAATCTGTTCATTCGTTGGCACAGTTCGGAGTCACCGTTGCTCGAGCCGCTATCGCATCTGAAATGAGGGTCGCAACGGCCGATTCGAGTCGTTGGAAAGAGCGGCTTTTGGCTTTCACTTCATCGAGGTTCAAAAGCCGAGTCAGCGCAACTTGATCAATTGACTCTTTGTAAGTTCGACCGTTCAGCATTCGTTCCGACAACCACAGTTTCGGCGAACCAATCAGTTCAGGTTCATCAGGGGAGGTTACGCCCGCTGCGATGCCGGACCTGACACCCATTCTTCGCCCAGCCAGCGCATCAGCGCCTGCGACAAACCAAGTTTCGAACATCACGTTGGCGACAACTACCGCTACAGGCCGTTGCAGACCCATCGCGCGAATTCTCGCAACCAACGCACATGCGAGTGTCACCGGGCATTGACCGTCTGAATCGACGAGCACCATAACACCCGCACATTTAGGTTGCGCGAATGCAGCACGAACGAATCTTTCTATTCCACCCGCGGTTGTGAGGTTGCCAATTCCGTGTGCATTCATTGGTCGGTCGGGGTAGAAATCGACATGACCCAACTTCGAGATTGTTCGCGCAAGCAAGTTTGGCACGGCTTCAATCTCGCCTGGCCCCTCAACAACTGAGCCAATCATGCCCACGCCGAGTGCCACGACTATTCCTTGCCGCGGAGATCTTGGACTCGAAGCAGATCACCTGCAGAAAACAAGTCATCATTGAGAAGCTTTCGCTGTGCCTCGTCTACTAGATTTACCTTCGTTACACCATGTGTTCGCTCAACGACACGAAGGTCTTCGGCGCTGAACTGAGAGATTAGGTCGGGGCTTTGGCTGGTTACCAACAACTGCCGGCGAAGACTCGTTTCAATCATTACATCGCGCACTACCGCCAGCGCCCCTGGATGCAACGCATTTTCCGGCTCTTCGAAACACATCAGGCCCCGATCTTGGCCGCGCTGATACAAAGCGGCAAGCATCGCCAGCGCTCGCAATGTTCCGTCAGATTCAAGTGCGATTTCAAACCAAGGCGCATCATCAACATCTCGCCCGTCGTCGAGCAGGTCCATATGTTGAATTTCAGTTACAAGAAAACCTCCTGCGTCGCGAACACGAATGTCCTTCACTCCGCTAGTGATGCGCTCAAGCGCGGCAACCATGTCGGGCATCCATCTGCCCTGACGTTGAAAGTCACGAAGCATTGACGCCAGGTTGTCGCCAGATTCTGAAAGAGTTCGGAGATCCGAAGGCTTCTGTGGTTCTCGCAAGACGTTGGTGAAAAAACTATAGAAGCTACCCCTGAGCTCCCTTCGAACAGCTTGAAAATCTTGGGAGAAAATCGCGAGCGTTGACAACATCAAACTTTGCGAATCCAGGCCTCGAACCTGGTTTCCTAAATGACGCATAACTCGTTTCGGTTCTCGTTCAAGCCGACCTGCCTTCACCGTATACCCGTCATTTTGACCGTCTGCTCGAGTCACATCGCAGGTTTCAGACTTCACTTTGTAGCCGGTCGCGGAGCTGCTGATTTTGAACGAGTAATCCGCGCTCATGCCCTGCCGCTTGATCGACAAGCCAATTTCAATATCGAACGGACGAGTAGGCGCCCAACGACGTATCGCAGAGATTCCTTTTCGATTAACGATGGAATCTTCTAATCCGATGCGCAGGGCATCTCTAACAAATCGAAACGCGTCTACTACGTTGCTTTTTCCTGCTCCGTTACGCCCAACGAGAACGGTAATTCGACCGAGTGGAATTTCAACGTCGCCGAGGCTACGGAAATTGCGAATCCAGATTTTTGTAATCATGATGTGCTCGGGCTAATTGAATCCGATATTTAATGATGCTGATGGAACGGATTGCGAGACACCGGTGCGCCGCCTGATGACCTATTTACGCACAACGCCATCTAACCAATCACGGTCCTAACCGCGTAGAGCTCGGGAAAGAACTCGACCTCCAGCGCCTTCTTGAGGAATCCGACGCCCGACGAGCCGCCGGTCCCGGGCTTGTGGCCGATGATCCGCTGCACCGTGCGCATGTGGTGGAAGCGCCAGAACTGGAAGTTGTCCTCGAGGTCCACGAGCTTCTCGCACATCTCGTAGGCGTCCCAGTGCGTCGCCGTGTCGTCGTAGATGCGCTTGAACGCCGCGGTGACGGCGTCGTCGCGGGCGTAGGGCTGGGTCACGTCGCGTTCGAGCACCGCGCGCGGGATGGCGTGGCCGCGACGCGCGAGGAAGCGCAGGAACTCGTCGTACAGGCTCGGCCGCTCGAGCAGCGCCTTCAGCCGGCCGTGCACCGCGGGGTCGTGGGCGTGCACCTCGAGCATCCGCGGATGCTTGTTGCCGAGGATGAACTCGAGCGCGCGGTACTGGTAGGACTGGAAGCCCGACGACTGCCCGAGCACGCCGCGGAACTCGAGGTACTCGCTGGGGGTGAGCGTGTCGAGCACGCTCCACTGCATGGTCAGCACCTCCTGGATCCGCTTGACGCGCGCCAGGATCTTGAAGCACGGCTCGAGCGCGTCGCGCTGGACGTGGCCGAGCGCCGCCTCGAGCTCGTGGACCATGAGCTTGATCCACAGCTCCGAGGTCTGGTGCTGGATGATGAACAGCATCTCGTCGTGGTGCGGCGGGACCGCGAGCGGCTTCTGCGCCGCGAGCAGCTCATCGAGGCACAGGTAGCCGCCGTAGCTCAGGCGGCCCTTCATGTCCAACTGGATGCCGGGCTCGAGCTCGCGGGTGTTCTTGCTGCCGGGTTCTGACATGGGACGCTCGCGGTCGGCCGGGGGTGTTCCGGTATAATCGCGCGCCCTAGCCGTCAGGAAAAAGGGGTCGAACTCGATTTTCGAGCATCGACCACGGTTCCGCCGTCGGCATGGATGAAAATCGAGTTCGACCCCTTTTTCCTGTTTTTCCTGACGCCTCTGGAGGCCCGCTTGAGGACCATCGCCGCGAAGTTCGAGATCGGGCACACCCAGTACCTCGACCCCGACGGTAAGCCTACCGGCCCGCTGCCGCGGTTCGCCCAGGATCCGGCGACCCTGGTCGGGATGTACCGGTGGATGGTCCAGGTCCGGGTGTTCGACACCAAGGCGATCGCGCTGCAACGCACCGGCCAGCTCGGGACCTACGCTTCGTGCCTCGGGCACGAGGCCGCCCACGTCGGCATCGGCGCGGCGATGGCGCGCGAGGACGCGTTCTTCCCCATGTACCGCGAGTACGGCGTCCAGTTCCAGCGCGGCGTGCACATGCACGAGGTGCTGCTGTTCTGGGGCGGCGACGAGCGCGGCAACTGCTTCAAGGACGCGCCGGCCCACGACTTCCCCTGGTGCGTGCCGATCGCGACCCAGTTCCACCACGCGACCGGCGCCGCGACCGCGTTCAAGTACCGCAAGCAGAAGCGCTGCGCGGTCACCGTGATCGGCGACGGCGGCACCTCGCAGGGCGACTTCTACGAGTCGCTGAACTGCGCCGGGGCCTGGAAGCTGCCGGTGGTGTTCGTGGTCTGCAACAACAAGTGGGCGATCTCGGTGCCGCTCGCGGCCCAGACCGCGTGCGAGACGCTGGCCCAGAAGGCGATCGGGGGCGGCATCTACGGCGAGCAGGTGGACGGCAACGACATCATCGCGATGCGCGATGCCATGGACCGCGCCCTCAAGCGCAGCCGCAAGGGCGAGGGCGCGACGCTGATCGAGGCGATGACCTACCGCCTCTCCGACCACACCACCGCCGACGACGCGCGCCGCTACCGCGACGCCGCCGAGGTCGAGGACCACAAGGCGAAGGAACCCCTGATCCGGATCCGCAAGTACCTGGAGACCCTCGGCGCCTGGGACGCGAAACAGGAGCAGGCCTGGCTCGCCGAGTGCGCGGCCCGGGTCGACGCCGAGGTCGCCATATACAAGAGCGCCGGCAAGCCGCCGGTCGAGAGCATGTTCGACCACATGTTCGCGAACCTGCCCGAGAAGCTGGCCCGTCAGCGCGACGCATGCCTCGAGCTCGCGAGCCACGCTGACGACGGCCACGGGGGCGCGCACTGATGGCCAAGGTCGCGCTGGTGGAGGCCATCACGATGGCGCTGGCCCACGAGATGGCCCATGACGATTCGGTCGTCGTGCTCGGCGAGGACGTGGGCAAGAACGGCGGCGTGTTCCGCGCCACCGTCGGCCTGCAGGAGCGCTTCGGGACCGAGCGCGTGGTGGACACGCCGCTGGCCGAGGCGCTGATCGCTGGCGTCGCGATCGGCATGGCGGCGATGGGCCTGAAGCCCGTGGCCGAGATCCAGTTCTCGGGCTTCATCTACCCCTGCGTGGACGAGATCATCAACCACGCCGGCCGGCTGCGGAACCGCACCCGCGGCCGCATCTCGGTGCCGATGGTGCTGCGCGCGCCGTCGGGCGGCGGCATCCACGCCCCCGAGCACCACTCCGAATCCAACGAGGCGCTGTTCGCGCACATGCCCGGCATCCGCGTGGTGATGCCGTCGTCGCCGGCGCGCGCCTATGGCCTGCTGCTCGCCGCGATCCGTGACCCCGACCCGGTGGTCTTCCTCGAGCCGACCCGCCTCTACCGCCTGACCAAGCAGGAGGTCGCCGACGACGGCCAGGCCCTGCCGCTCGACACCTGCTTCGTGCTCCGCGAGGGCACCGATTGCACGCTGGTCACCTGGGGCGCGATGGTGGTCGAGTCGATGGCCGCCGCGGAACGGTTGGCGAAGGACGGCGTCTCGGTCGAGGTCATCGACCTCGCGACCGTCAGCCCGATCGACGAGCAGACCGTGCTCGAGTCGGTCGAGAAGACCGGCCGCTGCGTCATCGTGCAGGAGGCCCCGATCACCGGCGGCGTCGGCAGCGAGGTCGCGGCGCTCATCGCCGAGAAGGCGCTCTACTCGCTCGAGGCGCCGATCGTGCGCGTCGCCGGCTGGGACACGCCGATGCCGCTGTTCAAGCTCGAGCACGACTACATGCCGTCGACCGACCGCGTCGTGGCCGGCATCCGCAGCGCGCTGGAGGGCTGAACGTGATGATGACCTTCAAGCTCCCCGACCTCGGCGAAGGCCTGCAGGAAGCCGAGATCGTCGCGTGGCGCGTCAAGGAAGGCGACGTGGTCAAGGTCGACCAGCCACTGCTGTCGGTCGAGACCGCGAAGGCGGTGGTGGACGTGCCCTCGCCCTACGCCGGGCGCATCGCCAAGCTGCACTGGAAGGACGGCGACATCGTCCCGACCCACGCGGCGCTGGTGGACTTCGACCTCGGTGGAAGAGCAGAAGAGGTCGCGCCCAAGGGCGCTCCTACAGGCGCCGCGAAGATCGCGCCCAAGGGCGCTCCCACGGTGAGCGAGGAGCCGATCGCCGAGGACAGCGGCACCGTCGTCGGCAAGATGGCGACCTCGTCGGCGCTGGTCGAGGAGACCGCGATCATCCGCAAGCGCGTGGTCAAGGGCACCGGCAAGCCCAAGGCCGCACCCGCGGTGCGCGCCTACGCCAAGGGCCTCGGCGTGGACCTCACGCGCATCGATGGCACCGGCAAGAACGACCTCATCACGCGCGACGACGTGGACCGCGCTGCCTCGTCGCCCGGCGCGATCGCCGGCACCAAGGACCGGCGCGGCGACGCCCGACCCGCCGTCGCCAAGCCCTCGGCGCCGGTCGCGCCGATCGCGTTCGGCGAGATGGCTCCGCTCAAGGGACCGCGCCGTGCGATGCACGCGTCCATGACCCGGGCCCGCTCCGAGGTCATGGAGTGCACGATCTTCGACGACGCCGACATCCACTACTGGGCGGCGGGCAACGACATCACCGGCCGCATCGTCCGCTCGATCGTCGCCGGCGTCCGGGCCGAGCCGGGCTTCAACGCCTGGTACGACGGCGACAAGCTGGCGCGGCAGGTCCACCAGCGCATCGACCTCGCGATGGCCGTGGACACCCCCGACGGCCTGATCGTGCCGGTGCTGCGCGACGTCGGCGCCAAGGACCTCGCTCAGCTCCGCGCCGACCTCAACGTCATCAAGGAGAAGACCATCAGCCGCAGCGTGTCGCCCGACGACATGCGCAACCCGACGCTCACGCTGTCGAACTTCGGGATGATGGCCGGCCGCTACGCGACGCCGGTGGTCGTCCCTCCGACCGTCGCGATCATCGGCACCGGCGGCATCCGCCACGACGTGGTCCCGGTGCTCGGCGGCGTCGAGGTCCACAAGCGCATCCCGCTGTCGCTGACCTTCGACCACCGCTGCCTGACCGGGGGCGAGGCCTGCCGCTTCCTCGCGGCCATGATCAAGGACCTGCAGAAGGCGACCTGACGATGGACGAGGTCACCGGCCAGCTGGCGGCGCACGCACCGGTCTACTACGGACCGGCGCTCGCCGCGTTCGCGCTGGTGTACAAGTTCACGCAGGACGTCGGCTTCGCCATCGTCCGCAACGCGCTGCGCGGCGCTGCGTTCGCCGTGCTCCTCGGAAGCA
>Ga0247727_10019196_pt1 | contig 10625 bp, 6 predicted proteins | sample WisWelCaveWW1625_FD_202498 | JGI IMG/M metagenome (GOLD analysis project Ga0247727, IMG submission 202498) | Biofilm microbial communities from Wishing Well Cave, Virginia, United States - WW16-25 | ecosystem: Environmental > Aquatic > Deep subsurface > Groundwater > Cave microbial mat | place...
CTTCCTTTTTCGCCCAGGTATTTCAGCGTGACGTTTCCACCCAGACTAAACCCGATCAGAATCCGTTCCGAATACCGGTCTCTCGCAATCACATGCCGGATCACAGTATCCAGGTCACCTGTATCTCCGCTGTGATACCAGCGCAGGTTTCGATTCGGTTGACCGCTACACTCGCGATAGTTCCACGCAAGCGCATCCCAGCCACGCTTGAGCAAAGCACGAATCATTCCGAGAATGTACGGACGCTGCGTGTTCCCTTCGAGTCCGTGCGAAAGAATCGCGAGCCGGCTCGATCCGTTTTCCGCCCAGTCCAGATCGAGAAAATCATCGTCCGGAGTTTCAATCCGTTCACGCCTGTAAACAACGCCCTGTACGTTACGAATTTGTGGAAAAACCGTTTGAACGTGTCCGTTTGAAAAGCCGAACGGCGCCGTGTACGATGAATTCAATACGACAGGCATCGAGTTTTATATACCCGGATCGTCGCCGGACGGACCGTAAATGGACGGCACCTTGCCACCGACCATTCGCAAATACACGCTGAATTGCCCACGGTGATGAATCTGATCCAGCGCAAAAAGCCATAGCATTTCCATCCGGACCATCGTTCGCCCCATGACTTCCAGAGACTGGACGTACTCCTCTTCCGGAACAGAGCGAAGATCGGCCATCACATCCGCATGTGTCGCCTCCGCGTAATGAATTCCCTCAGCAATCGTTTTAATTTCGGGATACTGAAAAATCGACATGTCCATCTTTCCGCGAACAATATGCTTCATTGCGTTCTCTTCAACAGCAAAACCCAGAACAAGATTCAACGCAGATCTGGAGCGCTCATGCGGCTTAAACTCCTCGAACCCTTCCGGAAATGCTTTCAGAACTTTCAGCGTCGTTGCAAATTCACGATCCATCAGTTTCAGTAATGCATCCTTGTTCATTGAATCCTCCGTGCAATAATGATACATAGTTTTTCACCATGTCTTCGGATTATCCGCCGGCTCTATTTGCACAATTCACGGCAGCCATTCCAATGCGGAAAATCACGACAAGTGGTCCAATGCAACCTTTTTCAATGAAAATCCGTCTAACTCTGGTAGAACGGAGGCAATGATGATCTATTCGCTTGGGGTTCTGACACTCTGCTCGGTGCTGCTATTGATGACATCTCCAGCGTATCCGGCAATTGAAGAACGCCTGATCCACCAGACCTTTTCGCTGAACCCCGGGGGAACCATTACGTTATCAAACGTGGATGGAGATGTGATCATTCAAGCGTGGACCGGGAATCGTGTCGATGTAAAAGCAACAAAGCGAGGGGAGGCAAAGGATCTGGATCGTGTGGAAATCATCGTGAATGCAACTCCGAAACACATCCACATCGAAACCGACTACCCGCGTCACTCTAATAATATAGATGTGAGCGTTCAATACGAGTTAATGGTGCCTGAAAACGCAATTCTGGAGACCATTCGCAACGTGAACGGTGACATCGATGTTCTGGGCGTTGAAGCAAGCATCAAAGCAAGCACGGTAAATGGAAAGGTAAAGATAGAAGGCAGCAAATCTTCAGTTGAGGCCAATACCGTCAACGGAAAAGTCAGTGTAACGTGGGCTGAATTTCCAAAACACGGGCGTGTAGATATGAGCACGGTAAACGGCAAGGTTAAGTTGTATCTTCCGGAAAAAACAAACGCAACAGTTGAGGCTACCTCCATGAACGGATCGATTCACTGCGATTTTCCGATTACAGTAAAGAAAGGCTTTTTGTCGAACAAGCTGAACGGAACGATTGGCGCAGGCGGAACAATCATAGATCTCACGACAATAAACGGCTCGATCGACATCGTGAAGGCCGCAGGTAGTCTCTAGCCGAGCACACTCGAACTCTGTGCTTTTTTGACGGTTGTCACATTGATCGACTGGCTGCGTCAAGTGCGGAGCAATGAGTCATGAGTGCCGAGTGGCGGCTGTTCCGAAACAGCCGTTGTTTCCCGCTCTCCCTGCCCTTCAGTTGCTGGTTGCTTCGATTTATACTGGAGGTTGGTGAGAATACTTTTTCTTTGCACCGGCAATTCGGCGCGCAGCCAGATGGCGGAAGGTCTGATGCGCCATAAGGCGCCGTCTGATTGGGAAATCTTCAGTGCGGGCACCATGCCAAAAGGGCTGAATCCTCTTTCGGTTGCTGCAATGAAAGAGATTGGAACCGACATTTCTCAACACACGTCTAAAGACGTTGAGCAGTTTAGTCATCAGAAGTTTCACGTTGTGATTACGGTCTGTGACAACGCCAGACAGGAATGTCCCGTGTTTCCGGCTGCCCGAATGATTCACTGGAATCTTATGGACCCTGAAGATCTCGAGTCATTCCGACGAATCAGAGACGAATTAACCGAGAGAATTGATCGTCTTTTGATCGAATTGAGCCGCTGATCTGTATCAATAATTCGCAGGAAGGTTACCGCATGAAACGCAGTATTTTTTCTACGCAGGCATAAAAATATTCGTGATTTAGAGTGACAGCATTGTAGTTCAGGAGCGGTTGGATCTTTGCCGGGATGTGTTCGCTCGAAGGCATCACGCATCCTTCCTGTATCACCGGAATGATGTTTTTCTCACGGAGAATTGCTTCGATGATCTCTTTAAGGACCCAGTCTTCCTCGTTCTTGCATCGCTCCAGCGAATCGGTTGTCAGAAGTAAAATGAAATTCCCGGCGCCGGCGATATGATCGACCAGTTGAGAATCGAACGGTCCCGATTGCAGCGAGTCAACATCGAGGAACACTTTCTTCCCGTTTAACTCCAGTTGTGTTTTCAGCGCCCATGCCGTGTCGCTGCTTCCCTTCCTCCGGTAGCTCAGAAATGCATCATAGGATGAATTCTTCCCGCTCACTGGTTGTGACGAGTATAGATTTCGCGCCAATTCAAGAATTTCTGCGTAATCCAGCACTGTCCCTGCGCGAGGGCTGTCCACAATCGTGAATCCATGGCCTCGACCGTCGTACCAGGGATCATCGTTGTCGCAGTATTCCTGCTCAAAACGAGGAGAACCCGTCCGTGGCTTTCCCAGAATCCTGCGTTTTTTTGTTTCTGCTTTTTCGAGCTCATATCCAAAACAGGGTAAAACAAAATCGGTCAGAGGATCCACGGAAATAATTACCCTCTTGATTTTGCCGTCTGTTTCAAAGGGAACAAACAGGATCCCGGCATCTGTTTGCTCTCTGACCCAGTACTTATGCAGCTTGCACCGGGGTTGACTCTTGAAGGCAAAGGCTTTTGTAAGAACTCCTGCCGAATCTTTTGTGGGAACAATCATTTCAAACATTTCTGAATCTGCAAGATCATTCTGAAACAGGGAGAAATCTTCCTGAAGTTGAAGTGCTTCTTTAGAAAAATTCGCAGGAGGCGCAAATGCATTCAAAAAAGCTTCTTTCGAAATTGAATGTCCGGAATTCAGGATGATCTGCTCTAATAAGGAAGAGCCTCGCAATAGACAATCTTCTCCGGTCGTTCCGTTATACATCATCATCAGGTAAAGGAGAAAAGGGCGTACGACTTCATCTTGAACCCGAACACGGCCCTGATCCACATCATTTGCGGCTTCGCACAGTGCCGTGCATACCTCCACCGGCGGCATGCGTCCGTTTTGAATCAGATAATTGGTCAGATAAAAAGAGTTCATGCCGTCCCAATCCGGAAATCTGTGGGTTACGAATTCCAGAATCATCTCTTTGCGCCGGATCTCCAGGCCCTGGTAGTACGTATTGTTCACCGGGCCGAGCAAATGATCCAGTACAAGATCAGGGTTACCGGCAAGAGCAGAGGTAGTGGATTCATAATTGCAGTTGCCGAAATGATGATCGATGATACCGCGCACAAGCTGTCCGCCCAGATCAACGTAGATTCTTCCAACAGAAGGTTGAACTACCTTTCCGGGGCCCAGGAATTCAAAACGCCACTGAATTTCGATCCCAAGATCCTTTGAGCCTAGCATGATTGCAGGATTTCAGCATACAACAAAACGTTGATCAGGATAAGAACTTTCGTTGCAGTCGCGATATCCAGTTGCCGGCGCGGTTATCGACAAAAAACGGATTGAGCCTCAAAGCTCCATGACACTCGGGGCAATCGACAAACAAAGCAGGCTCCTCCCAGGCTTCTTCCGGTAAATTCAGACACGGAGAACCGGAGCCCGGACCGGCAGACAGATCCCGAAGCAACTGTTCCATACCAGCAGGCAGATCAAAATACCGGTTGCACCAGCCACATCGTGCCTGCAAACTCTCATTCCACTTTTGTTCACTAATAGAGTAGAGCCGTACCGCAGTCGTTACGAGTCGTCCAAAAGCAGCTCCCCGGGCCCGCAAGATGTAGAGTCGACCCGAGCCGTCTCCCGCCGTCCAGCAGTCCACAGGGCCAACTGCAACCGTACCTAAATCAGCTTTTGCATAAAAAGCGCCTGTGACTTCGCCGGATTTCGAATGCCATAACAGGAATCTCCCGTCTCTTGAGCCGGTAACCACGTGGCAATTGTCCGGCAAAAAACTGCAGGCGCCTGCCGGAACGACAGCAGAGTCTTTTTTGCCGGAAAACCCGTTACTTAACGCCAGGATCTTTTCCACGGTTCCGGAACGAATGTCCCAGATTCGTAACGTACCGTCATCGGCAACCGAGGCGATTTGTTTTCCATCGGGTGAAAAACTACAGAAGCGAACGGAACCTGTATGGCCAGGCAGAGACAGGATACACTTCCATCTTTGTGCGTCCCAGAATTTGATTGTTTTATCGGACGAAGTTGAAGCAAGTATGCGTCCGTCCGGAGAGTACGCGCAGCACCAGACGGCATCGGAATGAGCCGGCACGCCGGTAATTTTTCGTCCGTTTACCGGATCCCAAACACGCACATAGTTATCCAACGAACCCGATACCAGCCGGCTGCCATCAGGAGACCACACGCAACTTCGTACCGTATCCGTGTGTCCCTGAAGAACATTCAACGGTTCATGCGTATTCGAATCCCAGATGGTGAGAGTCTTGTCTTTTGAACCGGAAACGAATCTGGATCCGTCCGGCGAAATTGCGCAGGTGCGGACCCAATCGGAATGTGCCGCCCATGTCAAAAGGTTCTCTCCTGTTTGCGCGTCCCACAATTTCATTGATTTATCATCGGATGCGGAAAGGATGGCCTTTCCGTCCGGAGAGAACGTGCATGCTGCAACCCAGTCTGTGTGCATCGAACCGGCTGTTGATTGAGCGCCGGCGTCCCATAAGCGGAGCATTCCGTCAGAAGACGCGGATACAATCCACTTTCCGTCAGGAGAATACGCACAACCGCGTACCCAATCTGAATGTCCTTCCAGAGTAGCGATCAGTTCGGCGCTTTCCACATCCCAGATTTTCAGGGTGCTATCTTTGGAGCAGGAAACGATATTTTTCCCATCCGGAGAAAAAGCGCAACCTCTAACCCAATCCGAATGGCCTTCAAGTGTAAGGATCTCTGGAAACAATTCAACGTATCTGCGGTCACCCACAGGTGCACTCTCAGCAAGCATCTCCAGGCTCGCCAGTTCCTCTTCTGATGGTACTTCCCAGACCCGGAGAGTCTTGTCTTTGGAGGCCGAAACGATTTTGCTGCTGTCCGAAGAAAAGGCACAGGCAGTCACTCCATCCTCATGCCCGTAGAAGATAACCAGATGCGCGCCCGTCGGTGCGCTCCATAAGTACAGTCTTTTATCGGATGATGCTGTCACGATCAAACGGCCATCCGGTGAGAACGCACAATCATTCACTCCTCCTTCATGCCCTGCCAGTGTTCGAATCTCGTCCCCGGTCTCTACGTCCCAAATTTTGGCGAGATAATCCCACGATCCACTGAGTATTTGTTTCCCATCGGGCGAATAATCACAGCAAAGCACACCCCAGCGATGTGAGCCGATTGTGCGAATTTCCTCACCCGTTTCTGCATTCCATATTTTCATTTGCTGGTCCCGTACGCCTGCGGACAGAACTTGCTTTCCATCCGGTGAATAACAGCAGGCTGATGTGGAAGTGGAGTGACCCTTCAAGACAAGAAGCTCTTCACCAGTTTCCGAATTCCATATTTTCAGTAATCCTTCCCACGCGGAGGGGGTGTTGGAAAGACGGGCAAGAATTCGAGTTCCGTCAGGGGAGAAACAACAACCTCTCGCCTCACTTGCCTGAGAGATTAAGGTCATGCGGCAGGGATCCGCATCCTGTGGCTTATTGATCCATTCAATCCAAATGCGTTTTTGCTTCTCATGATTCCAGAGCCGGGCAGGCGCAGAATGATCCGGCAAACTGATCGCAAGTGGAAACAAAGATCCGGGATCCCCGGTGAGTCGATGCGCCTGAGAACGAATGAATCGACCGAATTCCTCCAGGATGGAACATTCCTCCCGGGCCCCCGCGGCAGCCGTCGCGCAGATCGCCTCCTGATAATCGGAAATCAGCTCATACGTCATCCCGGCAGCGCATTTGGATTCTAGAAAGTCTATGCCCGTCAACAGCTCTTGCAAATCCTTCCAGAGGGATCCCTCTACCAGATGATGAGGAAGAAAGCGAAGTGCGTATTCCCGTTCATGTCCTTCGAGATCGTGCCAGTTTGCAAGATGATGCGACCACCGCAAATGAAAAGGCGCCAGTTGCGGATGAACTTTTGCCAGTACAAATTCACGAAAACTGAAATGGTATAAGCGATAAAGGACCAGCTCGCGCCCGCCGGGCTTTCCGATACCTTCTTCTGCTATTGGAATCACATCCAGATACTGGCCGACAAAACGCAAGCACCAGTCAAATTCGGAAGGAGGCATTTTCAGCGATTCACAGATCTGTTCGCGCGTGATAAGACCGCCTGCTGCTGCAATGGCGCCGATCACGGCATTTATTTTTTCCAACCGTTCCGGTTGATCTTCAAAACGTCTCTGCAACCGCTCCCAGTACTCTCCGTACCAATCCTGCAATCCGGTACTGCGGCTGAGAAAGCCCGCCATATCGGACGGGGAGTAATCATCCTTCCGAATCGCGTCACACAGCAGTTTCAAAAACAAAAAATTCCATTCCGCCTGTTCCGCCATCCTGCGGCAGGCATCCTCATCCACCTGCTCCGATAACCTGCTTCGCACATATTCAAATGCGTCTTCTCTGTTGTCCGCTGATTCGGCACGAAGCTCGAACTCTTCCAGATCGCCCCTGGAAGCAAGCAGCTTCAGGTCCGGATTTCCCGGCCGGGAAGAAACAATGAAATAGAGATTCTCCGGCAATTCCCGGGGTAGTAATTGAGCCGCTGTAGCTCCATCGTATGCATGGCCTGCTTCGTCCAGCGCATCCACTACGATCACTTCTTTTTCGCCGGGCTTCAATAATTGAGAAATCTTTGGAAGTAAGTTTTGTAACTGGACACGTTGTATTCTCGGATCGGAGCTGCTTTCCTGCAATTGAAGACGGTATTTATTGAGCAGACTGTTGAGAATGCAATTGACAAAGTCATCAGGACTTCGCAATCCGGAAGTATGGCGATAAAAAAAATGAATGCGCCCCAGTTCCGACTCGACCAGGCTGGCCATCATGGCTGTTTTCCCTATGCCTGGTTCGCCGGTAAGAAGATAAATGCCGGACTTTTGGTCCTCTAAGAATTGATGGATTCCGGTTTTCAGAAACTCGCGACCGATGATTTCCGAATGCTGCTCTACAATGGCAGAAAAATCTTTCAGGTACTGTTCAATCGCCACCATTTTTTTGCGGAATGCATTGTAAACGCGCTGTAAAAGATCTCGCGAGAAGCGCTCTTCGAGCGGCCCCACAGGTTCCGGTCTATGGGGACGGTGCCCACCGTCATACTCTTGCATGTAGATTCGTTTCTTGCCGGCACTGGTTCCGTAGCTTTTCTGACTGTCATACAGAAAAAGCCTGTCGGTGTTGCATGAATCGCAATCCAGAAACAAAACAAAGGGTTCTACGTTTACGAATTTCCCGCCATCGGCAAAATATCCAAAATGCCCCTGTTGATCCATTTCAAACGCGCCATCAGTTTGAATTCCAGCCGAAGGCCCGGCCCATCGTTCTGCCGATTGCCCACTGACGGCCCTTAATAAGGGATATGCAGCTAGAAATTCGGAATTTTTCAGAAGTGAGGAGAACGTAGGAAGCCGGCTCTGAATCTCCCGCTGGTAATCTGATTCCGAACGTCTGGTGCTGTGATGCAGCTCGTTGCGAAAAGGTACAAAATCCAGCAGCATCTGAAAATGAGTGGACGGTTCATCTTTTTGATTCACCGGACGAAAAAACAGCTCATAAATCCTACCGGCAGGACCGGTTTCCTGTTTCAGGTATTTGCAGAGAACTCCTAAGAGCTCCACCCATTGTCCCGTAGATGGTCTGACCAGCAGATCCAGGAGGATCTCATCCCGTTCGGGCGATCGCCCCGGATAATTAAGGTAGCCACCGAGCTGATATATGCAGAAGCTTTTTACAACAGCTTCGACTGCGTCTTTATACAGGGTGATCCGGTCCCAGGCAGAACTGTTCCCGATCAGAGACGCACGCAAACGCTCGATAGCGAGGGCGGCCGGATACGGAAACGGACTGCCGGGTGGTAGATCAGCAGCAGAGTATTCAGAAACAAGATGTATCAGTACACCGCTACATTTGCGGCTGCAAACAAACTCATTCTCCTTCGCCAGATCATCCGGCCAGGTACGACCACATTTATCACAACAGTAAGCCATTGAAGAAATAATTCTATCAGTTTGCCTGTGCCGGCGGCGACCGTCTTAAAGGTCAACTCACTTTCCACTTCTCAATCCCAGAATTTCGAAATAACAGTCTAATGTTTTGTCAGCAAGGTTCTGCGGCGTGAACCGGCGCGCGAATCTTTTACCTTCTTCGGTGAAAGAGGACCGCAGATCCTGATTGTTGAAAAGCATATCCATCGCTTCAACCCACTCGTTCGGGTTTTCATGAGAAACGAGAAGGCCTGTTTCTCCATGGACAATGAATTCGACAGTCGCCGGCAGCCGGGTTGCCACGCAGGGAATTCCGGTTCCCATTGCCTCGCGCAAAACGCCGGGCCGGCCTTCCAGTGCTGCCGGCATTGAAGAAAAGAAAAAGACATCCATCGCCGGATAAACATTCTGAAGATCCGAACGCCTGCCGGTGAAAAGAATCTGGTTCGTGAATTTCGATTGCTGCGCAAGCGATCGGCATTCTTCCAGCAGCGGACCTTCTCCTGCTAAGAGAAGATAGCAAGGACGAGATTTTTGTCGCACGAATTCCAAAAATGCGCGCACCAGCTGCATCTGTCCCTTGTGTTTGTCAAAGTAATTCACGTTGCCAACGACGAATGCGTCCCGCGGCACGTTCAGCCGCTCACGTGCCTCATGGGGGGAGACGCCCTGATCCAGAATCGAGAAGTCTGTCGCACTTTCAGCTACAAAAACTCTTTCTGGCGGAATCGTCCTGATCAGCAAATCCCTGATGGATGAAGAGACAGCCAGTACGGCATCAACGTTTCGAGCTTTGAGTTTGTTATGAATCGCAGAGTGAAGCCGGCGGGAAAAAACAACTGGTATCCTGCGATGATTCCATCGTGCAAGAAGCGCCAGGGAACAAGCCTGCGCTGTATGAGCATGAAGAAGATCAGGTTTGTGGATGAGCATTGCTTTGCGAATTGCGCTGGCTGCAAAGAGGTCCCACTCCCCTTTCATCGATAGCTCCAGAGTTAGAATTCCGGACTCCTTCGCCTTTACGGCAAGAGGAGAATGTGCTTGAGCAATGACAACGTTGTGATGTCCCCGCTTTTGCAGTTCTTGCGCCAGGAGCAATGTTTGCACTTCGCCGCCGCGAAAAGTTCTCTCCGTATTGATATGAAAAACGGTAAGACTATCGCCCGCCATTTTGAAGCTCCCACAGGAAAGCATATTTCAGATAAGCGGAATAAGCTGATAGCTGGGAGATGAGCAATCCGGGGATACCATCCAGAATACCGAGCCGCATGAAATACGTTTTCGCAAAGCGAAGAGGCGGGTGAATCAAAAAATCCATCAATGTTGCGCGCCGGCCTTTGTGAAAAGCCTCCTGGGCCGCCAGTTTTGCGAACTGTTGCATTTTTGGCAGATACTGAGAGTAGGAGCGGAATGTGTAGTGCTCCATGGAGGCTTGTAACCGGCCTGTCGTTCCCTGAAGCACCAGTTCCTCATGTACAAGCCGGTCGTCACGAAAATGTCCTTTGTTTCTGCGAAAGAGACGCAGCACTTCACCGCTGCTCCAGCAACGAACTGCGCGGTCCCGGAAAAAAGTCCGGCGATGAATCCGGTATCCATCACAGGCGGGAGTGTGGTTCAGCAGGAGACGGATCTCCGCCCTCAAGGAATCTGTCAGGCGCTCGTCCGCATCGACCAGCAGAACCCAATCGTGATCCGGCAAAGCGAGTCCGTAGTTCTTGTTGGCACTGTAGTTGTCGAACACGCGCTGGTGCACGGTTGCATTCAGACTGCGCGCAATCTCAACGGTTCTGTCCGTGCTGAATGAATCCAACACAACGATTTCATCAGCCAGATCGCCCAGCGACCGGATGCAATCTCCGATGTTGTCTTCTTCGTTGTAAGCAGGTA
>Ga0247727_10019197_pt1 | contig 10625 bp, 12 predicted proteins | sample WisWelCaveWW1625_FD_202498 | JGI IMG/M metagenome (GOLD analysis project Ga0247727, IMG submission 202498) | Biofilm microbial communities from Wishing Well Cave, Virginia, United States - WW16-25 | ecosystem: Environmental > Aquatic > Deep subsurface > Groundwater > Cave microbial mat | place...
GTCACGATAGGCGCGGATGATCAAATATTCAGATGCCAGTTGGCGATTAGGGCCCACAAGATTAGTGCCTGGATGGATGCACTTATCGCGGAAATCGCCGAACCGTGTATACACTTGAAAATTACGCGCCCATGTTGAAAGGTGTTTTTGTTGAAAATTATCGACAAAATCATCGAAGAAAGAATTCACTTCAAAATAATCCGCTCCCCAATGCAGTTTCCCATTTAAAGGATTAGCCGCAAAATTTGCATCAATTGCACCTAATTTTTCCAATGGAGCGCCGATATCACTCAACCCCGATACAATTTCTGTGATTGGGGCGCTTAAGGGGGAACTAACGAGTGTTCTTTTCACATTGGGTTGCTGCCGAATTTCGTAACGAAGATGATATGCCGCCTCGCCTTTCGGTTTGACCCTGGCGATCAGCACTCGTCCAAAGCTATCGCTTTCAGGGTCTAAATCGCGTACTCGAATCTCCCACGATCCGTGCTCGTCATACACCCCACGAATCTCCAAAGTAACCTTCATTTTGTTTTTATCCTCAACAGAAAAAATATGCCGGAATGTTCGGTTACTTGTGGGAGTAAGATGATCTAACCCTGCCAAATGCTTTACGTGAGTGCCTGCTCCTGTGACACCAAACTTCCCCGTTGGTTGGCTACATCGAAACGTCTCGATACGCATTAAAGGCCCGTCAAAATCTCGGTCCTTCAGGTCCAATTGACAAAAATTGCCATCATTTTGGACATAGCCCGCAACTTGTTGAACGGCCATTTTGTGCCTCCACGAAATTAAGGATAAGCAGAAATATCAAGAGATGCAAGTGCTGATAATGTGTTAATTTATTTATACAGATTGCAGTTGCGTGAAAATTTAATACACACACGCATAAGTATTACCCATCAAATCAGCCATCCATTGGAACCGCAACATGCAAGTCGCTGGTTGGACAAGTAGAAATCAAGAAAGTCATTAGCCTTTTCATGAGTCAAACAAATATATTTTTCGCCGCAACGGCCACATTTGAACAGGAATAAGCCGTTACCTTTAGCGGCTGAGTTTTTAAGCTCCGCCCTCTTGGTTTTTTTGAGTTGTTCAATGTCTGGACGCCCTGGATCGGGATCGAGTCCTTGACTATACCAGTTGCTCATAGTTAACCTCCGATAAATTATTTCTCTCACATCACTCCTAAGCGACTCAGAATGAGTTTGAGTAATTGCCATCAAGCTTGCTCAAATCAAAGAGACAACGTTAAATGGAAAATTGGTAAATTGGTTGAGTCGGTGTAAGCAAAGTGGTTGTAATCTGAGCTTTGCAGAACTTCTCTAGCATTTTCGCCACTCGATCACGTGTAAGAATCACTCTACCTTCACTATTCTCGCCTAAACCATCAATGTTCATTACCATAGAAGAGGTTGAATCCGTTATGCGCGTCTTGAAGGAATTGCGCCAATTCCACCTTCGGCACATTACCTCTCCTGCTTCCACAGCAACATAGATAATTTCACCTAGGTCTGGATGTTCAATACCATCGGGAGAGTTCAAGGGGACGAAAGTTTCATTTCCAGTTGCTTTACAAAGCTCGAGCCGATTCCCTGCACAGAAAAGATCGTCACCTCCCACTGGAATCACATCAACAATAGAATTATAATTCATAACCGCTACCACCTTGTTTATAAATCCCAGACGCACACCAGGTTTCTGAACGCGCTTGCACAATGCGAGATGGGCAGGTGGAAAGCGGTTAGGATTTGAGCCGAATTGAAGATGCGCTTCATTCCATGCTGTAATTCGATAATCCTTGCTCAAATCAAGCGACCGCAAGTTGGCCTCTTTAACAGCCTCCTGCAGCATATTATCAAGCTCGGACGCTACTCCATTGTTATTCATCTGTGTTGCCACGACGATACCGCGCCGAAAAGCGGGGTATTCTTTGAAAATTGCTTCATTGATACGAATCTCGATCATTTTGTTCTCCTTGTCGGTTTACAAAATCATACGTTTGTTGTTTTGAATGCCGAAACTTACTCAATACAAGAGAATTCCAGTTCGCTAAACTCTACGTATAGATTCTCACCAATCTCAAGCACTGCATAAGTTTTTAACGATTCGCTAGCAGGTAGCCTCATACACTTTCCGGTTTGCAAATTAAATGCGGAACCATGCAATGGGCAGACAATATAGTCGTCTACAATGTAACCATCCGATAAAGGAAAATCTTTGTGAGGGCACAAGTTGCTCACGGCGTAATATTGACCACTGACTTGGCAAATAATCAGGTTCTCGCCCTCAATTTCTGCTTCGTAGACTTGACCAGGCGGCACATTTTTTTTCGCAGTAATCAGGACGCGCTTCTTCATCGTTAGCCTCCTTTATAAATTGAATTCTTGTTGCCTTAATCTCGCCATAGCACGGAGAACATCTACAGCGTTTTTGAGGCGCACTTCTTCGATAGGCAACCCTTGCTGCCATACTTTTTGGGTTAATGAAGTGTCAGTGCCAACTTTTGCTGCAGCGATAAGTATGTGTTGTTCCATATCATGAAGGTAGATTTCACGAAACTCTGAGACAGCGTTATAGACAGGAATAGGCCAATTGCAAGAATTATTCCCATACTTGCTTAGTATAGTTTTTCGGAGTTGATCTTTGGCTTCCTTCAAAAAAGTGTAGTCTAAATTTTGGTTACCCGAAAAACCTCCAGGCGCGCCCGCTTGAACCATCGATTGCCGAATTTCACCTCGGTATGTTTGGGCAGGGAAGTTTCCAGCGTACCACATGGCCGCTGTAGTGGCACGAAGATATTCCTTTGCCATTTGAAGAAATTGCCCGCCAGTAGTCTCTTCATTTTTTTCAAAAGCAACGCCCGCAAGGATCAAATTCTCACGGCAAAAGATAGAACATAAATTAAAGAAGTGATGACCAATCATCCATCTATAAAAAGCGACTTTATGCGTCCATTTCTCGGCATCGTTTTGGTCGTGCTCCCAAAACGACGCCCAACGATGCGGATGCTCTTTAGCTTGGATTGATGCATCATTCTCATTAGGGGCGGGGTGCATTCCATCAGCATTCGGATAGAAATTCTGCAAAAGTGACTCGAACATCAATTTGATCGTTTTAATGATAACTAAAATCTCATCGATTCCAAGAAGGGCAAATGGCAGATCATTTAACACGCCTTGAGAGGTTGCAGCAACCTGTGCAGCCAATTGGCTAATTGACATTGAGCGTATTCGTATGACGTTAAAATACCGATCATAGATAACGTAACCGCTTAACAGTTCCGCACTCTGATTTCTCAACATATCTGTCACAGCCTCGGCGCTTGTCTCGTAATCTTCCGTTTGTGCAAGCAGACGCAACTCCAGTTCTAAGAGGTTGTGGGCATGGATTATCATTGCATTCAATCGTGCCAATTTTATGGTGAGTTCGGACATCGACACGATGTGCTGTTTCAATGCCGTATATAATTTCGTTGCCTCACCCACGACTTTAACAAGTGTTGAGCGAATTGTAATGATTTCAGCTTGGCTGTATCGAGCTGTAGTGGCTTGCGAAGAAGAGTTTTTAGAATTTAAAGGGAGGAAAGTTTTTGGCCACGAATAGGAATAGTCAATTTCCTCCGAAGTTGGAGCATTTAATGTACGCATGGTTATTCTCCTTCAATTAGATTTCGTGCCTTCTTGCCGGTGAGAGCCTAGAGTTCGGCGATTCCCCCCCAATCGCGTCCCGCCAGGCATCTCACCAGCGAGGCTACTTTTCGATCTACATTATTTTGCCGGAATATTGACTTTGGCGAAGAAGTTATATATAATAAAAGAGGCGCTGGCAGGACATGAAAATGCCCTAACCACTTTCCCCTCGTCATGATCTGATGAAGCTACTAATTGAGACAGGCCTCGCAAACTTGCTCAATCGTAGCCTCGGAGTGGGGCCGGCGCCTTTTTATTTCCTCAATTCGCCAAGCAATATTTTTGTTTTAAGAGCATGGCGTAGCTTGAATTTCGTATTCTTCTGCCGATGCGGTTTTTTTGTGGAAAAGTGTTCGCGTTGCCTGAATAGCAGAAGCTAAAGTCGTCACAATACCCAAAACTATCGCGCCAGCGGCGGCTCCGGCGACTCCTCCGGCGGGAATGGCAACTGCTCCAAAGCCGGAAGGCCCGACCATAAGTATGATCCCAAGCGCTATACCTTGCGCGCCGCCAATGACTGCGCCCCGCAGCATGGCGCTGGCAAGGGATCTCCCGCCAGCTCTTATGTGCTTTGAGAGCTTTTTTTGCAACGCTTTTTTCGCAGACATTTTTTTCAACTCCTTTCCATTATTAATGAGAGGCAGGAGCGCGCAATCATCTCCATCGCCACTGCTCCAAGCCTCTCATCAATTGCCAGCCCCGCCATGAGCATTGAGCCAACACCTTCTGGAAATTTGTTTCGATTTCGCCTATTGACTTTAGCGAGAAAGTTATATAAATTAAAAAGGCGCTGGTAGGGCATAACAATGCCCTCACCACTTTTCCCCATCATGATTTGATGCAGCTATTCGTTGAGGCAGGCCTCGCAAACTTGACTCAACAGTAGCCACGAAGTGGACCAGCGCCTTTTTATTTTCGGACAACCTCGCTGTTTTACACCCTCCGAGACGAACTCACTTACTTGCTCTACTCGTTTTCACCAATGAAACTTACCGAAAATGAACGAATTAATTCTTCGTAACGAATTTTTTAAAGCTGAAATTTTTGTAAGGCAGGGTTAGTTGTTCCAGCATTCTGTTTCCCTTGATTTGGTTTAATAATTAAAACTATTGCCTAGAATAAATTTATTCTCGCAACCAATCAAAAAGACGAAGCGGAAGCAATAAAACACTAATCAACAATCTCAATTTGCCAGAGCGTGGGGGTGAAAAAATTCACTAACATGCTAAGTTGGAAGGAATACGTGAGCCATAGCTCACCACCATGCCTCGGCAACAAGCGGCGACATATCGTTTACTGCCTCTTAATATAAGAAAAAATATTGCCGGAGTCAAGCCTTTTCTTGCAATTTTTTTGTGCAATTTACTTTAAAAACAATTTATTTATCATTACCAAATAATGAATACTCACAATTTTATGAATTGTACAAAAATTTGCACTGTGCATATAAACAAAAAAATTACCTGCGCATATATTTTATCATTGCATTCAATCGGATTTTTTCTTATATTACACTCAGTGCTATAGGAATATTCTTTATCTTTTTCTTACCTGATATGTGAGGTGTAAAAAATGGCTACAATTGGTGATGAAATCAAAAAATATCGCATCAAAAAAGGCTTGAGTCAAGCTGAGTTAGTGGATAAAAGCGGAATTGATTCTTCAATTTTGTCGCGATTGGAAAGTGGAGGCATTAAAACCACAAGTGAAGATAAAATCACGAAAGTGGCTAAAGCTCTAGGGATTCCTGCCAAAAGACTGCTTCGTCATGTCACAAATGAACTGCAAGCTGAAACGGAAAACACTTTTCTTCGTATCGGATTTGGGCACTGCATATGGGCGGCGCCAATCATTGCGCTCACAATGCAAGGACGTATCCCCAATTTAAGGGTAACCAGTTACGGATACACCCAAAGCGACACGGAAGCGCCGAGCTTCAAACCGTTTTGGTATGATATCGATGAGTTCAAGCGTGACCGGAAAATCAAAGCTGGACCGAACTATGTCAATTGCTCGGATGTGGAGGAATTACCCAAAATCGAAAACTGGGCAAGCGAAGATAAGGGGCCATATTTGAAAACATTTACTGCTGATGATTTGGTAAATTTGTTGTTAACCGATGAGGTTGATTGCATTATCGTTCCTGGAGAATTGTTTAAGTTGTATAGCTCGCTTTTAGTGCGATGCGCCTACCTCATGAACACCGGCAGGAGTGGATGCTCGCTGATGGCAGTCGGGAACGGCTTGAACAAAAAGTTTGACGATTTTGATACCCTATTTAAAAATCTTCAAGCCGTAATTAATGGGCCGCAGATCACCACGCTCTTTTCCAGAGGCACTATTGCCGAAAGGCAATTGGATTTCTACTTAGGTCATTATAGAAAAGATTTGCGGCAATTCTACGTTGATTTGGGGGACTGGGAAAGCTTTTGGTCTCAATTGAAGGAAGTCCTTCATAAGGAAGGAGGGGCATTTTTTATCGGCTGGGAGCCGCAAATATCTTGGATCAGGAAAGCCGTCCATGAGTTTAATAAAGAGTTTAATTGTGTTGATGTTGAGCTTCCCAATGTGATTTCCAGAGACCAGCTTCCAAACAAAAGGGAGCAATATTTGACGTTTGAAATCATGTTCAAAAAAAACAGCAGGGTTTTTGAAAATTTGGAGACCAATAAAACTATAAATAATTTCCTCGCCTTGCTCAACGCCTCTATTGCAGAAATTTCCAACATATCGAATAAACAATCGCCGACTGTGCGGTCGATTGCGAAATATTTGGACATGACTTCCGAAGTTTGCTTCAGTGCGCTTTCTTCCCTCAATTTTGCCTTGCGCTATTATCCGGACTGGATTGAATACCTGCAAAGAGATTGAGCCATTTTTTCAAAATTAAAATTTCTATATAATCACCTCAATTTATTATATTTTATCTCATTCGTTTCGGAGATTACGATGAATACGCAACGATTGTTTTACCAGTTTGCGCGATTAACGCTAATCGCGATGATGGGAATTGTTTTCGGATGTGCAAAAACTTCTGAGGACAACCCAAAAACCGATGGCGTGCTGCCCATCCTCACCGTCGGCATCCAAAACTCCCCCGCGATGGCCCTCGTGATGGTTGCCGAAGACAAAGGCCTCTTCGACCAAGCGGGCGTCAATGTTGAAATCAAAGAATTCACCGCAGGTAAGTTTGCATTGCAAGCATTTCTCGGCGGCTCGTTGGATATTGCCATCTCTGGCGAAGTGCCGGTAGCGCTATCGGCTTTGCAAGGCAATAAATTTCGGGTGATCGCGCAGGTGGTGGAGCGCACGATCAACGAATGCCGCGTTGTGGTACGCAAAGAAAAAAATCTGGACACCGCCGAAAAATATTTTAGCGCAAAGAAACGCAAGTTAGCCACTTCGTTCGGCGGCGGCCCTGAGTTCTTCACGTACAACTTTTTGAAGAAGCACGGCATCAAGAACGATCAGGTAGAGATCATCAGCCAAAAACCGGAGGACATGCCCGCGGCGCTGGTGAGCGGCACGGTGGACGGCGTCTCCATTTTTGATCCGTTTGCCAGAATTGCGGAAGTGCAAATGGGTGAAAACGGCCAAACGTTTGCCGACGCCGACATTTATTCCGAGCTGTATGTTGTCAATGTCATGCAAAAAACGCTTGACGATAAACCCGTGCCACTCAAGGCGTTTCTCAAAGGACTCTACGAAGCGCAGTCGTTTATCTCGCAAAATCCGGATGAATCCAAGCAGATACTCATCAAATATACCAAGCTGGACCGGCAAATCGTGGATGACATTTGGGGCAACTTCGTATTTAAGCCGGTGATCAACAACCTCTTCGTCGATTTTACCACCGCGCAAGCCAAGTGGGCCATTGAAAAAGGAACTTTCCCACCCGAGACACCAGTGCCGGATTATCGCGCGATTCTTTATCCGGATTGGCTGCAAAGCCTCGATCCAAACGCCGTCGCGCTTCAATAACTCAGGATAAGCTTTCGAATTTGCGGCATTGCATTTTCCCCATAACGGGCAAGTAGTTTGTATGGCAACCAAACGAAATTTTCGGGAAAAGCTTATCCTTTTCTCGCAGCGCGCGCTTCCGGTTATCGCGTTCATACTTCTGTGGGAATTCACCTCACGCATGGAAGTCGTGAATCCGCGCCTTTTTCCGGCGCCGACTATTGTGTTCTCGGCGCTGGTCGAGTGGGTTCGATCCGGCGAACTGTGGCGCGATGTAACGGCGAGCTATTGGCGGATGTTCGTGGGCTATCTCTTCGGCGGCGTTTTAGGAGTCATGCTGGGGATGATCACCGGCAGAAATCGTATCATCAACCGCAGTCTCAGCTCGCTCATTCAATTATTCCGTCCGTTGCCGCCGGTTGCCATCATTCCGCTCATCATCGTTTGGCTGGGCATCGGCGATACCGCGAAAATCTTTTCCATTGCCTTCGCCGTTTTCTTTCCCGTGTGGATCAATACGCATTTGGGCGCGTCTTCGGTCGCGTCCATTTATCTCTGGAGCGCGCAAACGCTTTGTCAATCCAAAGTCAAGATCGCCCTGCGCGTGTTGTTTCCCGCGGTGTTGCCTTCCATCGTGGCGGGCTTGCGAACGGCCATTGCAACGGCTTTCATTATGGTTTATGTGGCGGAGATCGCGGGCGCATCGTCCGGAATCGGTTATCGGATTTCCGTGATGCATTTGGCTTATCGAATTGACAAAATGATGGCGGCCTTGCTGATTTTGGCTTTGGCGGGGGCGCTTGCCGACTTCTTGTTTGCGCAAGCTATTCGCCGCGCTTTTCCGTGGACAACTCTCGAACGAAAATCATGAAACCGGCTCTGATTAAAGCAAAAAACGTGACGGTGGCTTATGGCGATTCTTACGCTTTGGAATCCGTAAGCTTTGAATGCCAGGACGGCGAATTTATTTCAATCGTTGGCAAGTCCGGCGTGGGCAAGTCGACTTTCCTCAATGCGATTGCCGGATTCATTCCCTACGAAGGCGAGATTCAAGCGCCAAGCAACGTCGGCTACGTGTTTCAGAGCTACGCGCTATTTCCTTGGATGACGATTGCGAAAAACATCGAGTTTGGCTTGGAGCATTTGGAAAAAACGGCGCGGCATCAACGCGTTATGGAAATGTTGGAGAAAATCGACATGGCTGGGTTTGCCAAACGTTATCCGAGCCAACTCTCCGGCGGGCAGGTGCAGCGTGTGGCGCTTGCTCGGGCTTTAGCGCCTGATCCTGCCGTGCTGTTCATGGATGAGCCTTACGGCGCGTTAGACCACCACACGCGCGAAAAAATGCAGGACTGGCTGCTGTCCGTTTGGAAAGACACGCGCAAAACGGTGTTGTTTGTCACGCATTATATTGAAGAGGCCATTTTTTTGGCTGATCGAATCATCGTCGTCAACGAAAAGAAATTCGTTGCCGATATCAATGTTCCTTTTTCACGCCCACGCGGCGCGGATGTCCGGTTCTCCAAAACATTTTTGGATATGAAGCATCAAGTCTTGGAGTACATGGAGAATGGCGTCGAAACCTAAAAACAAATCATAAACTACGGAGGATTTCATCATGTCAACTAACACAACTAACCCAACCTTGCGACAGCGCAAGTTCACCAACGGGTTAGAGTCGCCGACTGGAATGCTGCTCATCCCAGCCGGAACGTTTTTGATGGGCAGCGAGAACGGCGGCCCGTTTGAGCGTCCGGTTCATGAAGTTCATCTGGATGATTTCTGGATGGATGAAACGCCGGTCACCAACGAACAGTTTGAGCAGTTTGTTCATGACACCGGCTACGAGACCGAAGCGGAGCGCGCCGGCGGCGCGTGGGGATATCGTAACGGCGAGTTTTCCAATATTCCAGAATTATGCTGGCGAACTTATGCTTTGCCGGATCGCAAAAAACATCCGGTTGCTTTAATAAGCTGGAATGACGCCCAAGCTTATGCGAGATGGGCAGACAAAAGATTGCCAACCGAAGCCGAATGGGAGAAAGCGGCGCGCGGTGGCTTGGTTGGTAAGTTATATCCATGGGGCGATGAAGAACCGAATGGCACGCAAAGCAATTTCGCCCAAACGCCGTCTGAAATTGTGCCGACGACTCCGGTTAAACAATTTGCGCCGAACGGTTATGGGTTATACGATATGGTTGGAAACGTTTGGCAGTGGTGTGCAGATTGGTATGGAGAACATTATTATGCTGAAAGCCCGATTAAAAATCCGCAGGGGCCGAAAGTCGGCCAGCACCGAGTCCGTCGCGGCGGCTCGTGGAATGTCATTCAAGCCTTCCGCTTGCGAGCAGCAAATAGGGGCGCGATGGAAGCGCAATCTTTTGTGCCGAACGTCGGTTTCAGATGCGCAAAATCAAGTTGATGTCGTCAAAAAGAGTTTCTTCTATTTATTAAGGCGGCTCAAATGTATTTGGTAAATGGGTCAAATTACATTTGAGCCCGCCTCCTCAACATATGGGATTTGTTCATGGAAACGAATACAAGAAATCAGAATAATCACGAAGCCGAACAGGTGACAGAAGTTCTACGCTGCCTACAACCGGCGATGCAAGCGGATGGCGGAGGCGTTGAGCTGGTCAGCGTTGAAGATGGCGTCGTTTCTGTGCGCTTAAAAGGAATGTGTCTTGCTTGTCCAAGCTCCAGCCTAACAATGAAACTTGGCATTGAAAGAACGCTTAAAGAAAAAATTGTCTGGGTTAAAGAAGTGGTGCGGGTGTTTTGATATTCTTTTCACATTATTATCACGCGATAACCCGACAGAACATTCGTTTTTTGGCGGAGAAAACAATAAAATAAATCAGAAAGGAGTGTGGCGTAATTAGGGGGCACTGAAAAACCCCCTGACGCTACCGTGAATTGGGGGCGTGCAATCCCGTTGATTGTTCTTTGATTCGTTTTTGATTAGCTCCTCGT
>Ga0247727_10019198_pt1 | contig 10624 bp, 10 predicted proteins | sample WisWelCaveWW1625_FD_202498 | JGI IMG/M metagenome (GOLD analysis project Ga0247727, IMG submission 202498) | Biofilm microbial communities from Wishing Well Cave, Virginia, United States - WW16-25 | ecosystem: Environmental > Aquatic > Deep subsurface > Groundwater > Cave microbial mat | place...
TATTTTCGCCAGTGTCGGCACGCGCTTTCAAGAGGCGAATTATGTTTTTAATCAGAGAGCGGCGGCGGTCAGTTATACGACCGATACTCCGCGGGAGTCGGTCAATATGGCCGGGATGAAATATGAATATGCCAAAGGCTCCAATATTTTTTGGGATGTTCAGCAAACCTTCCGGTTTTTAGCCACGGACGAGTGGTACGATTCTTTCACCGCCGTGCTTAATACGAATCTTAAACAGCAGACGGGGATTCAATATGAGACGGGCCTGAAACACAATTTTCAAGATACGACTCTGGTGAGCGTGACCCCTTACTGGATGGATTTGAAAAATGAGATTTTTTTTAATCCGGGTTCGGGGTTCTTTGGTTCCAATGATAATTACGATAAAACCCGGCGTGTCGGTGTGGAGGTGGGGCAAAAGACGAATCTGCTGAAGGTGTTTGAAATGGATTTTCTCAACACCCTGGAAATTTCCACGAACTACAGTTATCAAGATCCTAAGTTCATCAAGGGAACCAACGACGATAGATTGATTCCCATGTCCCCGCGGCATCAGGCCAATTTTGGCGTGAATCTGGAATTCTTAAATGACTTCGGGTTGTCTTTAACCGGGAATTATGTGGGTGAGAGTTTCGCGATCAACGATACTCTCAATGTCACTCCCCCGATTAAACCCCATTTCACGATGGACATGAAATTGTCCTATGACCGGAAGAATTTCGAGATCTTTGGCGCGGTCAACAACATGTTCAACGAAAAGTACCACAGTTTTGTGGTCAAATCCACCACCTCAATCGCCAAGGATCATTTTCCGGCTCCGGAAAGAAATTATGTCGTTGGGATGAATTTGAAATTCTGACGGGACTCTCGTAAGTAAATCCTTCATGGGTTGGAAAACTTTCTACGAAGGGGGCAATCTGTCCCCCTCGTCCCTTTATCCCGATTTTCTTTGCGCTCCTGCTTGACGGTTATCCGTTAGAGATTATAATGGAGCCAATGCATAGGAGAGCAACTTCGAATAGCTGTAAAAGTAAAGTTATTTTTTGTCGTGCCCGCGAAGGCGGGCATCCAGATGGAAGCTTTATGGATTCCCGCTGGAGTTTATCCCCGTTTAGGTTCCCGCTTTCACGGGAACGACAGATCGGGGACGGGAATGACACTGCTGACAATGAGAGGGGACGGTGCTATGAGTAGAGCCGTTCCTTTTTTTTTGCGACTGCCGTTGGCTGAAAATATTGAAAACCTTGACAGCCCGGCGCCGCAAAGATAGCCGCCCAAATCATCCGCCAGAAAGTTTTTCTAAGCCGGATCTACCAGGATTTTTATCAGGAATTTAAAAGAGTTAAGGAAGAGTTTAAAGACGGCGTCTTTGTCGAGATTGGCAGCGGCGGCGGCTTTTTAAAGAAAGTCATCCCGGGTGTGATCACCTCAGACATTCTGGCGCTGGCGCATATCGACCTGAGTTTTTCCGCGGTAAGCCTGCCTTTTAAAAATAGCCGTGTTGATTGTTTTTTTATGTTCGATGTACTTCACCATGTGAAGGACGCGGCGGTATTTTTGGGAGAACTGGCGCGCTGCTTAAAGAGAGGCGGTAAGGTCGTGATGATTGAGCCCGCCAACACTTTATGGGGCCGATTCATTTATCAAAATTTTCATCATGAAACGTTTGACCCAAACGCCGGCTGGACCATTGACGGCGCCGGGCCGCTTTCCGATGCCAATGGCGCTTTGCCATGGATTATTTTCTCCCGCGACCGGAAGAAATTCGAAAAAGATTTTCCAGGGCTGAAGATCCTGCAATTCAAAGCGCACACGCCATTTCGTTATTTAATCAGCGGCGGACTTTCTTTCAGGCAGCTATTACCGTCATGTACGTACAGTCTGATCAAAGGAGTGGAATTTGTTTTGTCTCCGCTTAATCCCTGGATAGGAATGTTCTCAACAATTGAGATAGAGAGGATAACCTGATGGGACATCAGGCAAAACAAAATACCGGAGTTTATTTATATCTGAGTTCCCTGATGATTTTTTTTGCCTGTTTCGCGGTGGGTCTGGCCATCGCCGCGCGTAAACCGCTCTGGGGCGATGAGATTGTGTCATTAAACTATGTCGTGCGTTCTTCCTACGCGTCGCTTCTGACCCAGCGCATTCTCGAAGGGAATATCTGCCATTTGTTTTATTTATTACAAAAAGTTTTTTGTGATTTGGCCGGATTTTCCTTACCCATGCCATGGGCCGCGGGAGACTGGCAGTATGTCGACCCCCGCTCCTGGATGATTGTGCGTCTGAATCCCATTTTTTTTATGTCACTCGCAATCACGCTTATTTTTTACTACTTCAGCAGATTTTATTCTAAAACAGCCGGATGGTATTCTTTATTTATTGCCTTGTCTTCGTACATGATCTGGGGCTATTGGGCGGAAGCCCGGCCCTATGCGTTATGGATTTTTCTCATCACGGCGCAATCCTTTCTTTTCCTGCGTTTAATCGAGGCGAAGAAATTTTCTAAATCAACAGGAACTCTTTTAGTGGTCGTTCATCTGCTTTTGGCTTTTACCTCGATTTTGAGTGTGGTCCTGGTCGTGAGTGTTTCCTGTCTGTTATGGATTTACGTTGATAAGGACTGGCGGCGGTACATCGTACTAACGGCTCTGCCTTCTTTGATCTCGTGTATTTATTATTTTTATTCGCCGAAATGGCAGTGGTGGTTTTCCAACACGCCTTTAGAGCTCATCAACGCGAGTATTCCCAAAGATCGTTTTTTGATTATTTTTCTTTTTGCCGGGGTTCTATTGCTGTCCTTGGGGCAGAAAAGAATTGGGCGGCTGCGTTTTTTTAACAGTGATATTATCAAAGAGGGGATTCCCTATTTAATTTTAACGGGGCTGACGGTCTTATCGGCCTTCGCGGTCATTTTCGCGTTTAAGTTAATCGCCAACACGGACCGCCAGGGATTTGAAGTCCCGGGGCGGTATTTTATTTATTTAACACCGGTAGGGATCATTGCCGTCACACTTTTTTCCATACAGTTGTGGCGGTCACTGCAAGGGAAAATATGGCCGCGCCTTCTTTTGGCCGGGGGGATAGGCTGCCTGATTTTATTTCGGGCTGTCCGGACATATGTCTTAGTTAAAGGATTTTATTTTTTTCATTAAAGATATGTTGGCCTACCTTATTCGTTACCAAAGACCTTGGGCTTGTTTTGTTCTGACAGTTTTGGGGCTATTTTTGCGGACACGACAGTTCCTTGAACGAGAGTGGTGGAATGATGAGCGCTATCAACTTTTTTATATGGTGGGGCAGTTTCAACCCTTCTGGCAAAGACACTCTTACGGGGATTTCACGTGTTTCCCGGGTGATTATCTCATCCTATATCCGTTCCTGCGGATGTTCGGCCTGCATCAGTTGACCGATCCGTTTCCGCCGTTTAGTGATTTCCAACGGTTTCTTTTAAGTTTTCCACACATCCTGATCTCCGTCGTTGGATTCTATTTCTTGTATCTTATCTGTAAAAGATACTTGAAGACAACGCTGGGTTTCGTGCTGGCTTTCGTTTTGTTTTCATTTCACCGGGAATTGATCTTCCACGCCTTTGAATTCCGGCCGTATGCGGTTTTGCCGGTTTTAAGTCTGGCGGCATTCTATTTTGCCGGCAGCCTCATTAAGTATAATGTCCAGCAGCCGATGCCGATAAAATTTTTTATCGGTTCTTTTTTTGTCTTCACCATTTTATTTCATAGTTACGGGATTTTGATGGTGTGCCTGCCGGTTTTGTTTTATTTGATTGTTGACTGCAGGGGTTTAAGAGAGAAGGGGAGTTTAAGGGCGTATCTTAAATTTTTTGGCATTGTTTTTTTAGCCGCCGGTCCGTGGTGGATTTGGTATGCCACCGGCAATCCTTTGGGCGTTTTACTCGACCCGAAACAATTCGACACATTCAGATATTTCCCAAATCCTTTGGTGGATTTGATTGGTTTTCTTAAAGGAGTCTTCGGGAATCTTATGGGGGATAAGAAATTTTATATCTTACTATTGGGATTGATTGCCGCGCCCGTTGTCCCGCACCAAGAACGACGAAGCCAAATTTTATGTTTCCTTCTTTTAGTCGTGATCCCGATTCAAATTATTTTCTTACTCGATTTGTTTAAGAACTATATGTTTCTCCAGCGGCAGTTTGTCTGGGTGGCGCCGTGGTTTATTTTTCTTATCGCGTGGCAGTGGGATTCGATGATTTATCATTTTTCAACAAGGAAATAATATTACCCGCGAGATCCACCTCCACCTACGAGGTGTCGCCATAGTATTCTCAAACGACACCATCGTAGGTGGAGGTGGTTGAAATAAGATGATTAAGAAATATCTTCGACTTTTTATTATTGTTTTAATTTGTTTGGTAGCTGTTTACTTGAGATTTAGACATCTTGCCGGACGGGAATTGTGGAACGATGAACTTTTTCAATTAAGCCAGACGGCCGGTGCCTTTAAACCTATTTGGAGCCGGGCAACCTACGGCGACATGACCTGTTTTCCGGGGGACTATCTGATCACGTATCCTTTTGTGAAGATATTCGGTCCGGATAAAAAAAAATGGGGAATGGCCATCCCGCATTTTTTAATGACCCTTTTGGGATTTTATTTTTTGTACCGGCTGGGGCAAAGGCATTTTAAAACGATCTGGGGGTATGTTGTCGCCTTTAGCGTTGTCTGCATGAACCAGTATTTGATTTTTCATTCGCTGGAGCTTCGGCCTTATGGCGTCCTGTGCACACTGGCCTTGGCGGCCTTTTACTATACGGATATCCTTTGGAGGGAGAGAAATCTAACGATAGGTCAGAAATGCTGGATTGGCAGCGTTCTTATCGGGATTATCTGGTTTCATGCCTTTGGCATTATCATTGTCCTGTGCCCGCTTTTTTATGGATTGTTGACGCAAAGGACAAACCCGGAGTTTAAAAGTATTTTCAAAGATGTCTTTAAATTTTTGCTGATTGTTTTTTTAGTAGCGATACCGGTCTGGCTGTGGTTTATATCGGCGAACCCTTTAAAGTTCACTCGTGAAACTTATCTTTCCATGGGGATAAACACGTTTACGTACATCGCCAATCCGCTGGATGGTTTTTGGAAATTTTTTAACCGGACGGTGTTTTATCATTTGATTGGCTTTAAACAATTGTATTTTTTGCTGGGGATTTTGGTGATCTCTATTTTTGTGCCTTTTAAGGAAAAAGCCCGGAAATTTGGCTTTTTTCTGACCGTGGTTTTGCTGCCCATCGCGATAATCCTTTCCGCGGACCTTATCAATGGGTACTGGTTTCTTATCCGCCAGTACATTTACACGGCGCCTCTATTCGCTTTCTTTTTAGGCTGGCTCTGGGATTCGGCGATTCACTATTATTTGGATAAAAGCAGCCGCAAATTTACTCCTCGTTCGGTGATCGGTCTGGTCCTTTTGATGATCTGCGCAACGGCCGGGACTATTGGACTTGCCCTGCATATTTTTTCGAGAGCTTAATCTCTTGAGTACTAAAAGATTTCCGTTCATCAAAACCTTTATTTTGTTTGACATTCCCGCTCGATTCCCTATAATCATGTTCATTAATTGAACATGAAATCCCTTCATGGCCCCCTATACTCTAAACGAACGAGAATTTGAACTGATCAATATCATTGGCGCGCAATTAGGTTCCAATCAGCGCGCTTTGTCCTACCATCTAGACCTTTCCATTGGCATGACCAATATGCTCATCCGCAGGCTGGCGGCCAAAGGCTATATCCGCATCCGCCAGCTCAATAAACGCAAAGTCGAATACATCCTCACCCCCAAAGGGTTCGCCGAGAAAATGCGTAAATCCATCAAATATACCCTCAACACCATCAATTCCGTCGGTTTGATCCGCAAAAGTCTTAAAAAAGTCATTCTTAAACTTCAGGAAAAGGGAGAGAAGAATTTCACGATCTTAGGAGAAAGTGACTTTACCCTTTTGGTCGATACCGTTTTAAAGGAAATTTACGCCGGAGACTATACGATAACGAAGGTCAAAGAAATGCCGGCCGATAAGTTTCCCGGCACGCTGTTGATTTGCGCGGAAGGCTACGAGAACGGCAAAGGACATATCGAGAATTCGATTAATCTTATCGAAGAATTAGCCAGAGAGCATGATTTTTCCCAAAAGGGTGTTTCTTAGAAAATGAAAATTGCTTTGATCACCGGTTCAACCGGTCTGTTGGGTTCGGAGGCGGCGGAATTTTTTGCCGGAAAAGGTTTCCATGTGATCGGTGTGGACAATGACCTGCGCAAATATTTTTTTGGGCAAGACGCTTCCACCCAGTGGAGAAGGCAGCAGCTTAAAGAAAATGTCCGGAATTATATTCATAGGGATATTGATATCCGAGATCAAAAGAAACTCCAACGGTTGTTTACGGAATTTAATACGGACATCAAACTGATTATTCACGCCGCGGCCCAGCCTTCTCATGATTGGGCGGCCCAGGAACCGTTCACGGATTTCGCGGTCAATGCTAACGGCACATTGAATTTGCTGGAAATGACCCGGCGCTATTGTCCCAAAAGTGCTTTTATCTTCTCTAGCACCAATAAAGTTTATGGGGACCAGCCGAATTTCTTGCCTTTAAAAGAACTGAAAACCCGATGGGAGCTTCCCGCACGGCACAAATATTTCAACGGCATTGACGAGTCGATGAGCATCGATTCTTCGAAACATTCGCTGTTTGGCGCCTCGAAGCTGGCGGCGGATATCTTAGTCCAGGAATACGGCCGTTATTTTGGGATGAAAACGGCGTCGTTTCGCTGCGGTTGTTTGACCGGGCCGAATCATTCGGGGGCCAGGCTCCATGGTTTTCTTTCCTATCTGATGAAATGCTGCGTTAAGGCTGAGCGCTACACGATTTTTGGTTATAAGGGAAAACAGGTCAGGGATAATATCCACAGCTACGACGCGGTCGAGGCCTTTTATCATTTTTACCAGAAACCCCGACAGGGTGAGGTTTATAATTTAGGCGGCGGACGGGAAAATAATTGTTCGATTCTGGAGGCGGTAACCCTGTGCGAAGAAATCACCGGCAAACGGCTCAAGGTCAGTTATTCCCCTAAGAACAGAAGTGGGGATCACATTTGGTATATCAGCAGCCTGAATAAGTTTAGGTCGCATTATCCGGCGTGGCAGCAGAGATTTCATTTAACGGAGATGCTAACGCAAATTTATAACAGCAGGTTCCGTTGGCAGCAGAAGGTTTCAATTTCTAAGTAACACCTACGAGGTGTCGCACGAGTTATTCTCCCGCGACACCTCGTAGGTGTAGGTTGGTTAAATTAAAGGTGATCTGGGACTGACTACCGCTGTTAATATTAATTCAGAAAAAGTCACTAATAAGAAAGTTAGAGGAGGCAGGATGTTTAAGTTTAAATTAATGACCAATCTTCGTGTCGGTGTCGATGGTGTAAAAGAACTGGGGAATTTAATCAAGGAACTCGGCTATCACAAGCCCGGGCTGATTATTGACAGAGGCGTTACGACCCATGCCCAAACAAAAAAGGCATTGGAAAGTTTGAACGCCGCCGGGCTCGAGCATCAGATCTTCGAGAATACGGCCGTTGAGCCTGATTATGATTATTTGGATTTCTTTCGGAAAAATTTTATGGATAAAGGTTTTGACTGCCTCGTAGGCATCGGCGGCGGCAGCGCTTTAGATTTAACCAAAGGTGTTGCGACTCTTGTTGCCAACCAAGGCCCGGCGATTTCTTACCGCGGTTTCCCAAAATTAGAAAATCGTCCTGTCCCCGTGATTGCCATCCCGACAACCGCCGGCACCGGCAGTGAGGTCACCTACAACGCGGTTTTCACCGACAGCCATGAGAAACGAAAATTGGGGATCAATTCCGAATATAACCATCCGGTTTTATCCATCATTGATCCGTTATTTACGGTTGACTGCCCTAAATCCGTGACGGTTTCTTCGGGCTGCGACGCTTTAGTTCATGCACTGGAAAGTTATCTGCATATCCGCCACACGCCTTTATCGCGAATGTATTCCATTGAGGCTTTTCGACTATTATATAACAATTTAATGAAAGTTTTAGATGATCCAGAGAATATCGAGATCCGAACGAATATCGCTTTGGGCGCGTACTTAGCCGGGATCGCTCTTATCAACGCTGGGCCGGGGCCGACGGGCGCTTTTTCATATCCTTTAGGCGCGGTCTATAAAGTTCCTCACGGTTACGCGGGCGCCGTTTTTCTGTCGAGCATTATGCGGTTAAACGTCCTCAAAGGTTACGAGGATTATGCCCAGCTTTACGATTTGATCGAAAAATCCGACCGGAATCTTTCGATCCGGCAAAAGAATATTCAATTTGCCCAGAAAATTCAGGAACTCATGGATAAACTTGATGTCCCGCGCAGTTTAAAGGCGTTTGGATTAAAGGAAAAAGACATTGAGTTTATGATCGGGCAATATGACGCGCTAAAGCCAACGATCGCTTTAAACCCGATTGAAGTGACCCAAGAGGATATTCGCCAGATGATGACGGATTTAGGTAACGGCGAGCTGCCTTTCGTAAGGGAAGCAGTTACCCGATGAAAAAGATTTCATTTTTAGGAATTATTCCCGCGCGCGGCGGCAGTAAGGCCATCCCGCGAAAAAATATCAAAATGATCGCCGGCAAACCCTTGATCGCCTGGACCATCGAAGCGGCCCAACGGTCGAAATTATTAGATCATTTCGTGGTTTCTACGGAAGACAAAGAGATTGCTGACGTCTCCCAACGATATGGCGCACAAGTGATTGTCCGCCCTAAAAGATTGGCCACGGATACGGCGACGACATTAGCGGTGCTGCAGCATGTTTTAACCAAGATCGACGCGCAGGCCGTTGTCCTTTTGCAGCCGACGTCACCGGTGAGAGATGAGGGGTTGATTGATCTGTGTATTAAAAAATTTCAAAGGCAGAGAGTCGATAATATCGCCACCGGTTTTGTCTGTAAGTTTATGGAATATGGAACATACACAAAGCGGCGGCAGGATTTGAAAGGGTTTTTTTATGATGATGGGAATGTGTATGTGATGAAATCCGACCTTATCCGAAGCGGCACAAGATATGGCAAGAAAGTTAGCCGAATCAAAATCAGCTGGGAACAGAATGTCGAGATTGACGATGAGTTTGATTTCTGGCTGGCTGAGCAAATTTTGTTAAAGCGTCAAAAAGAAAAATAATTCTATGCCCGTGCAGCCTTATCATAAATATGTGTTCGACGCGCGCAAACGAAAGTTCGTCGGCCGTTTCGAGGAGATGTATGCCAACGAAGACAAGGAACACTTTGACAGCTGGTTTCAGGACGACGTGAGTGATTTCAGCCGGCGATTTTCTTCTTGGCTCATCAGCCAGAATCGTTATGATTCCATTTTGGATGTGGGCTGTGGCAAAGGGACCTTTACGAATCTTTTAAAGAAGAATGGCAATAGGATTGTCGGAGTGGACATTTCTCAGACCGCTATTGCTAAGGCCAAATCGCGTTACCCGGGAATTGATTTTTTGATCATGACTGTTAGCCAAGCGCTGGAAGAAAAAGGTTCGTGGGATTTGATTGTCATGATGGAAGTCCTTTCGTATTTGAAAGACTGGCGAAAAATGATTCAAAAGGCCAGCCGTTGCGGCCGGCATATCTTTATTTCACTTTACCTGCCGCCCAAGCCGATTGGGTTTGTGAAGAGTTTTAACAGTTTAAAGAAATCGCTGACAAAATATTTTGAGATTGAGATGGAGTTGTTGTGGAAGGGAGAGCACATTTTTTTGCTGGCCAGAAATCGTTTAAGGTAGATACACCTACGAGGTGTCGCGACACCTCGTAGGTGTAAGACGGTTTAATGAGAAAGGGGAAACTATGAAAGTCGTTATTGTCGGAGCCGGGAGCACGGCCCAGGCCGTGGCGTCCTCGTTACTGAATGACCGTAATTTTCAAGTGAGCGGATTTACGGATAAAGATGAGAAGACCAAGGGGAAAAAGATTTTAGGCATTGAAGTCATCGGTACTCACAAGATATTAAAAGATCTTTTTAAACAAGGGATCCGCGGGGCCGTGGCCGCGATCGGTTTTGATAATAATATCCGCGAGAAATATTTTCATCAGCTTAAGGAAATCGGGTTTGAGATGATCAATGTCATCCATTCCAGCGCGTTCATCGATCCCAGCGCCCGCATCAAAGAAGGGGTGATTATCGGCCCCGGGTGCATTGTCTCGCCGCAGGTCACCATTGAACAAAATAGTATTTTAGAAGCCGGGACGATTATCGGCGCGAATACTCAGATCGCGGACAATGTTTATATCGGTGTGGGCAGTTGTATCGGCGGTGGCGGATTTATTAAACGGAACGCCTCTTTGGGCGTGGGCTGTTCGATGGCCGCTTATGTTACTATCGGCAAAAACGTCAAGGTGGGCCCGGGGACATCCGTCACAAAAAATTTGTCGGATCAGGTGAGAAATGAAGCCTAAGAAAAAAGCAACGCATGGTCGCAAAGACCGCTTGATCTTAGTCACGGGCGGTGCTGGATACAAAGGTTCGACCCTTTGCCGTGAATTGCTTTTTGACGGCTACCGGGTCCGTGTTTT
>Ga0247727_10019199_pt1 | contig 10624 bp, 9 predicted proteins | sample WisWelCaveWW1625_FD_202498 | JGI IMG/M metagenome (GOLD analysis project Ga0247727, IMG submission 202498) | Biofilm microbial communities from Wishing Well Cave, Virginia, United States - WW16-25 | ecosystem: Environmental > Aquatic > Deep subsurface > Groundwater > Cave microbial mat | place...
CGAACCGCGAGACGGAGAAAATGAAAGATGGCAGTGACGCCATCGCTGACTGGCCGATCCTGAACGCGCTGCTCAATGCTGTTGGCGGCGCCAGCTGGGTGAGCGTGCATCATGGCGGGGGCGTCGGTATGGGACTTTCAATACATGCAGGCATGGTTGTGGTCGCTGATGGAACAAAAGAAGCGGAAGCCAGACTACAGCGTGTTCTCACCTATGATCCGGGGATGGGAATCATCCGACACGCGGATGCCGGCTATGAAAGAGCGGTTGAGAACGCAAAGAAGATGGACGTCAAAATGCCAATGCTCAGGTAGAGGCCGATAACAGAAGTCTCCACCCAATCCAATTCTTTGAGAGGAGCGACATGAGAACCATGATCTTGTTCGTGTGCATTACCGTAGCGATCGTTGTTCCGGACCGGGAATTGACAAAAGCCTCCAGCCACAATCGGGACAAAAAGACGAAGGCCATTCGAACATCCATAACTTCCGGAATTCCAAACCGTACTTTGGCCAACATCAATCAAATCTCTTCCTGGTATGATGATGATGGAATCCAGGAGAGGAACTCCGTGACGGGTAACGCCGGCCTTACATACCCGCGAGGAACGGCTACCGCGGGGTTCTCAGCCGGACTCATGTGGGGAGGCATGTTCCAAGACGGCCAGGCACCGACCGTGCGTGTTAACGGACAGAGCTACAACGCGGGAACAAGACCCGGAGCGATCCTTGGAATTCGAACCGGCATCGCCGAAGATCCGGATGCTCCCGATGTTCGCATCTGGAGAATACGCAGGGATTTCAATACAGCGGATCTGACACAGGACGCAGCAGAGATATATTCCATCCCGATAGGAGATGTCACCGACTCTCTCATTCAAGCTGTGAGAGATCAATATCTGACAGACTGGCTTGAGTGGCCGGGACACAAGGGTGCGCCATTCTATGATTCGAATACTGACGGAGTCTACTCTCCTGAAATCGTAAACGGCGATCCTGTCCTCTATCCGGATGCTGACGAACCTGGCGTTGCACAGGGCGAACAGGTTCTCTGGTACGTTTGCAACGATCTTGGCGCTGCGAGTCCCTGGGGAAGCCCGGAGAGTGGCATCGAAGAGCAGGCGACTATTTGGGGATATGACCGAACAGATGCGTTAGGCCATGCCATCTTCAAGAGATTTCGCCTGATTTACAAAGGAATTGCTTCAACACCCCAGGATGCCAGCATTGATAGCATGTACTTAGCCCAATGGTCTGATCCCGATCTTGGAGCCTATGCCGATGACTTCGCGGGGTGCGATACTCTTCTGGAGCTGGGCTATGATTACAACGGTGATTCCGTCGATGCAGTGTACGCACAGTATGGTCTCGCACCTCCGTCGCTTGGGTACGATTTCTTGCAAGGACCGATTGTCACGACGGGGAATTCCGCCGATACGGCAATCTTTGACTTTCGGAAGATTCCGGGCGCAAGAAATCTCTCCTTGTCGACTTTTGAGTATTGTGCTTCATCGCCAATAGGTTGTTCCCCTCCCTACACCCCTGCAGGAGCACTGCAGTGGTACTGTATGCTGCAGGGACGCCCACCAACACCGCAGCCTCCACCTTGTCCTGCACCCCATAACGATCCCTACACCGATGAGCCGGCGGGTCCATTCTGGCTCTATGGCGGCTCCGATGGGGAATCGGCACCGGATCTCGATACCCCCAATGGCTGGGTGGATGGAATGCTGGAGGCGCCAGGAGATCGGACGGTTCTCCTCTCATCCGGCCCCTTCAGCATGGCTGTGGGAGATACGCAGGAGATTGTTGTCGCGGTCGTGGGTGGAATCGGAACGTCGTATCTAAACAGCGTCGTCGTGCTGAAGTCCAACGACCGGGAGGTCCAGGAATTCTACAACGATCTCAACGGAATCGCGACGAGTGTGGAGTCAAACGGAAACCTCCTTCCCGCCTCGTTTGCACTCGAACAGAACCATCCCAATCCGTTCAATCCGACAACAGCGATTAGCTATCAGCTATCAGTTGTCAGCCAAACCTCTCTCGTCGTCTTCGATCTCCTCGGTCGAGAAGTCGCCACCCTCGTCAACGAAAGGCTCGGACCGGGAGTCTACACACAGAAATGGGATGCACGTGGCTACGCGAGCGGAATGTACTTCTACCGACTATCAACAACTCACTTTGTTCAAACCAAGAAACTTGTTTTGCTTCGGTAGTCCCCGCCTGACTGCCGTTATGCGCAATCAGGCGGGCAGGCCGAAGTTTTATGTCGGGATTACCGACTTACGGCAGGTGACTTTAGTCAGACTCGAAAGCTGTTCTACTGAGATAAGAAGACTTTCCTATTTCTCAGAACCTCGCCAGTATCTGCTCATTCGTTTTGTACTGTTCGACAAGCTTGTGCACTGCGAGCATGGCTTCTTTTGGCGACTTCCTCGCCAGCGACCTTCGCAGCGCCTGATGCTGCCCGGTCGCAGGGCCGAACAGCAATTCCTCCTGACGTGTTCCCGATTCGTTGAGGCTGATTGCGGGGAAAATCCGTTCGTTCGCAAGATCGCGGCTCAGAACCAACTCCATATTCCCCGTCCCCTTGAACTCCTGGAAAATCAGCTCGTCCATCCTCGAACCGGTGTCGATCAGCGCGGTGGCAATGATCGTCAGCGAGCCGCCCCCCTCGCAATTCCTCGCTGCGCCAAAAATTCTTTTCGGGATCTCCAGCGCTCTCGCATCGACTCCCCCTGATAATGTCCGCCCGCTGCTCTTCTGATGGATGTTGAACGCGCGCCCGAGCCGCGTGATCGAGTCAAGCAGGATTACAACATCCTTTCCCACCTCAACATTTCGTTTGGCGTACTCCAGTACCAGTTGTGCCATTCGCACCTGGTGTGAGCGCTCTGTGTCGCTCGAGCAGCCGAACACCTCACCCTTGATCGACCTCCGCATTTCGGTCACTTCCTCCGGCCGCTCATCGATCAACAACACGAGAAGATCAATCTCCGGATGATTGGTCGAGATCGCATGAGCGATCTGCTGCATCAGGATGGTCTTCCCCGCTTTCGGTGGCGACACGATCAGCGCGCGCTGTCCTTTTCCGAGCGGACAGAAGAGATCGACGATCCGCATTGACATGTTGCTCTCGGGACCCTCGAGTCTTATGACATCACGCGGCGAGATCGCCTGATGAAGCGAAAATTCCAGCACTCTCCCCCAAGCACCCGGATCGACACGATTGACCAGGGAAACCGAGGCCACCTCGGGCCCCCGCTTTGGTTTGGCATTGAGCAAGCCCTCAATGCTTACCCCGGCTCTCAGCCGATAGCGGCCAATGATAGCCGGAGGAACATAGGGGTCAGACTTCCTCGCTATGAAACCTGAAGACGCCGAACGAACAAACCCGAATCGCTGCGGAAGAATCTCAAGAATACCTGAAAAGTGTTCACTCATTGGACAAAAGGGGATCGAATCGGAAAGGATGCAAGCGTGGCGTCCAAAGACACCAAGAAAGGCCGTGGGAAGTCAGGACGACTCTTTCTGGAGAATTCTGAAAGTGCTGACGAACTGCGCTCGGAGGGAATCCTCGAAGGACTTCAGCCACTTTTCAACGTACGCGAGATCGATAGTCTTACTCTTTGACAAGATCCCGCGCACATCTTCGATATCCCGTGGTCGGCCAGCCACAACCTTGTGAATAATCAGATCTTCCGCTGTTGCGTAATGAACATTCGTTTCGTGGATTTTCACTGGATGCGATCGGGCGATCGCCTGCCGTTCGTAGGGTGAGAAGGAAAAAACGAAATCCACCCTGATGCCGCTCACCTCGTCGACTGCCGGCAGGACATTCGTCTGTCTGACAAACTCCGTTGCCTCCTGAATGGCGGGCCGCATCTGCAGGGTCCCGATGATTTCCAAGACCCTGCTGAGCTCGCCGGCATCCACCCCAAGAGTTATATCGATGTCCTTCGTTAGCCGGACTTCACCGTAGAGAGCCACCGCCTGACCCCCTATCACCATGTAAGGAATAGCGCCCTGTTCGAGACCCGAAGCAACTCTAGAAAGGAGGGATTGGAACATCCGCGTTGAGCGCCCTGGCGAGTTTGATGTCCGTGTCGATCCCATCCAGAACGTTTTCCCCGTTGAAGTGGCCGAGTTGCCTTGCCAGTTCGTAAAGCCCGTCAAGGATCGCAAATCGTTGTTCCAATGTCAGATTCTCGCTGCGGCTGTAGTCAGTCTCGAATTCACGTACTTTCTGCGGATTGGTGATCATGGTGATTCTAATGTACCACTCTTCTGTCGACAATCAAAGCGGGCTAGTTCCCTTGTCTCGGCACAACTGACAGTATTGTCGTGATCAGCTCCTGATCATCCTTCAAGATCCCTGAATGCGGCAGTCGCGGCACCAGCGAAGCCCAATTAATATCATTGATGAAGACAATGCGGAACAACGGCAGCGCCTCATCAACACGGCCGACATTCACCAGTGATACGGCGTGCCAGAACTTCATCTCCATGTTGTCAGGGAACATCTCTTCAGCGGCACCATACTCCCGCAGCGCCCCTTCCACATCCCCATGTTCAATCGCGAGGTCGCCACGGTTCATGTGATCGTAGGCGCTGTGCACCTGCATGAGTCTCCTGAGTTCCTTCAGCGGCTCCGGATGATCCTCCACACGAAGCTCCATGACGCGGTCAATCCAGGGCCGTCCGGTTGAAGTTCCTTTGACAATGAGTATTGCGGCCGACTGCTGGCCCCGAATGTCTCCCCCTTCTGCCTGTGCTGCACTCAACGCTGCAAGCATCCGATGAGGTAGGTCCCCGGTTGCCGTCTCATATGCTCTGGACATCGCCGACCAAATCCTGTCGTTCAACATCAGGTTGGCTTGCACCGAGTAGTTTCGCCCTACGATATGTCCGGCACCTTGAATACATTTGCTGCCCGTGTGAGCCGCAACGTTTCCCTTCGCATCGATCATCGCCACCTGACGAACATCGCGCCCGGGATCTGTTGCAATCAATCCTTCGAGCGTCTGGCTTGCTGTTTTCCCCGCGCTCATCAAGTTAAGACCAAGCGGTCCATAAGCGGGGTCGACAAATGACTGTGTGGCAACCGCACCGACACCCGCTTCAGCCCAGGTGACAATTGAGCCGACAGAGAACCAGTGCGACTGGACTGCGACTCCGATGTCGCCGGTGATGGTATCCCGCGCAACGATGGAATAAGTATGAACAAGCGGACAGTGTCCAACCGTTTGTCCTGTTGCAAAGGAGACGCCAGTGAGCATGAACAGAATTCCCAGAAACTTTCTCATGATTCTTCCTTTGGTGTAGTGCAATCAATCCAGTACGCCCATCCAACAAGAATCCATATGCTCAACCCAACTGCCCCGATTGCGTTCTCTGTTGATGGGGGAGGCCCGATGATGTTCGCAATCCAAACAGCCGTCAGGAAGCATGCATATGCCCAGAACCCGAATCCCGTTCCCTTCCCTTGAACGTTTCGATGACGAACAAAAATCATAATACCGAAAACAAAAGGAGCAAGCTCAACGAGGATCGTCCACACCACCGAATGCCAGAGACCCAGCCCCACCATCGGTCCTATGGCCGGGATCAGCGGCAAATCCGGACGGTGAGTAACTGCATCAAGAATCCAGTGGCTCAGCACGACCGCGTAGAGAACTACTGCGTTGCGTGCGCTCCGGCGGAAGAGGTAGTACGACCCTCCAACAACCGCGGCCCATCCCACTGCGGTGAGAAGACTGTGCGAAAGCGGATAGTCGTAGAAGTCCAGAGGGGTGACCGCGGTGTTGCCCGGATCGATCCGGACGTGTTCGACATCCAACAAAAGAAACACCGGCCATAGCAGATCAAGGAATTGGGCTGAGAGAACGAGCATTCCAAGCGATACGCCGGGAGCCGCTTTTTTGCAGCGAAGGCAACCGCAAAATGCCCTATAAACAATGTGATGTCCCTTCGGTCAGTTGGGAATCCTGCCGTCACCCTCAAGCAGCTGCAGAGAACCATATCCAAGATTCTCCAAACCCTGCCTGATGGCAGCCACGTCACCGACAATCACGATATTCATAGAGGAAGGCTTCAGATACTGTTGGGCAACACGTCGAACATCTGCGACAGTGACCTTTTCAAAATTCTGCACATAGGTTTTGAAGTAGTCATCCGGCAGATCGTAGATCACGAGTGATGCCAGCTGGCCCGCAATCTGTTGCGGGGTTTCAAAATTCTGGGGCTCTCTGCGTATCAATGAGTTCTTCGCGAATTTCAACTCCTTCTCCGTCACATCTTCGTCCCTGATTCTCTTCAGTTCCTTCATAAACTCGATGACCGAGCTGTCTGTCACTGCCGTTTTCACTGCAGCGGACGCAATGAAGGGCCCAGGTTGCTTCCACATGGAAAAACCGGATCGGGCACCGTAGGTATAGCCCTTTCTTTCACGCAGGTTGAGGTTGACGCGGCTCGAGAATTGACCTCCGAGAATCGTGTTCAAGACGGTGATGGGGAAATAATCTTCATTGCTCCTCGAAACACCGACATGACCGATGCGGACTTCCGACTGCGCGGCCTGCGGCTTGTCGACAAGATAAAGTCGTGTCGCGCCAATCGTCGGTACTGAGGGGAACCGGGGCACAGAGCTGAAGCCGGATTTCCATGAGCCAAAGTGAGCGGCGACGAGTCCGGTCAATTCTGTCATTGTTACATCCCCGACAATAATCAGTATCGCGTTGCCCGGAACGTAGTGGTCTTTGTAGAATGCCATCATATCGTCCACCGAGATGGATTGAACTGTTTCTTCGCTCCCATCAGGTGGCCGCCCGAACGGGTGGGCGTTGCCGTATGTGACACGATGAAACGCCTTTCCCGCAACGGTTGCAGGCTGATCTCTCTGCTGCAAGAGTCCGTCAAGATGGGTCTTCTTCACACGGTCCCATTCCTTCCCGGGAAACGCAGGACGGAGCAGTACATCGGCGTAGATCTCCATTGCGGAATTCAGATGTTCCTTCAAAGTGCGCAACGTCGCGAACGTTGCATCGACGCCCGATGTGATCGACAAGGTTGCCCCGAGAAAATCCATATCATCGGCGATCTGAAGCGCGTCGCGTCCTGTCGTCCCTTCATCCATCATCGAGGCCGTGAGGCTAGCTAACCCAGCCTTCTCTTCTAGGTCAAGGGAAGAACCGGAAAGAATCACCATGTTCATCTGAACAACGGGGAGTTCGTGATGCTCAACCAGCATCACATGCAGGCCGTTATCGAGGAGAGATCTCTGGATCACTGGAAGAGCCAGAGACGGTATGGGTCCCGGCTCCGGTTTCACACTCCGGTCTACCTGCGCCGCAGCGTTCAGGACCGATGTCAAACCAAGTGCTGTCAGAAAATAAGACTGTTTCATTGTCAAGCTCCGATCATTCATGTTATTGCGCCGCAAGCTCGGGTTGCCCGAGAGGAACAACGCTGAAAACAACACGGCTTGTCGTCAGATACTTGTTCGCAACCCGCTGGACATCGGACGGGGTGATAGACTGGTAGCGTGCGATGTCCCTTTCAAACGCACCAGGATCGCCCCAGAAAAAATTGTAGTTGTTGATCTGATCGGCTTTTGCCCCGATGGATTGCAACCGATTGACGAATGCCGCCTTGGTGCTGTTTTTTGACCGCTCCAACTCGCGCTCGGTGGGAGGGCTGCGCTTGAGTTTGTCAATTTCCGCCTGAACGACATTCTTCATCTCCGACAACGTATGTTCGGGCTTGGCAGTCACCTGAATCATGAACATGCCGGACAACCGTCGACTGAATTGGAACGCCGAGACGTCTTGTGCAATTTGTTTTTCGTAGACGAGCGTTTTGAAAAGGCGAGAGTTCTTGCCGCCGACAAGAACGTCAGCGAGCACATCGAGCTCCGCGTCATCCGGGGCGGCAATTGCGGCGGAATGCCAGGCAAGGTATAGCCGTGGAAGCTGAACTCGGTCCTCCATCAGGTCAACCTTCTCTCCTTCGAGGGCAGGCGCCTCAACACCGGGAGGCGGAATTTCCCCCCCTCTCGGGATTCCTCCAAAATACTCCTCGACCCAACGCTTCGTTTGAGCCGGATCAAAATCGCCGGCAATGACCAAGCTCGCGTTATTCGGCACATAATACGTCCGGAAGAATTCCTTCACATCCTCGAGCGATGCGGCGCTCAGGTCATCCATTGAGCCGATGACCGGCCAGTGATAGGGATATGCGGGCTCATACAGAAGGGCATGAATGCACTCGAACGCACGGCCGTACGGCTGGTTATCCACCCCCTGCCGCCGTTCGTTTTTTACAACATCCCGCTGGTTATCCAGCTTCACCTGCGTCATCGCAGGAAGAAGAAACCCCATCCGATCGGCCTCGAGCCAGAGAGTCATCTCCAGGAACTGTCTCGGCACGGTCTCAAAATAATTCGTCCGATCATTGTTCGTCGATCCATTGAGGGTTCCTCCCGCCTCCTGAATGTAACCGAAATGTTGATCGTCGCCGACATTTGCTGAACCCTGGAACAACATGTGTTCAAAGAGATGAGCGAACCCGGTTCGCCCGGGTTTCTCCCTGCCTGATCCGACGTGGTACCAAATATTCACGGTAACGAGCGGCACAGAATGATCTTCATGAAGGATGACCTTGAGGCCGTTGGCAAGTTCTTGAGACTCGTACGCGATGCTCAGCTGGGCAATCGCAGAAGCAGGTAAGAACAGTGAAGCAAGAGCAAAACCGGATGTTCTCATAGGTGAGCTCCGAAAGATAGACCGTGGATGACTTTGAGTTCGTAGCTTGGCAAATGTGCAATCGTGTTGTTATCTTAGCTTGAAGGAAGGATAAATGACCTTTGTTCAGTGCACTCGACAATCAGTGGATCCCAACCCACCGATGTGTTGATTTCAGATACCGTTCGTATTCCTCTCCGAATTTCCTGCGAAGATGTGGTTCCTCGATGAACACAACTACAGTATGGAATATGAAAAAGAGACAGCACGCATAGACGATCAACGCCCCGGATTGAAACAAGACGGCCTGCCCCAGGACGGCAGAAATAACTCCCAGATACATTGGATTCCTTGTCATTTTGTACAGCCCCCCAATGACAAGCTTGCCCGGTTCTTCACCGAGAAAAAACCTGAACGGACGTGCAAACCAGATGAGCGGCGTACCTCTTCCTTCCACGACAAGGGAAAAAACGCTTAGGGCATAAAGAGCAATCCCGAAAAGGATCGGAAGAAATCCGATGTAGCGGCCAACACCGAGTGAGAGCTCAATCGGGAATTCCCGAACGATACCAGAGGGCACAACAAAAGCGACAGTGCCGGGAATAAGAACGGTAAAGACAACTGCCCGGACAAAAAGACATCTCACAGTAAGTCACCTCAGCAACGCCATTTTCCCTGACGCAACAAACAATCCCGCTGAGATCCGGTACACATAGACCCCGCTCGCCAGTCCTTCAGCATTCCATGATACTTCATGGAGGCCGGCGCTTTTCACTTCATTCACGAGCTCGGCTACCTCCCGCCCTAGCAAGTCGTAGACTCTCAGCGACACATGAATGATCGCTGAAAGCCTATAGCTGATTGCTGTCGTTGAATTAAATGGATTCGGAAAGTTTTGATGCAGCTCGATCACTGCAGGAATCGAAGGATTGTCAGATATGACCCCCGTCGACGAAACAACATTGATATAGCATTGCTTGACGAGTGAGTCCGTTCCGTAGGCATTCGACGCGACGAGGGTCACCCCATATGTACCTGCGGTGTCGTACGCAATCCCGACAGGATGTTGATCGCTTGATACCGGAGTGCCCGACCCGGGGAACAACCATTCCCATGAAGTTGGGGTGAAAGAAGATTGGTCGATGAAGTCCACACTCTCGCCTGTGGGCAACTCCCGAACGCTCGCGCTGAAGTCGGCTGCCGGTTTCAGGTCCTGTGCGGATTTGTAGGCCGTGATGATTGTCCCTGCGCCCACGGTGATGAGCACGCCGTCCTTTGCCAACGCCGGACTGCTGTAGTAGTTGTAAGGAATGCTCAGCTCCCATTTCACCGTCTGCAAGTCCGCTCTGAGCGCGTAGTACTTGCCATTGATCTCGGCTGTGGCGACATACACAGTCGAATCGGCCCCCACGGAAACGTAGCCGTAGAGCACATTGACCGCAACTTGTACAGAGTCGATTGTGACACCGCTCTCCGGGTCAAGCCGGATCAGTTGGTGGTCTTCCGCACTTGCCGCGTAGATTGTCCCATCCCAGCCGACAGCCTTCACCAGTGGCCCCGGAAATCGGCTCCAGAGTTCCGAAAATCCTGTACCGTCGTCCTTGAACGCGTACAGTGCCCCGCCATCGCGAGTAATGTAGATCGTTCCATGGGGTCCGGCAACGAGATCGTTTTCCTGGTCACCATCCCCCGGAAGCGCTGCCGACGTGTACCTGGTCACGCCCGTTTCGGCATCGATGGCGATCAGGGTTTTGTCCGTATTGATGTAACCGGTCCAGTGATAGTAGGTATTGTCATACACAACGTACCCTCCATCAGGACCGACGGGGATCGGATAGTCGTTCGACCAGACGATCTCACCGGTATCCTTGTTCATTCGTTTTC